>Ga0214544_1003122_pt1 | contig 34610 bp, 9 predicted proteins | sample CNSS3metaG_FD_160074 | JGI IMG/M metagenome (GOLD analysis project Ga0214544, IMG submission 160074) | Root nodule microbial communities from cowpea collected in UCLA plant growth center, Los Angeles, California, USA - CNSS3 | ecosystem: Host-associated > Plants > Roots > Nodule | place: USA...
TATATATATATATATATATATATATATATATATATATATATATATATATATACACTACAAAAAAATTACCATTTAGTGGAGGGTATTTTGGGAAGGTTTTAAAAATCCTCCGCAAATTAATATAGTTTAGGATAATCTTGTAAGTCCTCTAGAATGACAATAATAACAGGGGGTTTAATATTTTTGTAGAGAGGTTTAAGACCTCCGTAAATATTAAAGTTTTCATTTCCCCCCTCTGTTTCATTTTCAGTTTCCCTCTCATCTATCTCTCTCAGCGATTTCGTCTCGCGTTTTCATACAAAATAGTTTCACTCACAAATTTTATTTCAGAACCCTAGAAATAGTTCAAGGTTTCCTTACTTCGATCAAAAAGTTTTCAACTGTCCAAGTGGAGTGGTAGGCGGTGAAGGCATGGTGGTGGAAGGTCGTTGAAGTGGTTGGGGTGTTCGACCCTGAAGACGCGTTGGGCTCATGACTTTGGTGTTAGAGTTGTTGGCTCTAACGGGCATTGTAAGGGCGAGGGTGTTGGTTCTGTGAAATAATCTGATAACTTCACGAAACCCTTATATTTACATAGGTTTATTGATCATCTGAAAGTTTATTGTGGGTAATAATTTGATGGTGATGTATTTTGTGACTGGGGATGTTTGATGAAATTCCTAGGCTGAATAGTGTTTTGGAATTTGATTATCTTTCGAAAGTGTGCTAATCTGTGACCAAAATTTGCATTCCCACCTTTAAATTGAGGGAATGCACTTCACTTTAGCCTTCTCACTATTACATAATAAGTTTGCCACTTTTAGTTGGTGTCGGCATACATTTTAGTTTTGCTTTGTCTTGCTTGATTTAGATTATCTAGAACAAGAAGTGTCTCTGATGTTTTGATTTTAAAAAAAATTGTTGGTTGCTTAAGTATCTATAACTGTAGTTATATTGTTATGCTTTATTTGTTAACGGAGGTGTTTTGATTATAATTACCATATTTTGCTAGAGAGAAAATGCAACGACATTCAAATTGTTTTAGGTTATCTGTTACAGGATGAAGGAAATAATTTGGCATTAACCTCTTTAAATGCATTGGACTCAACAATTTCACAATGGAAAACATAATTAACTGGAGAATATGAGAAGCCTTCATGGATAAAGCGGTTATTGCTTAATAATAAATTGTTGTGTTCCAAAATCAGGTTGGTATAACTTGGCATGTTATTATGTTGAGTTGGAATTTAAAAGAGAAGAAATTGATCCCTCTTTTACATGTTTGTCCCAAAAATATCACATTCTACATGATTTTCAGTTATTAAGAAGCCTTGTAGCTGATTCCATTGCCTCTGGATAAGATACCTTTTAACACCACTTTTATTACGCTTCACTTTTCTTGAAGGTACAATATGGATTAAACGATTGTTTTTTTATTATCTCAGATTGTAACTCTATCTTTCTACTCGCAGGGAAGAGGCAAATGAGTTGTGTCAAAACTAGAGAATAATGAGGACAAGTCACATACTGCTTCAACTAAGTTTATCATATTTGTAAATTTCCCTCATGATATTGTCTCCGTTTATCATATTTAGTTGATTTTCTTTAGCATATTTTACCATCATGAGGAAATTGATATTAATTATGCTGTGTACAAAAGAAGAGGTACAAATACTCTTACATCTTAATCTTTCTTCATTACAGGATGGTAGAATAAGGAATACAGGAGCTATGCTAATTTGTGACATTCTTCTTAATTTCTCTTTATAGATTGGTATGTAGAATTGGATTTATCATTTTCATTAAAATGGTTAGGTTTTTTTTAGCAGAATATAATTAGTCTGCTATCTTTTTTCCTTGGAAAAATATTATTAAATTCATTCCCGAAGGGAAGTTCAATAACAAAGCTATAAACAAGACTAGTTATTCATGTTTTGAATTATAAGAACACTACTTTTTGCGTAATGTGGTTTCTATTTGCATCATGCTTGAATATAACTTGTATGTATTCTTTTCTTTTAACTAGGCCCTTGGTCATTCGAGCAATTCAAGTTCAAGTTCACACATTGACAGAGATAGTGAACATGGTACATCGAATATTAACTAATGCTTTGTCAAATTGTCAATTTTTTTACGGTGTACTATACTATCAATTATAATGACCTCTATAATGCAGATATTTAATAGACAATAATTACTGTCATATTTGAAGGTTATTGAACTAGAATTTTGTTGTGGAAAATGACATGCCAGTGAATTTATGCACTTGTTCAAAATTATGATGCATTATAATTGCAATTATTTTTTTTATAGGTGATGAACTTTATATATTAGTCTACTGGATTCAAAGTTGCAAGCATTTGGAGCAACAACAAATAAGATTAATGTGAAAGAAGAAAATTCGTTTTCCGAACCAAGTTTTTTATATTTAGAACATTATGTTATTGTTTTCTCGACATGATGTATTTTCTATTTTTATATTTACATTGTAATTGTCAATATTTTATCAAATCATCAATGAAATTAATTTTAGTTAATTTTTGTGTACTTTATGAATTTTTATATTTTATTTATTTTTTATTATAAAAACAATTTCATTAAATTAATAAATTATAAATGTATGTGAGTGAGTAATTACAAAATAAAGGAGGTTTTAAACCTCCACAAAATAATAGTGACCAATAGAAGAGGTTAAAACCCTCCACAAAACAACATCTGCAATATAATTCGGATACCAGGGGTTGTCAAAAACCTCTGCAAATAATTTGTGGCAACTCTAACTATAGAGGTTTGAAAAACCCCTGCAAATTAATTTGCGGAGGGCGAAAACCCCCGCGGATTGAAAAAAAAAACCTCCACTAAATGATAATTTTTTTTGTAGTGATATATATATAACTTTTAAAAAGTAAATAGAACTATAAAATTTTAATACAAATTAATTATTTTAAAAATATGAAATTATAACTCTATAATAAAATAATTTTTATTTAGAAAAATAGATCTCATTTATATAATAAAATTTATGTAATTAGCTTTTTTTTTATGTTAGTTTTAGTTTGTCAATTAGTTTATCGGCTAATTTACCAAATAGTTCTACTATAATACTAACTACCAGTTAATTAATCAATTATTTGTCAAATAAATATTAGATCTTCTATTAATTCTTCCAAATTAAAGGTTTCTGCTTATAATATAACCAAAATATATACTCATTCCTTCCCGGAATGGGAAAAAAATCATAAAAAATAATCTAGTAACTAAACTAATTCAATTTATTATAGATATGGAAAATAGTTTGGATTTTGAATGATCCAGATAACTATTTAGAATTTATTTTTTTTAAATTAATTGTAAATTAAAAATAATTAAAAATATTTTCAATGTGCAATATGTAATGTTACGAGATAAAAAAAGTTAAAAGGTCGACATTGATATTTGAAATGTTATGAAATTCACTTATGTAAAAAATGGAGAATTGAACTGAAAACAAATGTAGAAGAGTAAACATTGTCTATTTAAATAAACATTGATTAAAAATATAAAAATCTTATTGGCAGAATACGTACTGTATGTATATTTTATCTAATTTAATTTCATAATTATTAGAAATATGAAGATAAAAATTGGACGACATCCAAATTACTCATGTATATGCACTTGGTATATTCACCTTTTTACACATTATTATATTATTGTTACATAACATAACATGTTCTACTCTTGTTTCTATACTAAACTCTGTTGTCTTTGTTTCAAGGAGTGATTTGTGAAGACAGATACACAGGTGCGGACCTTAGTTCTTAAGGGTCCATAGTCCTCTCACAATTTTTTTTTATAATATATTTATGTTTTTTTAATTAATTTAATTATAGATAATATTTATTGAATTATTAAATTTGAAAAAATTGTTATCATCTTTTTACTTACTCACCTATTATTAATTAATAATTTTGTAATTAAATTATTAATATCATATTCAATAAAAAATTAATTTAAATTTGAAATATCATATTAATCATCTTTGATAATAATATGAAGTACATTTTATCTAAACATAAAGTTAACTTTTTGTTGTCAAACAACATTGTGAAATAAAATAGAAGAAATTTTTTTTCACACACTATTATTATTTTTACTGAATAAAATATAACTAAGAATTTTAATTTTGATTTAATTATTGAAGATTCAATAATTTAAAAATATAAAAAAATTATTAGATATAGGTAATTTTTTTTATAATTATAATTATATTAAATTATGTATTATTTTTGTTGTATTAGTGATAATAATAAAATATATAAAATTTTAATATATTATTTTGATTCTCTCAAAATTAATAGTCAAAATTCACCGCTACAAATACATGCGATGAATTGAAGAGAAAACAAGAAAAAAATAATAAATAGTGTATTTAAAAAATGAAGAAGTTATCTTTCTTTTCAAAATTGTAAATATTTGCACGGAAATACATTCCAGTGACCATTTTCTCCTTCCATAATTGTTTGTAGTGAATTAGTTTAATTTTCATGATAACAATGAATTTAAAATAAATAAAATAGTATAATTTAATAAATAAAATAAAATAATAATTATTTATAAAATAGTAATAACAATAATAGTACACAAATAATAAATAGTAATAATCAAGAGCAAAATAGTAATTTCATCCATGAAACACATCATGTCATTCACTAACTCTTATAAATTTTCATCCCAAGTATATTCATTTATAACTATCTTTCTCCTAATCTAAATAACTCAACTTTTCTCTCCCAAATTTATTTCGTGATCTAATTTTAAATAATACATCATTTGCTTTTGTTACAAAGTCACATGTACTTAACTTTAGGACATGTAGGTGTGTTTCTTTGAGATGATGAATTTGAGAAAGAGTGAATAAATGAATTTGAGTGAATTTAAAAATAAAATTTTTGTTTTTTATTTTAAGAATTATTATTATATATATCATTATTTATTATTAATACTAATTATTATATATATATATAACTGATTACGGAATCAGATCTTTCTTCATCGTGATTTATTAATTTTTTCGTCCACCATGGTCTAGCTTTGATATTATTTAGCTCCATGAGCAACAACAATATAACGGTAACATGTTTATTAATCCTTGCAAATCTTCGCAGTTTTGAAGAGATGGGATTTTGGTGCAATCCCTCAAATCCTTCTTCTCGATCGCCCGATCATCTTTATGGAACACAAAACAAGCACAATATATTCATCTCTCAGAATTAACAATAAATCATCGACTAGAGATAAGACAATTTCATAATATATAAGTGAGGTGCAAACCTTACCTTACAAGTTGATATTGTGTGGTTGAGTTAAGCTCAAAGTCCACTTTCTTTTATCATGGTATCAGAGTCATTGTTTAAAAATTTATCCTAACGAGATTTTTTGAACATTCAGTTCTACCCACTATTTCGGACCGTTATTGAACCATCCATCTCTAAACCTACACACGAGATCGATGTATATACCTCGACGTGAGAAGGGTGTGTTAGAAGTTCCGTATCAACTATAGATAAGACAATTTCATAATATATAAGTGAATACAAACTTTATCCTATAAATCAATTTTATGAGATTGAATTAGGCTCAAAATCGACTCTCTTATCAAAATTTGCTTAACCGAACACGTATGTAATAAACAATATAATTAGCTCTACAAAAGACATGTACTAAATGTCAAAGTCTAATTTATTTTGAAATTATTAATCAATCACATATTTTATAAAATACGAAAAACTCTAATATTTTTTTATTCTAAAACTTATTATTAGAATATATATATATATATATATATATATATATATATATATATAAAATAAATTTAAATCATTTTGAATTCAAAAATTGATTACCAAAATTGATTCCCAGTAAAATGACCACTGCCAAAATAATTAAATTAAAACAAAAAGTTTCTAATGCACATGTCAATTTTCTTTATCCGCGTGACAAATGTTTGTCGGAAAGAGGACACTTTTGATTTTGTACTAATAGACCATAATGTTTTTAAATCCTCTGACTCTACTACCAAGCCTTAATGGTGATACATAAATAAAATAGAGGGAATGTTTATAATTTAGTTTGATATTGATTTTTTTAAAATATATTTTTATTTCTTAACTTAAAAATTAATTATTTTTCAAAATTTTAGTTTAATTTAGTCTAATATATGAATTTAGTATTTTTTAAATAAATTTTGATATATTTATTTTAAGTTTTAATGCATATATCATCGTAACATTTGAAAAATGCGTATGAAATATGAAATAAATTTAATAAAATTTGATTAAAATAAATAAATTCATGTAATTCTAAATATGTAAGACTAAATTAATCTAAATTTAAAAGAAAAAACTAATTTTAATTTTCACTTAAAATTAAAAGACATAAAATATATTTAATACAAAATCTAATTATTTTGATAACAAAAATATGTTGATTATATAGTGGTGATATCAATAAAAATATGTTGATTATACATAGGTGGATTTCATACTTTTTGGATGTTAGATTGTTAATGCGGAGTAACCAGAGCAATGACAGATTTTCAACAAATATTTAACGGGTGCAAATCTTTTTATATAAATGTATATATATTTTAGAATGTCAAAAATATAAAATATATTAAAATTAAAAAGATTAAATTATATATTAATTTATATAAATATAAAAAAATAAGGGGCTAATGGTCCGTTCTTGAATCGAAGTAAGTCTCGAATACAGCGAGAAAATACAAGAATGAAAGACTCTTTGATGCTTTAATCCGTAAGAAAATAAATATTTATATAATAATAATGAGTGCAGAGAATATGAAAGTGTAAGAAAGTACTTCATGCATATTCTATTGTATATATAAAAATATTAGACCCAAAATATCAACTTTAATAAACACATATCTGATCACAAAATTCCACCTAATTCACATAGTCTAAACAAAAGCCTACGTCACATGAACACAGTTTTTTTAACATAAATTACATAACTCAGACTAGAAAAAAGAAAGTTGTAAGTAATAATCTGATAAAAAAAAAGTGCTAAACGGATAATAGATAGTAGGACCCAAAAAAAAAACGGTCAAGTTGGATTAGATAAACAGATAATATTAAATAAATAAAATTGAGTAAAAAGAATTATTATTTTATAGATATCTGATTTAAGTCGAATTTATATTTTAATATTTATAAATTTGTAAATATATTTTAAAATTTTAATTTAATTTGTAATATGATAATATTTTGTTAAAATTTGGTGACAAATTATATAAAATCATAGTTAAAATTATAAATATAATTTTTAAGTTAAAGCTAATTATATTTATGTAATTTATTCAAAATAAAAAAATATTAAAAAATTAATTTAATATAAATTTACAATCCAAAAAGCCTTATGGAACTAATTCGTAACTTAGTGATAAAATACAGATTTAGATTAACTTAATATATTAAATAGTCAAATATAAACTTTAAAATTAAATTCGAATTATATTAAGGGTCGAATAAGATGTAACCCTTCTCCTTCCTAATAGATAATAAGTTAAAATAAATATTTGGTCTCTTTCTGTGTGTTAATTTAGTTTGAATTTTTTTTTTCCAATTACGTTCTAATTTTCTAATTTTTTAATTTTCGTTAATTTTATTCAATTTGATTCATTTTTCTAACGTCGTTTAAATAATTAATGGTAATGAATATGATTGTCACATGTCACTCTTTGTAGATTTTTTAAATTTTTTTAAATTTTTTAAAAAATATTTACGTGTCAATCCAACAACGTGTCACGTGTTACCATCAATATTTAATATTCAATTTGGTCTCTATATTCATTATTTTTGTTCAATTTAGTTATATATTTTTTAAATGAACAATTTTTGTTTCCTTCCAAACTGAGACTAAATTTAATTTTTATATAAATGTTACAATGATGCTTTTATTAAAATTTATTTTTTTATTAAATATTTTTTTGTTTAGGGATACAATTATTTTAAAATTAGAACAAAAAATTTAAGGATGAGTAACAAATTTTTATTAAATATTTTTGGTTGAGGATTATAATTAATTTTAAATTAGAACAAATATTTTAAGGATGATGACTAATATTATTGATATAAAATTTAAGAGGTTAATATAATTATAACATTTATATAAAAATTAAATTTTGTTTCAATCTAGAGAGGAACGAAATTATTCTAATTTTAGAGAAATTGAGATTAAATTAAAAAAAAATATAAGGATCTAATTAAATATAGAATAATAACCGTGACAAATAACATACTCCTGAATTGACATGTGAATATTTTTTAACAATTATAAAAAAAATACAAAGTGAAATGTGGAAGTCATATTTATTATTATTAATTATTTAAATAATGCTAGAAGAAAAAAAATGAAATAAAATAAAATTAACAAAAATTATATATGATCCGAAAATAAAATAAAATATTAAGACTAAATTTATAGCAGTGAATGAAAATAGAGTAATCTAACCAAAATATAATTTAGAGTAGAATAGAGTTGGTAGTTTGTAGGTATAGTTTTGTTGTATTGGAGTTAGATGAGTGATGTGACTCTGAATGTCACCACTCATAATAATGCCGAAGAAGCCCAAGCGACCGACATGCATCTATGTTGGCCCTGCCCTGCAAATTTTCACTTCACTCACTTCAATCATCTTTCTGCATTTCTTCTAACTCTCTATTTAAACACTTTTCTTTTCATTTAAACAATTGGGATAAGAAATTAACGATCTCATATCATTCTTCAGTCGTTTTCAGAAATTTGGTTTTCTTATTTAATTTATGGACTTCTTATCTTCATAACTTGGTTTCTCAGACTTATTCTTTAAATGCACGAGTCCTTATAGCTGGATTCTTTTCTCTTTTTCTTTCTCCGAAAAGACTTCGGATTAAGATTTTTATCTTATCTAGAATCAAACTATATTTTTATATAAACATCATTTCAATACTTCCACAAATGCAAGTTTTAGATACCTTTAATTACATAATAAATTATTACTTTGACAACTCTATTGTTTTAGATAATTCAGTATATTTTGAAATTTTATTTATGTTAGTTATTGTAATTTTGATATAATATTTTATTATTAAAAAATAATTGTCTTCTAGTTATTTAAAAAGTGATTCTCAACATATAATTTTACCCAAAGAAATTCTCAGCTGAACAATTTAATCAACTCACTAATTACATGTATTCAGGGTTTATTAGGTTTTAAGCGGTGAAAAAAAAATTCTTAAATTAAAAGTTAAAATATTAAAAATGTACTACAAATAAATAAAATCTTCAAGTTATCCACGTGTCAACCGTACATTAACTAATTATCATTACATTTGATGCAGTGGTCTTTAGGTAAAAATATTTTATCACGCAAAAGTAAGTTATCAACTTAGTGAGAAAAAGTTACTTTCCCATTTCCAATTATGGAGTCATTAACAGATGTAATATTTTGCCATGTGCATGAAGATATGTTTATAATGTAACAACTTTTATACATCCTTATTTAACCAACTTACAATTGGGAGTAATGTTAAAGTTAATTAACGGCAATCAATGAGTTAAATGAAAAATTTTCATATAATTGCTTCTCTTATGTACGAGCGGTGGCAATGGACAAGAAAATATGCATGAGTTAATGGGTCAAGACTCAACTACGTGAAAGAATATATGAAATCAATTTTAATTCAAAATCTTAAAATAATATGTGTGTGGGTTCTTCTTTTTATATTGTTCATTATACTAATTTTTATTCAATATAAGACTTTACATTCCCCTAAACTCCAACAAGTTTGATTTCAAGTGTGAATCCTTTCATCTTGATATATGTTTCACATCCAACAAAAGCACAAAAGTATCTTTCACAATGAATTATCCAATCATACTTGTTAATTTGTTGCATGAGAAGTAACAAATAGAGATATATAAGAAATGAGTCATGAACCAACTATATAAAATAACATGACACCACTCTCAACTACAACCTTAAAATAATAGATTTTTTTAATCTTTCTTCTTATATACTGTTCATATTTCTATTTTTACCTAATGTGAGACTCCTACACACTTGATTACATTATCACATTGTTGTGTGGTTTTTTCATTGCACAAGAAGTTCCTTGCATAATTGAAACAACTAGTAGATTGGCAAGGACACACACACACATAATTCTACCATGGCCAATGTTTTTACTTTTTTAATGTCTATTGCAAAATATAACATTGTTCGGGTGTTGAAATCAAGACATTGAAGGACAATATTGAGGTAAACATATTGAGGTAAACATAAAAATAATGATGTAAGGTAAGGATGTTGAGAACAAGATTAAGAGAAGGATGTGAAACATTGAACAAAAGGAAACACTAATGCATAATGGGTTTTTTACAACGCTCTATATGTCTCGGTTCACCTGCAAACGAGGCATATGAAGACACGGTGGCACTTTTGTAAATTTTTCAAACTTTGATGCCTCGGTTGTACTTAGAACTGAGACATAAACCCCCTAAATTTTTTTATTTTTCCCGCTGCATTGATATTTTTAAACTGGTGGTAGACTTTTATGTCTCGGGTCATATTTAACCGAGGCAGATAGATGTTTATGCCTCGGGTCTATTTTAATTGAGGCATATTTGATTGCTTTTCGAGTGGAATATGTCTCGGGTCACATATAACCGAGGCAGATAGATGTTTATGTCTCAGTTTAAAATCAATCGAGGCAATAAGCCTTCTTAGGGTTTAAAAGAAATCGCGCCACTGTTTATCTTCTTCGCGTGGAGCAGCGACAACTTTTTTTCTTCCATTTGCGAACGCCATTGTTGTAGAACGCAAAGGTTCCTTCTTCCACGTAGCTGCAGTTTCGTCTCACCACCACCGTCCGCCGTTGCACGACCCTCCTTCATCGCGCAGGCCTCGTCCATTGTTGTCGTCGTAGAGGTTGTGAAGCTGCCTCCATTGTCATCATTCAATCTTGCTTGTAGGTATGTGCTTCTCCTTTTTCAAATCGTAAAACTATCCTATGGGTTTCAAACATTGATGTGTGTGTCGAAGTCGTGATTTGGCTCACGGTGGTTAGCCGTGGGATGTTTCACGTTTTCCATTCAGATATGGTGGTGAAGAGAGGTTGTTCTACGTTGCTGACGAGATGAATGAAGGCGTCATGAAGTTGTTCTGGCGTGATGCGGTGGTCGAAGATGGTGGTGACGACACACTAGCGGCATTAAGGGTTTGAATGGTGGCTAGGGTTTCTGATTTGGGAAAAGGTTGAAGATGATGATGTGGCACACTATGGTTGGTGTATGTGTGTTTACAAGGATCATGGCTATGTGTGATGCTGTTATTGGGTCAGAAAATACTTTTTTTTTTAAATTTACGATGCATATTAGGCCTCGTTCCCTCTAGAACCGAGGCAGTAACCCTCGCATATGCCTCGGTTCATAACCGAGGCATAAACATATCTTTTTTACCTCGCTAGCATATGCCTCGAGTGTAAAACCGAAGCCAAAAAGCCAAAATAACCGCGACATAATCTCTTCCCTGCACTAGTGAAATCAAAATAAAAGGCAACATAGAAATTGAAGTGAAGAGAAGATAGAATGATAGAGAATTTAACAAGTGCATCGAGTAAGGGGTTCGCTAGACAAAATCGAAAAGATGGATATCACAAGATCGAATGGGTAGTTAACATGTGATAACTACTGTCAAATTGATGAGTCTTTAGAGATGAGGTTCCCTGGGGAGACAACCAACACATATGAGACTTGAGTCCAACCCACATAAAGGATTGATACTACTTCCGATCCAAAAGATTAAGGCAATGAGTTTAAAGGTCCTTAATCCTTATATGGTACTAAACTTTCTCATTTCTACCCAATGTGGGTTTTAGACTCGCACTTGAATTCCTAACAATTTCTCCCTCAAGGGTGAGTCCTTTCCACATTGGTACACTCCCCCTCAAGCGAAAATATTCCTAATAATGAGTACCCCTTTCATTTTGTCATTCATCTTAACGAGACATGTTTACCTGAACCCTTCGTTATGAAGACTTTCAATAAAAGGACCATATTGTACTCATATGAGCCGGTCACCAAGATTAACCATTGGGTCTAATACCACTTATGGGTCTTTAGAGAAGGTGTTCACTAAGGAGACAAACAACATATATGACGCTTGTGTCTAACCTACATAAGGGATTGACACCACTTCTAATAAAAAACCTTACGACAATAAATTTATAGGTCTTCATCCATATATGATGCTCAACTGTCTCATTTCTATTTAATGTGAGACTTAGACTCGCATTTGAATTCCTAAAAAAACATGAGCTCGGTAGGCATATCAGACATAACATGGTTTAACTGTCGTAAAAAATGAGAAATATAAGTAGATTATACAAATGTAAATATTGGGTGAGAATTGTGGTTACAATTTAAATAATATGAGAATGTCGTGTGAATAGGACAAATGGCAAATCCTGGGTCACCACACATTCTTAGTAATTTACATTTCTAATTTGACCACTTCAATCCATCTTTCTTCTCCATTTTTCTTTGCTACCATTTAATCTCCATACGTCATTCCACCTAAATATGAAAATACAAAATGAAAATATGATTATTGGAAAGAAATGCATGATTTTTCTACTGAAATTCATATTAAAAGAGAGTTCGGTGAGTTAAATATCTTTGTAAAATTAATCTCCAATAAAGTGGTTTGCATATAAATCTTGTCTTAATTGTGAAATATTAAAAATTAACACATTCTAATTTAAATTGAAAAACAGTAGTTTGTTAGTCCTGATTCAAAATCCACGTTATGTTGATTTGGTTCACCAAAGTTATATTGGACAAATATCGAATAAAAATGCAAGATAAAAAGGTTAACATGAAACAACTGTTGAAGATAAAAAGGTTAACATCAAAATGCAACGAGATATTTTACCTCTCTTAATTAATGTACTCATGAAAATATTTATAGGCTAAAATGGGTAAAAGTTGGGATCAAGCAATTCATTATAATTAACCAATGCACCATTAATGCATTAAAAATTTATTGTTTATTGATTAACATCATGTTGTTCGAAATATGTTGCAGTTTTGTAATGAAAGAAAATCACTAGACTTAGAAGTAGAGGACAAGTACGCATGAATCAAGTATTTTGTTAATGTTTATTACAGTTTAGTAGTTGATATAAGGTAGTATAGATTTTGGACATGATTACACTTTTAGATAATTATATATTGATTCAACATGTTTTTGGACATTAATTATGTTTCTAAGTAAATAGATATTGATTAAAAAAAATGTTGTGAGTAAGATTCTAAAAAATGACGTTTTAGAAATGATAGTGATTTAAAGATAGTGAGACTCGATTATTTTAATATTAATTTTTTTTATAAATAGAATTGTTATAGACAAGTTTCGTTATTTTAAAACACATTATCCATCTAGAAACCACTTTTTTATAATTCCCTGGCTTCTCTCTAGGAGTTATGTCTCTCTGCTGGTTGTCTGATTGAAGCACCGAGACCGTGAGATTGATCCTCTCGACGAGCTCTTCAAGTTGGATCAATCAATTTCTTCTTTTGCGTAAGTTGAGTTTCCGTCATCTTTTTGGTCTATTTCTATTTTCTGTTGCATGTAAGCTCTCTTCCACTTGCATGCGACGTGTCTTGATTGTTCATGTGATGTTTCTATGTGCAGATAGAATATCCTATGGAGTTAGAGGCATTTGACGTGTATAGAGCTGTTTAAGCATGATAATAGGTAAGGGAAGTTAATTGCATTGTTTTAAGTTACATACATGTTTGAAATTACTCGTTACATTGTTGTACTATGATTTGATGGCATGATTGAGTTGTATGATAAAATTATGAAATATTGTATGATTGTAATGAGAAGTTGTGGTTTTATCTTAAGTTGTCGTATGATATGAGATATATGAAATTATGATATGTGGTTGAGTTCTGTTTATCTAGAATTGTTGATGTTTGTATTGTAATTAAGATAAATTGATATGGATGTTTTTGATAGACTTGAGTTTGATCTATGCTTGTTTGGCATTTGTGAAGGTCCAAAGAAAGTTTAGAAATGCCCTTGGGACTCTAGAATTATGCAAAAATTAGATTCTACAAAACTATGTAGACTCACTGAACGAGCATTTACTCGTTGGGCGACATTCCAAGTCAGGGGTTTACTGACTTTGAATTTGTTGGGTGAGGAAACACTCGTTGGGCAAACTTATTTGAAAAATTTTCCCTAAAGCTCTAGTGATAAACTTGCTGGGTGAGTAGTCTGTCGTTGGGCGAGAATGTACTTTTAGCCCAACGAGATGACATGTTCGCTGAGTGAATGGATCAATACCGAAATTGAATATTGGTTACTTTAAATTTGAAAGTTTTGAAATCTTTTGCGAACAATTGGTATATGATATGGATTAATGTGTGAGCACATGAGGTGGTGATGTTTAAAGAGTTTCAAGGGAATTCTTGGTGATGATATTTTTAGTGTATGTCTTGATATAAGAGATATCTAGATAGGAAAGTATCATGAACTCTGATAATTGTTCACACTCATATAGAGTAGAATGAATTATGTGGTGAGAATGGCAGGAGATCCTAATCTTGAGACGTATTGGGCTTAAGGCATAATGGCATTAACCTTGTGATTGGTTGGGTGATTACTCCTTTTGTCTAAAACCCTGCAGAGTTTAGAAACCATCACTGGTGTAGACTTCCTTAGAATTCTATATCAAGCGCATGATATGGATAATTAAGTCTATAGATAAGAGTCATGTTTCATAACATGTTTGTAAGTATTTAGCATGATTTAAATGTATATGTATTAATATCTCTTTTGCACATTACCTTACCCTTTTTTATCTTTCTGTCTTGTGTTGTTTGTCTTATTTTTGCAATGATCACCTATTCGATGATGGTTGCAGTTTCAAAGACACCTTTGGATGATGAAGAGCCATCTATTAGGTTAGTGGAATGCCTTAGTGAGAAGCTGTTGTAAGTGGTTAATATGTGTTTAGAGTTGAAGTCATTAGTTTTTAGTTGGTTTGTATAATTGATATATTTATATAGTCCTATCTTATGAAGACTGTATTATTATACTTTATACACTGATTTATCTGTTTTAAACACTAAAGTGAAATATCCTATTTTATTAGTTTTAAGATACTAAAATTGGAATGGTACATACCATTTATTTATAATTGTGTTTGTGAATTAAACTCTATGATATTTACTTTAATCTATGTTGAAGTAATGATAAAACAGAATAAATGTTCAAAAAAAAAAAAAGCATGCAACCACAATAGAGAGATTGTTTTATCTAAACTATATATATTATGATATGCTAAAGAGATAAGGATAAGAGGAAGATGAAAAGTGAAACGGCATGCAGCTCCATTGATGGTGGAAAATAGCTTAACCGGAATCTTAAGACAGAGAAGGGAAAAACCATGACAAAATTACGTTCAACTTTAGACAACGATCTTCAAAAGCGATTTTGTGTTGAAAAACAGAAGCTTATTTTGAGAAACAGATGCGACTTTCTGGCCTGGAAAGTGCAAAAGAGGGAAAGAGGAATATTTGTAAATGTTTTTAGAAGATACTATGCAGAGTTAATTAAACATTTCATCTAAAGTACACTACATTGATAGTTACATACATATTTCATTTTCCAAATCCTTCTGAATTCGAATAATCGATCCTGCGGTTTAAATGGCTTCTGCAAAAGGATGACATTGACCATTTTGTGACCAAAAATGGTGATTTGTTTCGATGGCATATTCTGTTTGCTGCTTTTGTTGTTTAAACTAAACTTATTATCGTGTTGTTCCCTATGGGACACCATTCTCTCTCCGCTTATTTCACGGACAAACCAAACATGTTTCTCGGTTTCACAGCCACACTACTTATCACCACAAACTTTAAAGAAAACGATTGAGCTATGTAGTCCATAGCCCATAGCCCATAGCCCATAGGTACAGACTTTGAAGTTGAGCCCGTGAATATGAGCAAGTGTAGCCTTAAAGTTCAAAAGAGTTGGCTTGTTCCCTATATATTCCTACTTCAGTTAAATCCTGCTTACAACAAAATTATAGATTAAAGCCCAATTTTACTTTAAGTATAACTAGTGCTTCAGTAGTTAGTTTTAACTACATAATACCTGCTATTTTTAGATTTTGTAAAATTTATTTGAGTTTCTCTATTCCTCTTGCATTTATAGAAACTTTTCTTTTATAGGGAAATATGATTGAGTAGAACTAATGTCATATACCTTTGTAATGTACTCATACTTCGTAAATCTGGAGGAGGTAAACATTATTAATTTATTCAATCTAAAGTTCAAGAAAGATTTGTTACACAAAGAAAAAAACAAAAACAAAAAAGTAAAATAATTTAATGAAGAAAAAAGAGGGATTCATTCAGGACTGCTGATATTTCCACTTCTATACTATTATTTGCTGTTCTTCTATGTTTGGTATTTAATGAAGAAGCAGAATAACTTTGAGAACTGTAGCACAAATATCCAAATAGAAGTCCCTTGCAAAATTTCAAAATTATTCCATCAGGTACCCTAGAGCAATGAGTCTTCGATGCCGAGTTCTTGATGGGCCGAGAAAGAACCTTTCTTATTCATTTGAAAACATTTTGACAGTATGAAAGACAGAGATAGAGTTAGAATGAAACTATTAATGCGTTTTCCGCTTTAATTAGCACCGTTTTTTTTTTTTACTATATGGGTTTACATGGAAGACTAAGCATTACATAGATCAGAAGTGAAATTTATTTCATATTTAACGATTCCATTAAAATCTACGAACATGTCAAAACTAAAGTATAATAACCATTTATATATAATATCTAAAATATGAGAAAACTAAATAGTTAATTATTTATAATATATAATTATATTTTATTTTAAGATAAAATATAAAATCCATATGCTTCATTAAGTTATTACTTTAGTGAAGAATATTTTGTTCAACTCATACCTTAATTTTCTCCTGTTTTTTTCTTTTTCTTTTTATAATTATGAAAATAAGATGCGCGTGTTACAAATTCATCTTCTAGCACAACAAAAATATGGCAGAAACGATACAACCACTGATTTTGTAAACAATTAATTACATCAACCTTTCGATTTTGATTTCATCATTCGAATAATTTAGAAGCAATCACAAAAATTATCTACAATAAAGTTAGACAACTCTCTTAGCACGCATTGAAACCTTACATCAATTAAAGGTGAAACTAAATTAGAGTATATAAGTCAAAGCAAATCTCATTTTATAAATTGATTTTTGTAAAAATAAATTAAATTTAAATTCACCTTTTAATATCATAAATTTCTCAGAAAATGTATAAAAACCTCACGTCAGCATAGAATAGAATAGAAGTAAATTTTTTTATCTGTTTAAGAAAGTTTTGGATACTAAGACTATCATTAGACATCTCTTCAACTTTCATAACAATTTCAACTGTGTAACGCAGTTTACATAAACTATGTTCATACTTGAACAGCTAGAGTTCGTATTTTCCAAAATAGACGAACCATAACAATAGCTTTTCCTTAAAAATATTAGCATGATTGAAATAGATAGTAATATGTATAAGTAACACTGCTGCTACTCCCATTTCTACAATTCAGCGGAAAACAAAAAAAAAAATGTAAATGTGATAGGTGAAAGGAAAGAGAAGCTAATGTGAAAATTGCTTCCATATCTTAAATTTTCCATTCAAAATATTTTTAATTCACATTTTTACCAAATAGGGATCATTTGACAGGCCTACAAGTAACGGAAGAGGGTTAGTGTCAGCCAAAATCATATACAGTTCAAGTTTTTATGGCAACCGTGGGATCTAAACTTACATATTATACACGATGTCTGATGAACTTTTTTGTTTTGCCATCTTCACGTTATATAACACGTATCTGACCCCCATAACCATAGTGCTTTAGAAGCCCTTCATCTTGTCGCCAATTTTCTCTAACCTTTACTTCAATCTGTTCAGAGTTCAGACACCAGTATATATACAGAGTAAATATTCCAGTCTAGAGGGAAAATGTATGCCACACTACCACTTGAAAGCAAGGTTAAGTAGGAAAATATGCATGTCCAGATTCAAAATGAGTAGCATAGATAGAGAATAAAAAAATTGGCACACACCTCAAGATAAACTTTCTTCTGTAAAAAATCTTCAACATCAAGGCGAGCAGCCATTGCAAGCAGTTTCAAAGCCTTTCCTTCCTGATGTATTTGAGCAAAACATAGAAGTGGTTACTGCTCAGTTTACGATATTCATCAGCTAACTTCTCATTAAAAGGGGGGAAGAGGCATCTTTAGCAGTATTTTTTATTTTTGCCAAAATAAAGACAATTTCTAAGATTAGAGATGAACAAAAAATATCAGGACTCTAAGATTACTTTCAGTTGCAATGCATGTCCAGGGTCACCATCAAGACAGATGAAAATTCTTTTAGCAACAAAGTTATCAAATTCAGTGTTAGGGAGTACACAAAAGCCAGAGAAGCAGTAATAACATTGGCATGTTGCTGTGACTCTATGACTGTACAAACAAATTCCATAGTTTCACAAATAATCCACTGAATTCTGGTACAAGTGACATACTTTTCCAATAATGATAATCTTCTGCGAGTTTTTCTCAACCAAAATCTCTACTTGTATGTAATCTTTTGCATTTGGCCGAGCTTTGTAGTTTACAACATTTACCTGAAAGAATTGGATATAAGAAAATATTTGCAAATATTTAGTTATTCTTTCAATTTGAGAGCGGAAGGTGGGCTATATCAAATAAAAATGAAGATGGTTACCTGACATGCGTATGGAATTTCATTTCGGTACTGTATAAAAATCTTTTCTCTAACAATTTCAGCCACAAAAAATCTTTCTGGATGCTCACTGACTATATCCTGTAAATTCAGGCACGTTAAGGCAGCATAGAACATGAAAGAAACAAGTAGGCAGAAGAAATGGCAAAGGGGTATATTCGGGTTATTATTGTATCCAAAGTTTCTAATAGCATGCTATAGTGATAGCAGATGAGATCTGCATTACAATATACCAGTGCATGAAATCTGTACAGAGCAGGAGGAAATATCATACACTATTTGTAATACTTGAACAATATTGATGGGGTGGTATCTACACGATTCGCGATTTCGTGGTGCATTACAGCTTAGATTGTTCACACAGGAGGTTGATGACACTTGTATATGACATATATCATCTAAATGCCTTATTTTCCAGTTCTTAGGATACTGAAATCATTCAGAGATAATGTGTAATTAGTTACACATTAGTTGGGAGAAAGTACTAACAACCTTGTCCATACCATATTGACAGGATAATCACAATGGGATTGCTGGATCGAAGGTCACAAAATTAATTAGGATGCATGTGCTAAGCTTCAAATTGATACTATGAGTTCTCAAGTAGGATCAATATAATGTTTGACCTGTCATGGAGGAATCACTTTATTTTCTCTATAACACATCTTTATACAACAAGAAAAATTAACATGATTCATGACAACATTGTAGCATCATAGGATCTGTATAGCTGACCCCACATCACTGGGAAAAGGCTCAGCTACTTGTTTGTTTGACTGTCATTATATAAAAATTAAAATTAACGGGAGCTGTTATAAATCAAGTAAAATAATGTGTATCTGCGACTGTAGTGGATATTTATATACAGCCTAGTTCACTTCAATGACCTTAAACATAAACCTTAGGCAACTACTGCTTTTTATTTCAGTTTAAACAGAAAATGAAAACTCTATTATCAAATACATTTAATCTTTCTGTAGTCAGGTGTGGAGTAGCAGAAGAAATTATTATTTTGTGGTTTAGTTTAATGGGCTACACTTTTTTATCTCAAACTGTGAAATGAAACAGTGAGATAGAAAACATGAAATTTGAATGAGGAAAACAAAATTCTGACTTTTGACATGCCTTTGGATAATAAGCTGGTCCATTGGGAATCTTTGACAGTATCCAGTCCTTTACATCTTCAACTCCCTGACCATATTTTGCACTAACAGGTATAACCTCATCAACATCCGTAAATTTCTCATACCACTGCAAGGAATTTGAAATAATTAGGACATAAACTTTTAGAAAAATAAACATGCCAAAACCAGTGAATTAACTAATACATGTGAATATAAATACTAACTATTTTGTTCCAACCTCAAGTTTCTTTGCAAGTTCGCCAGGTTTAACAAGATCCTTCTTGTTTATAATCAATAGAGTGGGTGGTTTATCTTTGAGGTCTCCTACTCCTTCTTCCAACAATCCATCAATCTAGAGATAGGAAACAATTTGGAAAAACAGGAAAGAAAATAAAACTAAAACATTCTTGTAAAGGAAGATCCCTACTTTTTCAGGAGCTTTACGTGCGTCCACAAGAACCAATACACAGTCAGCATTAACTGCTGCACTGCGAACATTTTTCATCATCATTGAGTCTAACATGTGCATTTCCTTCTGTAGAACACCAGGTGTGTCATAAAGTATCATCTGCAACAGATTCTAAGGTCAGAAAAATGCAAAATATAAATTCAGGAGTACATCCACTAAGTTTGGAAATTCAGTATTAACATGACTCAGAAAAATAACATATCCTTACCTTGTACACAATGTTGAACTTGTGCTTTAGTATAATGTTAAAAGAGAACAGTTTATTAATTTCAATTAACCCCACCTCATTTAATTTCAGTTTAACAGTTGAAATGCCAATATGAGAGATCATTTAACTCTAAAAAAGGCACTAGGATTAGAATGTTGTTGCTCGTTACTTAATCTAAAGCTAGGATGACAAATATCCACAAAAACTAGCATTTGTAATTGAATGTCTCTTTTCTAGTTTATGATTTAACTAAGAATTGAAGTTCCCACAATAAGAAGCCAATGACACTCTTTGAAATATGGACAGCATTGAGCATGATATATGAAGTGAAGTGCACTCTGATTTTGGAATGAAATAAATCGTCAACTAAAAAATATGCTCCAAATTGTGTGTTTGGGTGACCGTTTGCAAAACTGATTTTGGAACGAAGTGGTGTGTGTGGGCGTTTTAATTCTAAAAGCAAGTTAATAGTAAAATACAATATAGAATGTTGGATTCCATGTCTTTATTCAACACAAAAGCTGATAGAGTGTTGGATTCCATTAAAGGACGTGCATATGTACTTATTTCAACGCCAATTCTGGTAAACACAAGGTTGCTTCACACATGACATGATGTGTTATTGAATTCAATCTAAACGCAATAGCTAATGTTGCTTCATTTCAAAATCAATTTTGGAACTAGAATCAGTTAACCAGTATTTAAATGTGGTTTTGAATTGTCCACCCTGAACCCCCAAACAAGTATTACCACATTTAAGAAATAACAAAAACAGGGATAACAACTTTTACCGCCCACGCACCACATGAGGAACAAGAAACCAACAAGACAAGCTGACAAAACCAAACAGACGAATTAAGAATCAACAATAAGATTAAAACCTGGTAATCCGTGCCAGAACAAATACACAGAATTCGATGCCGGGTTGTTTGAGGTTTATCAGTAACTATTGACAACTTTTGACCAAGCATTTGGTTCGCCAGTGTACTCTTCCCGACATTTGGCTTCCCAAGTAACGCCACATATCCTGCATTTGAAGAAATGTAAAAGCATGAACCAACTCTAACGCCACATATCCGGAATTTTAGATTTTCAAACATGTTTCTGAACCCCGTCCAAACATACTTCTTTTGACGCACTCTCTATCACGGTTGAAACTTATTGGAAGCTATATCAATTTCAATAAGTCCAGGTTATCACTCAACCAGTCTCTCCTAACTTAGTAAATTTCACTTAATTTTAACCGAATATCCTATGTTAAGAGTGTATCAGAGAGATTCTTGATGAAACCCCTCTCTGAACGAAATAAAATAAATTAAAAAAAAAACTAAGGCGAAACACTAACCGCTCCGGTGGTCAGGGCCGGTATCGAAGTCGAGCTCCTCGGTCTCGTAATCGTCGAGCAAGGCCATGTTCCGGTCGGGCTTGTCGCTGAGGGACAAGAAAGACGAGTCTTCATCGTCCAAATACGAATCTTGTTCTTCTTCTGCTGCTTCCTTTAATTGTAGTTGCAACTCTTCTTCGCCGACCCAGAGCTGGTCTTGTTTGGCGTGGAATGCTTGGAAGCGACGGTGTCTGGTTCTGGAAGAGAGGTGGGAGAGGGATTCGGTGCGGCTCCGGTGGAAGGTAGCGAAGGCGCAAACGGGAAAGAGAGAGTGTTGAAGTTGAAAGAGGAAGTGTTGCGTGGGAACAGTTGCAGTTGAAGAAGCCAGCTTCTCCATTGCCAATGCCTCTGCTCCGCTCCGCAACTTCTTTTTATCCAACTTAGAGGATAAATTAACTATTAACCATTTTTTTCGACGACGTCGTTTTCGTTGGTGTTATATTATATTACCAAATATGTAGAATTTTTTAAATATCAAAATAGTGTTTTACTATGTCTTGTAAAAAATAGTATATTATAGGAGGTACCGAACAAGTCCCCAGTTGTGGGGTTCCGTCACGGTTTTGTTGGTGTTATAAAAAATAATATGTCTTATCAATGTTTTAGTTAGTGTTGGAGTTTCGTTACAATTTTATCTTTAAAAAGCGTCTCGAAAGGTGGAGGGAGATAGGAATATTTAAACTTCGATTTATCTCAACTCCTAAATGATATTGGACTTATTGGGTGTACCAAAATAGTTACCTTCAACTTCCACTTCTTCATCACACTCATTCATCACTCTCACCCTCCTCCATTTGATGACCACGTAACTTTTAGACTTAATTAGTACATTAGTAATATATTTAAGATAAATATTCAATACTTTTTATATAATTGAGTACTAATTTTGTTTAAAATAATGTAATGTTGGTATTTTTATTAAATTGACATTAATGTCTTTTTTTTTTAATGTTCGGAATCTTAAATTTAATTTTATTTATTTATTTATTTTGTTATTTTGTTCATCTCTTCATCTCTTTCATCCTTCTCCTTCACACCACCCATGTATTTCCTTACTCTTGATCTTCTCTTGTACCACCTCTCCATCTCCTTCCTCTTCCTTTCTCACACTACAAGAGATGGCAATTCGGGATGGTCGTTCGCATAAAAAAACGCAGAATGGACTAACTCGTTAGCTCATTTACAAAATTAAATAATCTCCTTTTTCAATTCTCACACCTCATTCATCACGTTAAATTTGTAAGTTCATGTTTTATTATTATTATTATTATTATTATGTATAATCATTGTATATAAGATAATGATTTTAGTTTTCGAATATGGAATATTTTTTTATGCATTTTTATGTTAACAAATGTGTACCTCATTGTTATTGTTTCTTGTCTTTGATTATTTAGACTAATTTGAATTATTTCAATAGAAAATGAATATCAATTATTATGAAAAAAAAATTATTTTACTCATTAGAAAAAGTTATTTATTTTGCTTATCACAAATGTGAGCCAATTCACGGGTCGGGATAGAAAAGTAAACCTATTTTTTAATTGCGGGGCGGGTCAGCTCGACCCGCACTTTATAGGCCAAGGCACAGGACGGATCAAAACGGGTCAGACTGACTTGTTTTGCCATCCCTAAACACCACCACCAACTCCAATACCAACGACCAATTCCAAAAATTAATATAGTTACTCTTAGTGAGTGTCCAAAAGATATTTTCAAGAACAATATCATATACATTTTTTATATCATGCCAAATAGACAACTAATTAAAGAACATATATTTTATACTTAGACTTAAGAAATTGGACACATGAGTTCAACCTAAGTCATGTTTTCACAAGCAAACTCTTAAGCTAAACATAGTAGATAAACTTTATTTTTCAGTTAAATATTAGTAACATACAAACCACTATTCCCCTTATAACCACGTAAGATAAACCTAGTCATTGTTTATGTTTATCTAGAGTCCAAATAAAATTTTGAATTGATTGTATCACCTCAATAAGGAGCTTGATGGGTCATTTATAAACCTATAAGCTATAAAAACACATGCCAACAATCACCAAACCAAATTTTATTCATCGTACTAATAAACTTTTCTTTCCAATAAGCAAGTTTATTAACCAAAGGCTGAAACACAATGTCTTAGGAGCTCCGAAAAAATGGAATACACAAATAAATAAAAGGAAGAGATCCTTAACTATAAAAGAGAAACCTCTTAAGACATCTAACAAATGAATAAGAAGCATCAACAATGTAAAATTGACTTGTAGAATAAGTATGTAAGAAAAATGTCCAATATTGCACATTCTAATAGTATCTCCTCTACAAAAAGAAAAATATCATCAACATAGATATGAGAAAGAAATTTCATCCTTGGACCAACAATCAGAAAGATAAACTTCTTAGAAATAAGATATAAAATACACCTACTCAAAATCTCCTTAAATAAACAAAAACAAAGGAGAACAAGTATTTTTTCTAAAAATTGAAGTAATCAAAATAAAATTATCTAACAAAACACATATCAAGTATGTTGATGTAACGAGCAAACTTGGACTCACTTTTAATGAAAAAATAAAGATTTAATTACACTTTTCATAAGCAAATAATAAATATTTGAATTGCATTTTGAAGTAGTTATTTTAGATAAAGCGAATGAATAAAGAGAAGAGGTAGCAACAACTTTCTAGTACATTTTCTATTATTAATTAAAAATCATTTATAACAAAAATAAGCAATACAATTTATTAAACAAGTAAAACCTGAATTTATTTAAGAGAATACTTAAGAACACCGTTTTACAAAATGCAACATTTCTCGGGGTTTAGGTTTTTCCTCACAAATTTAACTTCAGACTAACGACAGCCACTCTTATTTTTAATCTTACCAAAATTAAGAAAGACTTTTCTCCCAAGTAAAAATATATCCAACAAGTAACAAACATACACATAAATATATAAGCAGCACCCACATTCAGTATAATGCAATCTGCTACATAAACAAAGTCAATATCGGTAATGAAAAAATTACAATAAGCAATATTTTATTTCAAGCGCTAACCGGAAAATAACCCTCCTCAACCACCCTTAGCATGCTCGTATCATGCATCAAATTTCTTCAGTGGCATTAAAATGCTTGGAGCAGCAAGCATAAAGAATTAATTAAAAATATGCTCTGCGATAACGTACCGGGTGAAAAGAATACTTTGCACCCCAGAATATCCATAGGAAATTATGGTGTATTATTATTTTCATGAGCTCAGACTGAAACCTTTTACTAATCTACTAGCTAGACATTCCAGTAATAGGGACATGTTAAGTAGTTATGCACATACTCCGGACGCCGCAAAATTGTAATGATCAAGAGATATGTTAGCAACACAGTAGCACGTATAACTTTTATTCTCCTCCTCTACCATAACTCGGCAATGAAGTTAGTATGATGGTATACATGGTATATTAGTTGGCTGCGTCATCATGTTCAGGAACCGGATCATGAGCTGCAGAAGTTGATCCTCTACCCACCGGGAGATAGGACCATGCTATTGCTGCAGTACCAAGTACAAGCGTGGTAGTGATGGACCCCCAAATCCATCTCAGCCTCCTACTCCTCCTTTGCCTCTCACGCCGCGCCATCTCTGAACAACACAGAAATAACATAAATGAAACAGAATAACAGATGGCACAACCATACCAAACTACTGCATATATTTTAGGATAAACACGGTACCCAACGAAAAGCAGGCATTTCCCCAGTTGCATGAATTAAGACACTATGAATGCGTGCTTGTGCAAGCATCAAGCAAAAAAGCTCATCGCATTGCATACCCATTAAGGAAATTCTACCATTGCGGGACAGTTGACCACTAAATAAAAATAGCTTTGGACCATGATCAGCGATAACTTAAAATTGGTAGCCATGACCAGTATGTATATTGCAAGTACAAAACACTTGTATATTGCAGCCACACTGATCAGAGCATAAGATATGAGCACATACAATGTCATCACAATTCATAACTGTTCAATTGACCTTCACTAGACCTTTCTGTTATCTTTCCTTTTCTCCCAGTAATTCTCTCGTCTTGGAGGTTTTGTGTGTATGTAGCCCATAATCAACAGTATTAAGCCACCAAACAGCCTACCATCTTACTCTATTACTCTATCAATAAAACTATAAGGCCCAGCTATGGACATATGACTCTGTTACTCTATCAATAAAACTATGAACCGCATTCGCATTCAATGACCATATAAAGCAGATACTATGCCCAAAACCTGATTTTTATTCAACCATCTCTAAACCAATATTTGTGTCGTTTGAAAAGGAAAGCGAGGGACTTGTTTGGAGAAAAAAATAAAATGACAAATCAAATCAATTATAGCTTTAAGCAAAATGTACATTTATCGAACATTAAAGGCAAAATAGTTGTATTCAGTTTAAGATAGAAGTATACGCGTGATATTAATACACTTGGAAACAAAAATATGACATAATTCTCACCTACTGCTTCCTGGTTCCTCTGAGACATCTCCCTATTCATGGTCTCATAACAGTGGAGACGTTCCAATAGTCGAGCAATCTCAAAATTCTTCAACTCTAATTGAGCTTCCATCTCCATCTCCACTTCTGCCCTGGCAATTCCTCTCCCAATGCTGTTTGATATGAACCTAGTAATGTAAAGTTGCTGAAATATATCTTCCATAGGATCAGAACTCAGCTGCCCACCCTCAGCAGTAGGGTCAGCAGGCAAAACAATTCCCACCTGCGATAACCCTTGTCTAAGTTTCTCCCACTGGCTTTGCATGCTGTTAAGGGATTCTTCAACTTGTTTCCTCTTCTCTATCTCCATCAATAGACTCATCCTTATTTCACGCAAATCAGCTTCAATATCACGATGAAAATTTTGAGTCCCACTGTCAGACGAGAGTTCTACAGGAAGAAAAGAGCCAAGATAATTTATATCATTAAATATTTTCAAGACATATACTGATGCTCTTCCTCACATCTAATCATCATTCCAAGTATGCACTAAAACAGATAACTCGATGGGCAAACTAGGATTCATTTTGTCACTGCAGCAACGACCAGCCGCACATGGTAAAATGAAGAAAATATGGAAATAAAAAAGTTATAATAATAATAATAATAATAATAATAATAATAACAATAATAAAATGAAAAGAAAAATGACCCAATACATTACACCCGATTTCAAACTCCATAAGACACACACCCCTCTATGGTCGTATTTGTCTACATGCTAGAATCAATTTCAAAGAAATAACTGTCAGTAAAACTAGCTCAACTTACCTTCCCAAGCATCAAAAAATTCTGCCCGTTTCATTGCTTGTTCCATGCCAACGTCCTCACCATCTGTGCAACTTTTTATACTCATTGAATCATGTGGATCAAAAAAGTCTTCACACTCACCAGCTCTTTCCAAATTTAACGCCACCACTTTATCCATACGTAATCCATTAAGAACGACACCACTTTCAGTTTCCCTTTGTCTGTGCCCAAGGTCACCACTATTGTTGCTACTAAGGCCAGTATCATGTACACCATTCACCTGCACCTCTTTAGCAGTAACAGGTTCGGCGTTTGCAGAAGTGACTTGGAGTTCACCGTCAGAACAGGCAACAACAGAATCATTGCTCTTACCATTAGAATTTCCATCATCAAGATCCTTCTGCTTTGCCTGTACATTGGCCTCAGAAGAACATTTCAAGAGGCGTGGGCCTCGGCGTTTGTGATTCACAATGTATGGAGAAGGAGGGAATGAAGAGGGTGCATCTGGAAGCGGCGTCACCTCAGGTGTGGCATAGAGTGCTGGCTTTAATTGAGGACGAGGAGCGGGCTTCTTTGCCACTGCCGGTTCACTACTCCGCCTCTCGAGCTTCTTTGGGCCAGGCATCGGCACCGGAGCAGATTTATAAGAAGGTTTCGAGGCTCCAGGCTCTATCAACCTATCGAATGCTATGGCAGTAAAGGTCGGCATGGCTGTACAAAATCATATCAAAACGACACACAGAAACAGACGTTAGAACAGGAATAATAATCATAACCTAACACAATTTTCAAATATGCATAATTTAATCTAATCGACAACACCATACGCAAAGAAATAAAAATCCAAGCAGCAAAAAGATCAAACAAAGGCAAAATCCCTAACCTATCATAATGCCCTACCCTCTCCTTAAAATACACAAAAAACAGAGAAAGAAATGCTCCCACAATTCTAACCTAAAAGTAATTTTCTTATTGCAAAAGAAAAAGGGAAATCAATGAAAGAGAAAGTATAAGGAATCCTAAACAATAATAATTATAGAGGGAAAAGAACTCAAAGGAATCTATGTAGCTTGAGACCTAAAAAATGGAATTCAATTACCGGTATCCGAATTGCTATTTCTCTGTTATTGTTTGTCGGGCGAACTGTATAAGAAATAAAATTCGAAATCGGTACAACAGTTTTTGTCTCTGTTTCTTGTTTTTCCTTTTCCCACAAAAATTGAGAAGAAAATCAGAAAGGTGAATAGAAGAAGAAACAAACCTTGAGAGAGCGAAGAAGAAGGAAGAAGGAAGAGGAGGAAAAGGGTGAAGTGAAAAGAACTAAGTGGTTAGAAGGGAGGAGGAGAAGGAGGCAGCCCCTGAAATGGGAGGCGTGAGAGAGAAGCTGCACATATTTTGGATATATTTTAATATTTTTGTTGTTAGAAGAACACACTTCCCACACCTCTGGAATCAATTTCAACCTTCAACATCCCTACCTTTCCTTTCCTTGCCCTAATTCATTTCCCATTTTTTATTTCTAAACTTTTTTTACCTAATTTTTTGGTGCCAATAACCTCTCTCGTATTCTTCTTTATTATCGCTTAAATTTATTTATTTTATTGTTCAGATATTACAAATCATTTATTATTAATCTTAAAAAAATATGTATTTATGACTTTAAATAGGTACCTTTCAAAATAAGTGTGAGATTATTACATACAACAAAGTTTACCTCTGAATATTTAAAATATCAACATTTAATACAACTGTGTGGATGAAGAAAGATGGTGTATGAAAATTTGGTGAAGAATACATGTGATTCATTACATATGGCTGTTATTTTTATTTTTTGTTGGTGGTAAGTGGGTGTGCCACGAACACGCATCTCTTGTGATGGGCCCGGGCCATTGTCACTGCATGCATCAGGTGAGGTAATATAATATTCTGCAACAAACATTGACTTTTAATGGACACGAAGATGTTTGAATGGTTTTTTGTTTGGCTCTGTGAGAAAGGAAAAGAAACGTTCAAAAGATTGCTTGCAATAGAAAGAACAATGATAGGGAAGAGTGGGAGAAGGTGACACAGTGTCACGTTTCTTCTTCATTCTTTAAGACAAGTCTTCATTGGATTTCTGTTCAATTGTTCCAACAACACAACACTTTGCAGTTTTAATATCACTGTCTATAAGGTCAATAAAGTGGAATTTGAATTTAGGTGTGCACAACTTCGTCATGCACAAAGTTTAATTTAACAGACATTTATTGAGCTATAGCATAATAGCACTATATATTTAACCTAATCTAACTTAATTACTAATATGAAATAATAATATTTATAATATTTTAATATATTTAGTCAATGATAATTATTTATGTATAAAATCATAAATGTAATTATAAAACAAAAATATATTACTTAACTAAATAATTCACTTAAAAATAATCTAAATTTTTTAGATAATATTTATATTTTTGGTATTAAATTAAGTATAGATAATAATAAAGGAAAATTAAAAAAAGAGTGTCAGATTTGAAAGTAATAATTTTTTATTGAAACTAAAATAAGAAAGGACAGGATTTTCATAATTTTAAATTGTATAAGAAAAAAAGTAATATTTTTATAACATATTAAATTAATAGTTCTAAAAAAAGTTCATTATTAAAGATATAATTCTTGTTTATAGTTTTTTAAGAAAATAATTTTATAATTGTTCAATATAATAATAGAGAACTTAGTATATAGAAAATAAATTATAAACTCTAAGTAAAATATAATTATTCTTGATAAAAAAAAATACTAAATCGTTGAATGAAAATGTAAAAACAACCTATAAAATTATCTTACTTGTATTTAATAATAAACAATTTTTATACTAAATTATGTATCTAAAAAAATCTAATTTTCTTAACTTCAAATATTTTTTATTATTTTAATCATATTAATATTGTTAGCATTAAATTAACTATAATAAATTACAAAACTAGAAAAAGACTATTAAAATGTTGAAAATTTAAAATTAATCAATATTTAAGGAGAAAAAAAGTAAATAAAATCATACTTATATAAATGAAAAATATATTTAAACTTATATGAAAGTAAAACTAACTAATGATTTAATGCATAACTTATATATGGGATTATTAAGTTGCATCAAATCTCATTTTATAGGTTTATATAATTTTATTTCTCTTTGTTTTTTCTTCTAAAAAAGACACGTGAAATAATATTTTGTACACTTTGAACTAAGCAAGACAGACCAAGTCCACTTTTTAACAGGGATGTCATAGGAGAAAATTCCAAAAAATGTTATATTAACTCAAGTTGTCAAAGATGAGTAGAATATTAATATTCATGGTATCTGAGTTTTAATCATCAAATTGATTGTTTAAATTATAATTTATAATAAATGAAATTACACACATACATTCTTTCATATTTTTTTTATGGAAAATTCAAACCCCCACTAATATATATATATATATATATATATATATATATATATATATATATATATATATCAAATAAAAAATTAATTTCACAGGAAGAGAAAACTTTAATAAAGATTAATTAATACAATTTAAATAATAGATTTGTAATAAAAAAATAAGTAAAATCCAAATCTCCACTTAATTATAGATATAAATCCTTTAAATGAAAGATTAATTTCTCACTTATGAAAACTTTAATAAAGACCAATAAATTAAGTTTAAGTAATAGATTTGTAATAAGGAGAACAAAAAATTGAGAAAGAATCAACACTCTTATCAAATCAACAATAACACTCTGGGATTATATTATATGATAGATGTGAGAAAGTGGAAATTAGGAGATTTAAGACAAAATAGAGATAAGGCGAGATTGTTTGGATTAAAGAAAAGAGAGTGAGAAATTAAAAAAAATAAAAAGAAAGGTTATAAAAGTTTGTAAATGATGTAATTGATTTAGTTATAATAAAATTGGACAGTAGGGGAATATTGAGTGCAAGTATAAATGAAGTTTTTATGTTGTGTAGTAATTGATGGAAGATGGGTGCATGCTAGTTGAATCATTGATGTGTATGAGAATAACGTTGAAGAATTTCTTCAATTCACTCAGCGAAATGCAATACATATGGATGGAAAATATTATTATCCCAGTGTTAATTGTTTGAATGGGAGATTAATACCAACTAAGTTGATATGAGAACATCTTGTTTGTAACGATTTCTTAAAGAATTATAAAATGTAGACCTAAGATGGTGAAGTTCTAACTCTCAACCATACATTCAATCTCAAGAGTCAAATGTATATTGTGAATATCACATGGAGGATAGGAGGATATGATTAATGATATTGGAGAAGAAAATTTTAAACGCATACATCAAGGAAAGAGATTGGTAGACCGATTAAAATTTCGCTCATTTATTTGAATTATTACATTAAATGTTTCTAGAGGATAATATGTTGCAGACTTGTGTCACATATATAACATAATTAATATATATCCTAGAGTGTCAAATCATTAATAAAAGAAAAATTTGAAAACATTCACATGGAATACGCAATATATTTTTTGAAGCGAAAAATTAGTTTTTGTTGCCATTAATAATGTTTTTTTAGTGTTTAACTATTTTCTAGTCTTAACATTTAGCATAATATGTTTGATATGCTTTGGTAATTTATTGTACCTTTGACTAATATTAAGTGTCATTACATCAAGTTGAATTGTCTAAATGTGAAACGTATGGGTCGTTTTCGAGTTATTCCACAGGTTGAAAAACAAATATTGTATTTTTTTTTTAAAAAGGTCCTAATACAATGGTATATGCGCGACTTTGTTTTCATTTACAGTAACAAATATTACATTGGTTTACACCTTAACTAATTGATGTAATATCTCTTTCCCTGTTTATTGAATCTTTTCATATTAAAGCGATTTGTTCCTAATCAAGGTTACATGTATACGATATTACAACGGTTCTTGGAGCTACAACATCTATTGATACAACATGGGTGAAAAAACCGATGTAATAGGGTCAAAAAACTGATATAATATCATCTTTTTTACTACTGAATGGAACAAATTTATTTAAATTATTTTGATATATATATATATATATATATATATATATTAATTTTGTAAATACTAAAGTTTACTATCTCTACATCTCATATATCACATTTATTAATTACTTTGTAAATAACCTATGTCATCATTCTTGAGTTTAAGAAATTAAATATATTCAGCACATTGGGCAGCGGTAGGTTTTTCTTTTTTCATTATTTGGTCTTTGATCTCATATAATATTGGAGCTGTTGTAGGAGGATCAAATTTTGGATTCAAGTGGCCAAAGAAAGTTAATCGAAGAATCTTAAATTAGAAAACATTGTTCCAAATATGAGAAGTTTAACGGAATAACTTCCAAAAACAATTTATAATACAATAAAATAATGAAACAATAGTATAACATTCAAACGACATGGATATGGTTTCAGATTTTGCTGAAATCGCTAGTTATAATCAGTTGCAATTTGCGACTTCAACTATATGTGCCGCAGTTTAACAAAAATAGAATAAAAAACATCATAAAGCTCGTTATAAAGACATGATCTAGCACCAACTCAGTATAAAAGAATATTTTGTTCTATTAATTAACATCTTCAACCCACAGAGAAAAAAAAAAGATCTTTATATTATACCAGAACCTGTTGAAAACAAGCCGATGAACTTTACATGTTCCCAATCGATTCAAATGTAACCATATACTCTACATGAATTAATTCTTACATGAAATACACTAATATTGTGCATTGAAGCCAGGATCAAACGTAATGCATGACAGGTTTATTGGACTTTAAATCCCACATGCCTCCTTCCTTGAGATATTCAAGATACCTCGCAAATTCAGGCCTTGCTGTTGTTTTCTTTTTCCTACGAAGAGCCAAGAAACTGAGAAGAGGGTGACTTTTCTTTTCACTGTTATTTCCCTTCTTTGTGGGGTTTCTCTGAAGATTGAAGTCCCCAAAGGTTGAACCCAAAGCCATTTTTCTGGAAGGGTTGGATCCCCATGAAGGCAAACTCGTGCTCCTCTTGAAGCTCTCGTTCAACAGTGCAGTGGTAACCGATTCTTTACCCAATCTCTCGTACCTCCCAGGACCTCTCCGAGTACTCATGGATCGAAACATGGTTGGATCTTGTTTTGTGAAAGACGAGATTTTGAATAATATTGGTGTAGTTTCAGTAGAAAGGGTTGGTGGGAATGGTAGTAGATGAGAGAAGTTGGAGTAAGCAGAACAGAGTGGGTGGCTTTATATACGCAGCTATAAGTCAAGTTTGGATAGCTAGTACTTTGGTACATTGTCATTTTATATTCAGTAATAATACAAAAACCACGTTTTGGATGTTTACTACGCCCATGTGATTTGAAAATATTCAGGTTGTTGTGCAACTTTTCTTGACTTTTTCTGTTTTTGGTTCAACTTTTCTCAAATATGTATCCACTTCCACGAAAGTACATATTATAAGTTGACTCCAGTTATCAACTTATACCCTGTAGTTTCGAGGATGTTGTACTCTTTTAAATGTTTCAAAATTTGTACTTCACAGGAAGTAAAGGTGATGGTTAACTTAATTATTAATTTGTAATAAATTTATATATTATTACTTCTAAAATTGTATTTAATGATAATATATTTTTAAATATTTTACTAACATTAGTTCTTCTATTTTTTCTTCTTCTTATTTAGTTTATTTATTATTTTAATTAATTTTTATGTGCTATACATTTGAAAAGGGAAATATATGCTTCTCAGAAGGCATTTTTGGTTATAAATGGTTTAATAAAAATCACTTTTTTCAATACAATTACAAACATTACCAACAACAGTACTTTTATATAGTATTATATTTATAGTTTCTTTTTGTTTTTTTCTCCTATAGATTTATATAATATTTCTATTGTTTTTAGTATATGAATCCTAATTTAATTTTGAAAAAAAAAATTATAATCATTTCAAGAATTACATTATTTTATGTTTGATGTGGATAGTGTTATTTTTAGTTTTGAAAATCATTTGGAAATTATTATTTAGTATATTGATTTACTTTTCCCTTGAAAAAGGTATCGTTGAAAGTTTTAATAAAGTACATCGACTATGTTTTGCGAAAGTATCGACGCATTGATAACATAAAGGTGGCATTGCATTGATTTACATGTATATACCAAAGCATTATTGACTATGTCGTTCTATGATTTCTATTCGAATGTTGTTACAAGACAATTGTTATATA
>Ga0214544_1003124_pt1 | contig 34608 bp, 22 predicted proteins | sample CNSS3metaG_FD_160074 | JGI IMG/M metagenome (GOLD analysis project Ga0214544, IMG submission 160074) | Root nodule microbial communities from cowpea collected in UCLA plant growth center, Los Angeles, California, USA - CNSS3 | ecosystem: Host-associated > Plants > Roots > Nodule | place: USA...
ATATATATATATATATATATATATATATATATATATATATATATATATATATATATATATAATATGTGTGTGTGTTTTTTCTCTATTGAAAAATTATCTTTGGTGGTCAAGTAGTATCCACTAGCAAGATGTAATTTTCGGAATTAATAGTATCTTGTTGACAATATCTTGATAATATGTTCATGTATTTTAATACATTCGATAAGAGAAGAAAACGAGAAAGAAATTCAGATATAATTAAAGAGAAGCACAAGAAAGATATTTAAGAGAAAATATAATGAGAAAGAAATTTAGATATAATTAAAGAGAAGCACAAGAAAGATATTTAAGAGAAAATATTAAAAAAGAATGTAAATTCTTATTTTAAATAACCTATGTTAAAATTCTTAAAACTTTGAATAAATCTACTATAAATATAAGAAACTAAATTGGTAGGGATATTACTACCATACCCATATTTAAATTGTCTATAGGTGCTCACTACATTGGTTTGTTCGACCTTTTATAGTTTCATCTTTGTAAGACCCATTTTATTTCTGCCCTAAATGTTTAAGGGCCTAACCTATTCTATTGGGCCTAAGGCTAGCCCTTAGGGTGCCCAAAACCATTTTCCAACCTTAACTCCCTCACTCTGTCCCATTCTAAGAAAACAAGAACCCTTTCCCTTTCCACTACTGAAGTAAAGAGCTCTGCTAGGGTTTCAGTGAACTCCTACCTTCCTCCAAGCTTGTAGTGCGTCTTCCCTCCGCGTAAGTAGAGCTCTAAACCCTTGAAACTAATATTTTGTTCCATTTGAAATCTTTGGTTCCACTTTAATCTCTATTAGGATCTCAATTTCGTTTTTCTTGTTCTTTCGTGCCAGCTCCGTAAGTTACAATGGAACTATGGTGTTCTCCCTTGTGTGTTGTCGTTGATTTTGCAACTATTCAGGTAAGGGAAGCTATGATTTTCGTGTTTTCTTCATAGCTACCTATTTTAAGTTTTGTTTCGTGTTTATGATGCTTGTGTGTTGTTGTGGTTGTTTGGAATAATGATAAATGTTGTTTGGTTTCGAATGTCTGGCTATTGCACGCGTGAATAGTGGTAAGAATTGGTATTCTTGCATAAGCGAGCACGTCTCGCCTAGGCGAGACTAGCAGAAGCTTACCCAGGTTCCTACTCGAACTGTCGCTCAGGCAACGAGCGTTCGTTTTGAACGATGAGCAATCTCGCTCAGGCAAGGAGGTCTCGCCTAAGCGAGAAATCACAGAAGGCACTATTCCACTGCTCGAGCTCATGCCTAGGCGAAAAGGGCTTGCCTGAGTGAGAGAACCTCTCTCGCTTGAGCGAGGACTTCTAGCCTGAGCGAGACTGGGACAAGTTTCGTGTTCTAGTTATGATATGTTCTCTAATGTGGTTGCTTGCCTGCCTGATAGAGTGTTATACCATGAAATCATGAAGTATGAGCCATGTATGGTGTATGAGATTAAATGAGAATGAGATTTTGTTATGTTGAGTATGAAATAGAAAACATGAATTATTGGTTGGTTGGTTGGATATTGGCATGAGATTTTTATGCATGATAAATCCGTGGTTGGTTGGAGAGACATGGCTATGATATGAGATTGACGTAATTCCATGAAACTCTTGGTGAGATTTCATGGTGGTGTTGGATGTGATGGACGTAATTCCATGAACCTCTTGGTGAGATCTCATGGTGGTGTCGTATGTGATGGACGTAATTTCATGAACCTCTTGGTAAAGTTTCATGGTGGTGCCATAATGTATATAATTAGGTAAGGATTCAAGTAAGGATTGCATCCTGAAACTCTAAAAAGTCAGTTAGTCTCACGTAGAGCGGACTGACTCAAGCGGTGAGAGTAGCAGGAGGCCCTAGTCTTTGGGAGGATAATGACCTTAGATGTTTGAAGGCTAACCTTGTCCGTGGTAGGGTGAAACCCATTGGCAATGGCTCTACAGAGCAGTAGAGGCCACCACAAGTGCAAGCATCCGGTGAATTTGACTGATTATATGTATCCGGATAAATCGAGTCTTAGAGTCTTGCTTGTTTGCTATCACATGCTTCGATGATTGATGTGTACTAGCTTTTAAATTGCATGCTAAATTGTATGATAAAGATATTTTTACTCTAGCTTGCCCTTCTTCTTATGTCTGTCTTCTTGTATGGTTTTTCCTTTTTGCAATGATCACTAATTTCTTGGTATGAGCAGATATGGAAACCCCTAGTGATCGTCGTGACAATGGGGATGATGTAGCTTAGATGGTCATGGCTTGATGTTGGACTCATGTTTTGAAGGACCTTTGTTATATTGTAATCTCTTGCTCTATGAGCAAGCTTTTCGTCATCTGTTGAGACTATTATTCTTTTTGTTCTAACATTGTGTAGTGTCTCTGTTTTGATGTGGGTATATTTGGATGATTGTAAAATCCTTTATACTTTAAATATCGTGCCCTTTGGATATTATAATTTATACAATGTTTTATTTAATTAGATTTATCTATTAAATGGGACGTTATAATCTTGCATTTGGATTTTCACATATCGGCTTGCAATGGCGCCAAACACATACCACCTTGCAATGACGCCAAACACTGCAGCTAATGTGATAACTTTCTATTCGAATTCAGAAAAGTTGTTCAAAAAGGTTCTATTCACACACCACTGAAATGTTATATTTTGTTTTGGTTTTGTGGGATGAAGTTCTTTTTTCCCCTGCATTCTCTCCCGGTTGACTTTCTCAAACTCTAGGTTTCTATTTTGTCATTTTCATTTTGCTATTAAGGTTGTCTTCGACTTCATCAGGTAATTTCTTTGTTTTCATCTTCCTTTCGGCATTGTTTTGGTTTGATGGATGATCTGCTTTTTCTTAAAATTTCTCAAAGTTCAGCTTTATTTTTTTTTTATTATTTTGGCTTTTGTGGTTAAGGTTCTATTTTTTTCTGGAACAATTTTTTTTTTTGTTTTCATTTATCTGGGTCATTTTTTTACGGTTGTTGTGGTTTGACGTTTTATCTTTGATCATTTTTCTTAAAGTTTAGGTTTTGTTTTTGTTTGGCTTTTTCTTATAAGGTTTTATTCAGCTTCAACAACTGATTTCTTTGTTTTGATTTTGGTTCTTCCTTTGTTCGTATTATTATCTCTTTTTTATTTTGCTTTTGTTGTTAAGGTTTTATTTTGGTTGATCGTATATTTATTTGTATTTATTTGTCTGTTCTAATTTTTTTAGTGTTTATGGTTGTTTTGGTTTTCTTATAATGTTGTTGTGTTACCGTATTTTCATGTTATCTTTGAAATGTGTTTATGTTTTGTTTTCATTTATTTCTATTTGTATTTTTCATTGTTGGTTGTTTGGTTTGTGGTTTTTACTGTTTAAGTTTTGTATCCTTCATGACGTAATCATTTGTTATTTTTTCCTTGACCATTGTTTTTGTGTTTTAATGTTTTTTATGGTACGGGTATGTTAAAATGTTTTTGTGGTACCGTATTTTCTTTTATATTTGAATGGCTATATGGTTTGGTTTACTATTTATTTTTCTTTGTTATAGTATTCTATCAATAGATGATGTTGATTATACTTTCGTGATTTTTCGAAGGTTATAATAGCGAAGCTATGATTAAAGATATTGATAGTAAAAAGGAGATCCTAAAATTTGGTGTGAGAATAGTTGATCACTGGTATATTCATAATCACGATTCAAATGTGTACTTTGAGATAATTTTGATTGATCAGAAGGTAAATAATAACAAAATTATGTTTTATCCTTTTTTGTTTATCAAGTTGTTTATTTATAAATTTTTGGGATATCCAATATCCTTTATTAAGGGGACACGATACATTATATAGTTAAAAAAAAATGATATGTAAGATGACAAGTTGATAAGAAGGAAAACATATATCATGCACAATCATTATTTCCAATAATGAATAATAAAAAAAATATCTTCTGTAAAATAAATATCTGCAAAAGGAAAAACGTGCGTACGAATCAAAATCTAGTTATAAATAAAAAACTGAAGTTGAAAGCCTCCATCATGGAACTAGATGAAGTACACCATCGAAACTCTGACCACTGCCTTTGAAGAAATTTAGAACATTGGAACTGATGTTGAAGATACAGCGATGAGTTTGTTACTACTTCGCAACCCAAAACAAGAAGTTTTAATTAGAAGCAAAGACCATGTATTAATATTTTACCTTAATTTATAAAATATGAATATGGATATGATTAGAAATAATATAAATAAGTGCGTGTGGAAATACATAGATATATTAATCTAAAATTACAAAACATGACGATGTATATATGTATATTACGTCTTAAAAAAAAGTTTAATTTATTGCATAAAAAATAAAATTCAAATTTCAATGATAGGACTAACAATTTTGTCTTCAAATGAAAATAAGAAAAACATATTTAAATTAAAAAGAAAGGAACTTAATATAATTCGAAGTAAAAAGAAAATAACCTTATTTAAATTGAGAAGAAAGACATAATATAATTAAAATGTTTGATACGGTATAAACAAAAACACATTCATTTTATAATCTATTTTAAAATAATATTTTAATTAAAAGTTAAATGTTTGCTAAAATATATCCTAGATTGCAAAAGTAAATAAAAATCTCTTATTAAAGGCTTGAAAAGTTCCAAGCCCAAATTTATTTTCCACAACTTATTCTAAGTTTAGATTGACAAAAAATGCCACATTTGGAGAGAATAGAAGTGAGAGGGAACCGAGAAGTAGTGAATCCAGAGAGAAAATTTGAGTGTTGAAAGGGAATAGAAGTGGAAGCTTTGAATATAAGAAGAATCCATTAGGATTTGCTTTTAGAAGTGAGGAAACCAGGTAACGGGAATTATCCTTACATGTTTACATGTTTATTTTTGTTTAATTTTGTATTGGATGATGATTGACATGAATGGTTGAGTCCCCTTTCAATTCGCACTATTTTCATAAAAGTCTAGGTTTCTGCTCGGAAATCGCTTGGCGGCTAAGAAGGTTCCACCAGGCGACACAACCATTTTTACATGGTTTTCTGGGTTATGTGATGAATCGCCTGGCGGCAATGAAGCACCGCTAAGCAATATGCACTAGAATCGCATAGTTCGAAGTGTTTTTGATGTTTTTGTGATATGTTTGGCATTCTGCAATTGTATGATCTTGGTAACATGTTTGTTGGCATAATTGGATGATAATGTACGCTGTTGGGGGAGATTTGATAAATTGGGGTTTGTGGGCAAATACGGGATTAATATGAGTTTAGGTTTGAGTGTAAATTTATAATGAATAGAAGTTGGAAAATTGATAGTTGTAATGTTGGTTTGGATGAATCAAAATTTGAATGCATGATTGGATGTGTGAATATTGTGGTTTAGTTGCATCTGGAATGTTGATTGCAAATTGAGTTTTTGGGTTTTTCCAGTAGGTGCAAGGAAATTTGGAATATCTAGAATCCTGATGCACCGCCTGGCTATAGATAGGTGCCGCCAGGCGATGAAGGTTGGCCAACGCTCAGTTTTCGGTTGGCTCAATGGGAAAATGAACTTGGGAATTATTGGGTATGTTGTTGATTTGAATAATGCATGATTGTATGATGTATAGGTGTTCAATTAGTGGTATTTATGTAATGGGTTAAAGTTACATATTTAAATGTGGAACTTGTATTGGTTGAGTCATGGATTGTGAAAAAGAGTAGAAGGAACACTGTTAATATTGATAAACTGAGTTTATATCTTAAGAGTCTAGAAAATGGCAAATTGGAGGCTTTTCACTTATAAATATGTGAACTACTAAATGAATAAAATAATTGTTGAGATAGTATATGTGTGTGGGATGTCTATAGGGCTATATGAATTGTGAAATGAGGTATGAGCTATATGCGTGCATGAGTATTATCAATTATTGATGGTGAGATTGTATGACTGATGGACTTAAGATCTTATGGTTCAATACATGTTTAACTACTTCAATTGATGCATAATTTTAAGTGGAATTGCTTGAGTATTTATAGTTCATTGTCCTTAAGGAATTGTGATGATGAGATCTGTAGCATGAGAACTGTAATATTATGAGTTTAGTATTCTAGTTGTGTGATTGATATGCTTGGGTGTGCTAGAAAATGTGTTGTTGTGCCTAAATCAATAGAAATCTGATTTACTGGTGTGGTACCTGGTGGCAGGGGATGCTCTACCAGGCGATAAGCCACCAACAAAGGAATCACTGAGAGCGTGGCGCCTGGCGGCAAGGAATTATTGCCAGGCGGTTTGGAGCATGTATTCGCTTGGCGGTGCTTAGGCAGCGCCAAGCAATAGTGCAGGGGCAAGGGTCTATTGCAGATCGATTTTCATGGAGGATCTTGATGACTTTCTCAAGGATATGCTGGATTAGTTACGAGCGGGGAGGTTCGTAACAAAGATGTGAGATGCATGATTGATGCGGGCTGGGAGGTCTGTATCTTCTGTACTCTTGTGTGGGGATACGAGCAGGGAGGTTCGTATGTTCCGTGCTCACACTTGAGGCTGCTATGAGCGTGGAGATTCATAGTAGGTGTTCACGGATGTTGAACTACAGGCAGGTTCGTAGAGCTGGACAAAGGGCGGGGAGGTCTGTAGGGTTGGACCACGGTAGGTTCATGGGAGCATGATAATCCCTAATGACCAAGGTTGTAAATGGATCTTTCTCATATAGGTTATGAGATTGTGGTGGGAACTAATATAGAGAAGTCAATAAATTAAAATTGGCTAAGATAGATTGGGTGAGGGGTAATTATTATTATTCATTGAGTATATTATATTTTATTTTCTCAGCTCACCCTTTTTGTTTGTGTTCGACGATGATCGCGTGACTTGTCATGCGGGAGCAAATGTGAATCTAGGTGAGCATGCTGATGAGTAGGGACTGAGCGGAAAAAACTATGGGATGATTTACTCTATGTTCAATTTCAGACATTTGTAATAAACTTTATGAGGCTTTTCTCTACTATGAGCTGTAATAATGATGTCATAGCGTAATATAACTATAGCCATATAAGTTTTAAATTTTCTCGTGTTTGGAAACCTTATCTATTATCTTGAATTTCAATAAAATTATATTTATCAAGTAATATCCATCTAGAGTGTTACAACATGTATTAAGGAAGAATCATTTAAAATAAGACATCAAAGCTAATCGATGGTTTTTGGAATATAAAAAATGGATAAGAATTAAGGGTTTTGGAGACAGGGAAAAAAAGGAGACCTAGGGGTATCAATGAAAAGAGAGTGCTTTAGCTAATCAAAATTATTATCTCTTTTTGCTAGACCATGTATGAATCAACTGAAATAAGTACTAAGAGATAAAAATAAAGACAATGGAAAGGGAGAAATGTGGTAGAGTTCAGGTTATGACAATAGTACTAGCTTGTTACAGAGTCATGAAGATGTTTTTGTTATAAAATCAGTATGGGACTAAAGGAAGAGATACAAATAGGTTTAATTATTCGGATGGTACCCACTTTGGTAAATGTGTGTCAATCTGGTACCCGCTTTTAAAAAAGTGTCACTTGCATCACAATTTTTGGAAAAGTGCTTCTATTAGGTCCCTTTCCGACGAAAATGACAAACGCCGTTAACAACGTGACATGTGTTAGTCTCTGATTTTTTTCATTTATTATTATTTTTTTTCTAAAATTTTAAATTTTTTTTTTTTGCAAAAGAGAAAAGAAGATGCTAGGTGTCTGATCTCTAGTGTGACATGTGGCATTGTCAGTGGCACATGTTAGTGTCACTATCAAATGCCATTGTCTTGATTTCAATTTAGTTCCCATATATGTCTCAATGCTTCAATTTAGTCCTTACTTATGTGTCTCTGATTCAATTTTCACCCAATTTTTTTTAATAATTAAAATCCATTTTTTATCAAATTAAAACTAATTAAGTATAAATATTTTTCAAACATTAAGTATTGATATTTAGATTAAAATTTAGTGGTAAAAGTCATTTTTAATAAAACCAATATTAGTATAACATTCATACAAATAAAATGTTTGGTTTAAAATTAGTGAGATACAATATTTTTCTATTTTGAAAAAAAAGTAATAATTAACAAAAGATGAGTTAATAATATACAATAAAGTAATATACTAAAAAGTCATTTTTAATAAAAAAATATTAGTATAACATTTATACAAATAATAAATTTGGTTTGAAATGGGAGAGAAACAATATAAATATCAGTACTTAATTTTGTAAATATATTTATACTTAATTAGTTTTAATCTTATAAAAAATGGATTACAAAAATGATTTAATTATTAAAAAAAATTGGAACAAAATTGAATAAGATACACATAAGTAGGGACTAAATTGAATCAAGAAGACATATATGAGGACTACATTGAAATTAACACAATGACATTTGATAGTGACACTTACACGTGACATTGCATTGCCATGTGGCATTATCGGTGCCACGTGTCACACTAGATGATGTGACCCCAACAAGGCTTATAACATTGGGTCAACGCTTAGGCTCATTCCTTTTAATTTCTCTTATTTTTCTTTATTTCTTTTATTAAATAAATGTTTGTCTAATGGAAGGCTAAAGTAGAAGAACATACATATATGGGAAAGGGCAATGGTACATTGACACAATGCCATTCATTTGACATCATTTTTTATAATGGAAAGTAAAGAATATCGTGTCAAATGAGTGTATAACTGTGTCAGAGTATTTTTTTCCTATGGGAAAGGGGAAATAAGGAAGGTCAATGTCTTAGGGGTAGGAAACAAGGGAATGGAGTATGTATAGTTGTAGGTTTATGGTATTTAATGGGGTTCCAAGATGCAATCGTATAATTGTTGTCTATAACATTCCTATTCTACAAACTTAAGCAAAAACAAGTTTTGTAATGGTAATGATGTTTGATGACTTGTTCAACACAACAATAGACTTATATGCTTGTAGTTAGATCCTTATAAGCAAACTGAGATATCTTACATGTTCAGGAATGTTCTACTATTATCATATGGTGTCATATATAACATAAACATGTGATGTCTGACATTTATAAGTGATTTGATTGGGAAATGGATTCAGTGACTTGGAAGAAGTCACGTAACTTTAGTTAATTTTACTCAATTTTTAACTGTTTTTTTAATATATTTTTATGACACTAGTATTTTGACACCATTCTTTTTTACTACCATTTGACACTACTCCTTATTACTATTTACTTTCTCTTTCTTCTAAAAATATAAAAGTTAACTTTTGTTAATACTATTTTACCCTTATACAAGCTATCAAATGGTCGTCAAATGATGTCACACAACTTTCTTTTTTCTTTTTTGAAAAATTGAAGTTGGTTAGGTTCAACATATGAAAATTAACTAAAGTTATATGACTTTTCCCCAGAAAAAGTCACTGAATTCATCCCCATTTGATTGTGACTTAATAGTGCGTGATAAGTACCAACAAATTTATAATATATTATTATACTAAAAAGTGGTCTTTAAGACTAACTCAACCTTATAAAAGTGACTTTTAGGATAAATTTGCATATATTTATATATTATAATTTAACATTTTCTCTAGCAAACATAAGATAATCAATAATAACAAAGTCATATATTCATATTATCCCTCACTAATATTCACTCTTTCCTTCTTTTAGAAATACAAAAATTAATTTTTGTTTAGACCATTTTTTCCCTGTAAAAATTGTTAAATGATAGTTAAATGATGTCAAATAACTTTTTTGTATAAAAGGGGGTTAAAGGAAGGACGTAGATTTTTCTAACTAAAAAATGAATTAATAGTGAATCTCTCTTGCCAAGTCTTTTAAATTTTCATTAAAGTTGGATAAATACTAAACTGAATTAAAATTTTATAAATTAAATTGGACTGTAATTTATTTTCAAATTTGATTGAATTATAATTTTAGTTTAGTTTTAAAAACTAACTATTACTATAATGAAACTAATCTAAACCTTAACTTATTTTCCTCAAAAGGACCTATTTGAGAAATTAACAACCATATCCTGTAACAACCAAACTAACATGTTTAAACATGAAAGAGTACTATGAGATTGGTTAGTCCGTTGTCAAGTTTCTTCACTGTTAATTACACTTAAATTACATTTAGACAAGCTAATAATAATGATAATAGTAATTTATACAATAGTTTAATTTTAGAAAATTTTATTGGATTCTGAACTTACACGGAGAGTCAATTAACAATTTTTTTCAAAAGCTCTATACATATATATGATTATAGAGATTTTAAATATATTAAATTTGTTTACTTTTATAATTTTATTATGAAATTTGTTCGTGTCTCAAAGTCTGTGGAAGTTCCAATATTTTTGTTTCATAATCTTTATTAAAAAAAATAACCGACTGGTACAAATCTACAGACAAACGAACAATTGTTTTTATTGATTTTAGTATACGAAGACTTGATTGAAAGAACTCAGTAACAAGAGTTTAGCATATATTATAACTCCAACTGGTACTTATTTTTTCTCTCTAAAGCAAACCACGTTTCGATCCTAAAAACAAATGAACAAAATGCATTTTCACAATATAAAACAATCTTCATAGTATCATGCAACCACAGATAACGATGAAAGATAAAGATGTTGACTTTTAATAATAATAATAATAATAATCAAACCGTCATCAGTTCAATATCAAATAATTAACCAATTATGAAGCCCTTCAATTTTGATTCCACAGCAAAAAAAACAAAAATAGCCAACTATGTTGCGTCAAAGCTACACTGAAAAGTCAACCTCTAACTCAATACATTCAAAGAAAGTGGGTGAGCTCTGAGTCATGAAAATCAATTAAGAATTCATTAATTCAAGCAAAGAACATAAACTGTTATATTATAGGTTTGGTGAAGTCAAGCATAGTTCTAACTACTCATTTTCTCGAAAATTTTGGTCGATAAAAGTATGTGCAACTTGCCAAATATAAAATATAACAAGAATCATCCAAACACTGAAGCAACAGTGAAACAAAGAACATAAACTGTTATATTATAGGTTTGAGAATTATTTTCCAATTCTCACTCTCTAAGCATCTTCAATTATCACTGTCTATGCAAGAAGCAACACCTTACAATTTGTTTCCATTTCCATGGATCTTCAGATCTTTGATATGTTAGCTCCTATCTCCCTTTTCCTGCTCATGATAGTGGCACTGAAATTGGGGAGGAATCTCACCAAAACCAAGGCAAATCCAAACCCACCTCCAGGACCATGGAAGCTACCTATCATAGGAAACATACCCCATCTTGTTACTCCAACACCACACAGAAAACTAAGAGACTTGGCCAAAAAATATGGACCCTTGATGCATCTCCAACTTGGAGAGGTCTTCACTGTGGTTGTTTCCTCAGCAGAATGTGCCAAAGAGGTAATGAAAACTCATGATCTTGTCTTTGCATCAAGGCCTCTGATTCTAGCCTCAAAGATAATCGGTTATGATGCCACAAACATATCTTTTTCCCCTTACGGAAATTATTGGAGACAGCTGAGGAAAATTTGCACAGCTGAGCTTTTCACTCCAAAACGTCTCAGTTCATTTAAGCCTATAAGAGAAGAAGAGCTCTCAAGTCTCATCAACATGATTGCTTCAGAAGATGGATCACCATTCAATCTCTCTGAGGCACTGCTCACATCCAACTATGCAATAATTTCAAGAGCAGCTTTTGGCAAGACGTGCAGAGAGCAAGAAGAATACATATCAGTGCAAAAAGAAGTGCTTAAGGCTGCAGGAGGATTTGACATTGGAGATTTTTTTCCTTCTGCCACATGGCTTCAGAATTTTACTGGTTTGAGGCCTACCCTTGAGAGATTGCACAGAAAAAGTGATCAAATACTTGAAAACATCATGAGGGAGCACAAAGATAAAAAGTCAAAAGCCAAAGAAGGTCTGGTTGAAGCAGAAGAGGACCTTGTAGATGTCCTTCTAAAGTTTCAGGATGATAGTGGTGAAGATCAGGATATTTGCTTGACTGATGACAACATCAAGGCCATAATTGATGTGAGGATAATGAAAATCTTTGTGATCAGGATATTTTTTTCTTTTTACTTTTGTGTAGTGTAGGTAGAGTTATTAGATGAATTGAAGTTGAATTGATACTCACTTGTTTTTGCAGAATATCTTTGCTGCTGGAGGTGAGACATCAGCAACTACCATAGATTGGACAATGGCAGAGATGATAAGGAATCCAAGGGTGATGAAGAGAGCACAAGCTGAAGTGAGAGAGGTGTTCAAGATGAATGGAAGGGTTGATGAAACTTGCATCAATGAAATGAAATATTTGAAGTTGGTTATCAAAGAGACCCTGAGGTTACACCCACCAGCACCTCTTTTACTTCCAAGAGAATGTGGAGAAGCATGTGAGATTGATGGGTATCATATACCAGTGAAAAGCAAGGTAATTGTGAATGCTTGGGCAATTGGAAGAGATCCAAACAGTTGGAGTGACCCAGAGAGGTTTTATCCTGAGAGATTTAGTAATAGCTCTCTTGACTACAAAGGGAATAATTTTGAATTCATTCCATTTGGTGCTGGAAGAAGAATATGTCCAGGTATCACATTTGGTTTGATGAATGTTGAGCTCACGCTTGCACTTTTGTTGCATCACTTTGATTGGAAGCTTCCCAATGGAATGAAAGCTGAGGAATTGGACATGACTGAGCAATTTGCCCTAACAGTTAGAAGAAAAGATGGTCTGTTTTTGATTCCCTCCACTGCAACACAATGCTCATAAACCAATGTTATATCCATGGTTTGTTAAGTTCACTACTGAACAAAGTGTTTGCCTGTTATCTTTTGTTGATTTCAGTAGAACTGAAAAGTTTTTAATAATGTCTCAATGATTATGGAATACTTGTAATATTGAATGATACAGATAAGTTTTCATTTCAGTGACTTGAATATTAATCAATGACTGGGAGTGCAGGATTTTTCGTCTTTCAGTTTTCAAAATTAAGTAATCTGGTCTAACTATACTTTATCATCTAATTGTTAAGAGAAAATATAAATACCATTTTTCACCTCATTATAATTTTCCGTCTGATTGTTAAGCGAGAGTATATGTATGATTTTATTGGTAATAGATAATGTAAAAGTCTATTACTAAAAAGTGTTATTACCATTCTACAAATGGAATTTCTATATTGCAACAACAATGAACCAAAATTATTTAATTTTCGATAATTGTAGCATTTAAACGTATAATTATATTTTCACCGTCATTAAAATTGTATATTAATAAAAATATTAAATATGTTTTTAATCCTCAAATCCTATCACTGTTTACATTCCATTAATCAACTATCAACTGTAAGAAACGTAGCCCAGAAGAAGGTGAATTGGTATTGTGTTGATGGAGAAGATGGTAAGAGAGGATGTGGAGGATGAAATTGAAAGGTATTTGAAGGTATAGATGTTAAAAACGAATTGAGCCTTTAACATTCAAATACGGTGTGAGAAACGAAAACGGTGGGTATGGATGTTAAAAATGTGGGTTGGGCTTCTACCGCATTTAACAAAAATGTATTAAAAGAACAAAAAAAAGGGTGAAGGAGTTAAAAAAACTTGGACTATTATGCTAGGATATAAAAAATAAAAATCACTACAGCAAAATGTAATTTTAGCATGGGATTATTAAGTGGGGTTTTAATAACCTTTATTGAAAACATAAGTTAGCGGAAGGTTTTAATAAATCTCGATAAGTATCATGGGTTTCTTAAAGAAACTCCAGTAAAATTTGAATCTTTTCTTATTTTTTTTTTTATAATTTTTTAAAATTAGATAGAGTTCGTCATGCCAACCCTAGAAAGAAGACATCTTCTCCGTCGTTCTCTCTCGATGTTCCACCATTCTTCACCGTTCTCCGCCGTTTTCTCTTGATCTTTCACCATTCTTCTTTGATGCTTCACCATACTCCGTCGTTCTCTCTTGATGTTCCACCATTCTCCCTTGATGCTTCACCATTCTCCCTCGATGTTTGAAGTTCAAGGTAATGAAGATTTTTCTCTCTGCTTCCAATTTCGTTTCTCTGCTTCTTATCACTCTTTGTCTTTCGATTTCATCTTTGTACTTTTAATTTCGTTTTCATTTTCATTTTCCTCTTTCGATTTTGATTTTCCTACGTTCGATTTCAATTTTACTGTGTTCGATTTCGATTCCGATTTCACTACTTTCTATTTCGATTCCGATTTCACTACTTTCTATTTCGATTCCTTGCTTTCGATTTCATTTCTCTACTTTTGATTTCGTTTCCGAGAAACTCTGTTAGGTTATATCTCCTTTATATTTATATATTTTTTTTCTATTGATTTACTACAATTAAACTCGTCATTTTTTTCTTTCATGGACTTCTGTTATGATGCTTGGAAATGACTAGGTTGAAGCTGCTAGATTCCTTGATTTATTTGCTGCATGTCTAAGCCATAATGTAGTTTTTTCTGGTTCGCTCAGAAAACTCACTTCAACAGAAAGATCATCTGCCCTAGGATATCTTCCCTCCATTGCGGAGTTGAAATCTGGAGCTAATTTCTTCAATTATAGCCCCTCTCTTGTAAGTTCTGGCTTATCTGAACTCCCTAAATGCAGGCTTATTGAGGAAAAGAGTATAGGCTTATCTGAACTACATACAAGAAATAGGTACTAGGGGTTTTAAAATATTAGATAAATACCAGGGATTACCAAGGGTTTCGAAACCGTCGGTAATTATCAGGGGTTTCGAAACCGCCTGTAATTATCAGGGGTTTCGAAATCGCCTATAATTACCAGGGGTTTCGAAACTGCCGGTAATTACCAGGGGTTTCGAAACTGTCGGTAATTACCAGGGGTTTCAAAACCGCCGGTAATTACCAGGGGTTTCAAAACTGCCTGTAATTACCAAAGGTTTTGAAACCGCCAGTAATTACCAGGGGTTTGAAACCGCCAATAATTACCAGGGGTTTCAAAACCGCGGTAAGTGCTGCTTTACCAAGGGTTAGTGAAAACCGTCAGTAATCTGTTAACGACGCTGGTTTTTCTAGGGGAAAAACAAACCGCCGAAAACTCCTTTAACGGAGGTTAAAACCCCCGGAAATGCCATAAATAACCTCTAGTAAAAATTGTTTTTGTTGTAGTGAATAGTGGTCTAATTAGGTAAGAATTGAGGCCAAAAAAGAAAAAAACAAGTATAAAAATGAAAGTTATCTCTCTTATTTTAGAAAAGTTTGAACCAAACAAAACAATCCAGTTTTGTTTGTTTTATTTATTTTAGTTTAAAATTATTATTTTCCCCCTTATTTCTTAGTACATAATTTTAGATCTTTTAAAATAAATTTTATTTATCCGAATAAAAATAATACAAACACATCTATATACTTTGTAACTACCTAGTAATAACTAAACCAACATGAAAGAATAGTAAGAGATTAGTTCATTGTCAAGTTTCTTAACTATTAATTACACTTAGATAAATTAATAATAACAATAATAACAATAATATTAATAATTATTTCTAATAATAATAATAGTTTAAATTGACATTTTTATATTGCAAAAACAATGAACCAAAATTATTTGATTTTGATAATTGTAATATTTAAACACATAATTATATTTTCATTGACACTAAAATTGTATATTAATAAAAATATTAAATATGTCTTTAGCCTCTCTACTTACATGTAAAATTGAAATTCGTTTATTTTAAAAAGGTCATATAAAATTGATCTTCATACCTTATTAATTAATGCATGGAGTAAATCTTGTAGAGATAACAATGTTAACTTTTAGTTGACGTGTCTAACAAACATGCTAAGTGGATTAAAAGATTTGAACATTTGATTGACACCTGGCTAACATGTGTCTATGGGTTAAAGTAAGCTCCTTGGACATGGAATTATTACATTGACACTTGCTTCAAGGAGATAAGATATGACTAATGTCCATATGAACATGTCGTATATAATAATTGACATTATCATGTTTTTATTTTATTTTATTTTATATTTTATATTTTATTGTTATTTTATTTTTTGGTTTTTATTTAATATTTTACGTTTTATTCAATAAAAGTGCTCTATTATGTTTTATCGTGTGAGAATCCTAAATTCTAAAGAACCTTAATTGTTTTACATGTGGTATCAGAGCAGTGTTGTAGGATTTATGATTCTCCTATTATGTGATGTTTCTCCTTTATGATGTTTTTCCCTAATGTTATAAACCCTAATTTAAGTTTGTTCCCAAATTTTTTGATGAACCCTAATTATAGAATTTAGGGGTTTTAATATTTTTCAGCTTCGTTTATGTAAAAAAGAATCGCTTCTCTTTTGATTGGAAGCCGCGTGTTAAAAAACATTCTCAATGGCATGAAATTGATTTTGGTGAAAACTTTGATGCCTGGTTTAATTGCAAATTGGAAAAGCTTTCCCATGATTTGAACAATGCATGCATGATGAATTTCACATGATCCGTTTTTATGTGAATGCATGAGCTTTTAATTTAGAATGAAATGTAACGAATGAAAATGTTATGTGAATGTGTGCCAATTGGAAGTTCCAATTCCTTTTCTCCTTACGCTATTTTATTTATTTGAAATTAAAGGAATGTACGTGCCATTCAATTACGTGGGTTACTGGTTTTAGTTTTTTTTTTACATATAACCATATAATGATATATTGGCATATAATGTTTTTATTATATGAATAATTTTATTTTAATTTACAATAATATGTATGTTTGTTATTGTTAAATTAAAATTAATGAGAATGCTATATAAAGTTTACAGCAATTAAATGTGTAATTATTTATTTGAAATCAAGTATGATAAATTTTGTTAGTCACCAAAGTGGCCAAAATTTTAAAGTTTTTGTGATTTCAAATTATTAAAGATTTTATTTCAATTACCCATACTATAGATGCTAATTTATGAATAATTAAATTTATAGGTTAATTGAAATTCATTAATTATAAGGCATTTCAGGATCGCCCAAAGGTTGATTAATTGTTCTCATAATTAATGAACATGATTGTAGATAATTTTGTATGTATCACTAGTTTTATTTATATACCCAAAGGTAGTAGGGGATTTTAGTTGATGCATATTTTAAGTATCAATTATGTTATAATATGATTAACATCATTATGTTTATGTTTGTGTATTATTGGGTCTTCTAAAGGAGAACATTAGTATGCATAAAATGATTATTTATGTCTGAATTGTTTTTACATTTAGTTTTATGACTCAAAGCATTAATGTTAGGCATGTGTTAATTGCAGTCTCTGTTCCGGTATCTTTACACTCGCATGCTACGTCTGTTCCAGTCTTTAATGGGTTGAATTTTCTTGACTAGAGTGAACAAGTCCAATTTCACTTAAGTGTGTTGGATCTTGATCTAGCTTTTCAAGTTGAAAAGTCGGCTGCTATCACAGATACCAATAGCAATGAAGAGAAATCCCATTACAAAGCTTGGGAAAGGTCAAACGGACTTAGCTTAATATTTATGAGAATGAGCATAGCAAACAATATTAAGTCAACTCTCCCCAAAACCGATAACACAAAAGAATTTATGAAATTTGTGGAAGAGCGCTCCCAAACTGCTGATAAATATCTCCCTGGGACACTAATGAGTACGTTGACCACCACGAAGTTTGACGGTTCGCGTACTATGCATGAGCATGTGATTGAGATGACAAATATCGTAACAAGACTTAAGTCTCTAGGAATGGCAGTGGATGAAGGTTTTCTCATGCAGTTCATTCTAAACTCATTACCGTCTGAGTATGGTCCGTTCCAGATGAACTACAACACCATGAAAGATAAGTGGAATATGCATGAATTGCATAATATGGTAGTTCAAGAGGAGACCCGACTAAAGAACTTAGGAAGCCACTCTATTTAATATGTGAAGAATCAAGGAGCTGTTCGAAAGAAAGTTACTAAGAAACATGGAAAGGGTAAAGGACCACTGAAGATTGACGAGTCCTCAACTAAAATCTAGAAGAAAAATGACAAATGTCATTTTTGCGAGAAGTCTGGACATTTCCAGAAGGACTGCATAAAGCGTAGAGCTTGGTTCAAAAAAAAAGGTGAACATAATGCTTACGTATGTTTTGAATCAACCTAACTAAAGTTCCCCATAATACGTGGTGGATTGATTCTAGTTGTACGACTTATATTTCTAATGTGATGCAGGGATTTCTTACAACCCGAACCATAAACCTAAATGAGAAGTTCATCTTCATGGGCAATAAATAGAAAGTTCCAGTGGAAGTGGTCAGGACTTATTGTCTAATCCTCGATACTAGATATCACTTAGACCTTATGGATAATTTTTATGTACCTAATATCACTAGGAATTTAATTTCTTTGTTTAAGCTTGATGTTGCTGGATACTCTTTTAAGTTTAGGAATGGTTGTTTCAGTTTGTTTAAGCGTACTTTTATGATTGGATCTGATACACTTTATGATGGTTTATATAAATTGAATTTGCATAATTTATATGCTGAAACTCTTATGACTTTGCATCCCAATGTTGGCACTAAACGTAGTTTAATGAATGAACGATCTACTTACTTGTGGCATAAGCGTTTGGGACATATTTCCAAAGAAAGAATACAAGGATTAGTAAAGAATGAAATCCTTCCGGATTTGGATTTTACTGATCTGAATGTGTGTGGATTGTATTAAAGGAAAACAAACAAAACACACAAAGAAAGGAGTCACGAGAAGCACTAAGCTTCTTGAAATTATATACACCGATATATGTGGTCCCTTTGATGTAAACTATTTCAATAAAGAGAAGTACTTCATCACCTTTATTGATGATTTTTCGCGTTATGGACATGTCTATCTACTGCATGAGAAATCTCAATTAGTGAATGCCTTGGAAGTTTATATAAATGAAGTGGAAAGACAATTAGACAGAAAGGTGAAAATCATAAGGTTTGATAGAGGTGGTGAGTATTATGGAAGATATGATGAAAGTGGACAACATCCTGGTCCGTTCGCTAATTTCCTTGGGAAACGTGATATTTGTGCTAAATACACAATGCTAGGCACACCACAACAAAATGATGTATGAGAAAGACGTAATCGAACCTTATTGGATGTGGTTAGGAGTATGTTAAGTAATTCATGTTTACCTATATCATTGTGGATGTATGATTTAAAAACTACCATGTATTTGTTGAACATGGTTCCTGGTAAAGCTGTTCAAAAGACTCCTTTTGAGTTGTGGACGAGTAGGAAACCCAGTTTGAGACACCTGCATGTTTGGGGTTGTCAAGCAGAAGTAAGAATATACAATCCGCAAGAAAAGAAACTGGACGAAAGAACAATCAATGAATATTTCATTGGTTATCCAGAAAAATCAAAAGGGTATATATTTTACTGTCCTACCCATAGTACAAGAATCGTTGAAACTAGAAATGCTCGGTTCATTGAGAATGGTGAAACCAGGAGATTAAGGAAGTTAGAGTACAAGTTCCTGTAGCTAGTACTTCTTTATCAAGAGTTGTTGTTCCATATGTTGTAGAAACTCACAACAATCAAGAAGAACAACAAATTAATGATCCTGAGGTTAACAATGAACTGGTAGTAGAATAACCACAATAAATAGTATTAAGAAGATCTTATAGAGATAGAAAGTCTGCTATTTCGAATGACTATGTGGTTTATCTATAAGAGTCAGAAAATGACTTAAGTATTGATAATGATCTAGTTTCCTTTTCAGAAGCCATTAATGGTGATAATTCTGATAAGTGGTTAGATGCCATGAAAGATGAGCTTAAATCAATGACACATAATGACATATGGGACCTTGTAGAATTGCCAGAAGGATGGAAGAGAGTTGGGTGTAAATGGGTCTTTAAGACTAAGCGTGACTCTCAAGGCAATATTGAATGTTATAAGGCCCGACTTGTTGCCGAAGGTTTTACTCAAAAAGATGGCATTGATTATAAGGAAACATTTTCGCCTATTTCTAATAAAGATTCTTTTAGAATTATCATGGCATTAGTAGTTCATTATGATCCTGAGTTGCATTAAATGGATGTTAAAACTACTTTTCTGAATGGGGATTTAGAAGAGGATGTCTATATGGACCAACCGGCGGGGTTCGCTGAAGAAGGAAAGGAACACATGGTGTGTAAACTTAAGAGATCGATATATGGACTTAAGCAAGCTTCTTGGCAATGGTATCTTAAGTTCAATGATACTATTATGTCCTTTGGATTTAAGGAAAACATCATTGATCGGTGTATATATATGAAGGTCAATGGGAGTAAGTTTATATTTTTGATTCTGTATGTTGATGATATCTTGCTTGCGACTAATGATCTTGGTCTATTAAGTGAGATTAAGAGGTTTCTCTCTAATAACTTTAAAATGAAAGATGTGGGTGAGGCATACCATGTGATAGGAATAAAAATATTCTGTACAGATCACAAGGATTGTTAGGTTTGTCTCAGAATGCATATATTAATAAAGTTTTTGAGAGATTCAGAATGGATAAATGTTCAGCATCTCCCGTTCCAATATAGAAAGAAGACAAGTTTAGTCTCATGCAATGTCCAAAGAATGATTTGGAATGACAACAAATGGAAAATATCCCTTATGCATTTATTGTTGGGAGTTTTATGTATGCTCAAACCTAGACGAGGCCAGATATTAGCTTTGCAGTTGATATGCTTAGTAGATACCAAAGTAATCTAGGACTGGACCATTGGAAAGCTATAAAGAAAGTTTTAAGATACCTACAAGGAACACAAAATCACATGCTTACTTATAGAAAATTTGATCACCTTGAGGTGATAGGTTATACAAATTCAGACTTTGTCGGCTGTGTGGATACAAGAAAGTCTACATTTGGTTATGTGTATCTATTAGCCGTAGGAGCGATTTCATGGAAAAGTACGAAACAGTCTGTCATTGCTGTATCCACCATGGAAGCTGAATTTGTGGCATGCTTTGAGGCCACGGTTCACGCTAATTGGTTGCGGAACTTTATTTTAGGACTTGGAGTAGTCAACAATATTTCCAATTCGTTAAAAAATTATTGTGATAATTCTGCAACAGTTTTCTTTTCTAAAAATGACAAGTATTCCAAAGGTCCTAAGCATATGGAGTTGAAATACTTTGCCGTTAAAGAAGAAGTTTAGAAACGTAGAGTGTCAATAGAACATATTAGCACAGATCTTATGATTGCTGACCCTTTAACAAAAAGGTTACCGCCCAAATTGTATGTTGGTCATGTAAAGAATTTGGGCATTATGTCTACTAGTGAATGTTAAATGTTGATTGTTAATATTATTAATGTTTATGTGACATTCTGAGCTCCCCAATGTATAAATTTCTAAAATCTGTGTTTTCTTCTTTATGTTTATGCATGCAAATTATGATGAAGTAAACAAATTATGTTATATTATTGCTTTGTAAAATGACATTATGTTTGAACCCATTATGGACTTCTCGTTTTAAGGTCATATTAAGGAGAAATGGATGATATAGTAGTACATGAAAGGGATTTTGTCGACCGAATGATGTGTGACCGCCATGACTCTTATTATTTCTGTATCTTTAATTATGAATAATGATGGAACCAATTTATGCAAGGTCTTTTAATGAGCATTATGTTTATGTATTAAATCACATAATGTTATGACATCATATGAGTCAAGTGGAAGAATGTTAGAATTAATTGACGAATTAATTCTATTAGTGACTCATTTGAAATTTTATGATGGGCCCAATTGTGATTTAATAAAATTTAAAGACCTATTGGTTATTATTATGGGAAGTGATAATAAACTAAAATAAAGATAAAATAAAAACCAATTTGATGGACGTTGATTTATAAAAGGGATTGGGGTTCTATCTCTGGCCATAAGGTTCTTTTCACATTAACCCATCAAGAATGTGTGTAAAGAGAAAACAAAGGCAAAGAGATAGATTGGGAAACAGTGGTTGAAGAACACACAAAAGAATACAAATTGAAGAACGCATATTCACATGATCTCTTATGGATCAAGGTTAGTGCTCTATTATGTTTTATCATGTGAGAATCCTAAATTTTAAAGACCCTTAATTATTTTACATTATATTGAATGAAAAAATCATAGAGATATAAGAATATATTACACCCAACCCTTGTGAATAAGGGAGTTAGCAACTCGTAGACATACTGAATACTAGACTGATGTCGAAATTGAATGTCTCTATGCTTCATAATGCCTTTCTACCTTCAAATGTAGAGATATCAAGTTTCTTTCTCTCCAAGTGTGTATTTTTTTACCTATTTCAGACCTTCTATTTATAGACTTTCATAATTGGACTAGGCCTAAAATTTGGACTTGATTTGGTACTTGAATAAATTGTAAGAGATAATCCTTGATATGTATCTTTTAATCTTTAGAGATTACATATCTTTTTATTATTCTTCAATTATTCTGACTTATAATTTGAGTAACCAACTTTGTGGATATCTGATATTGTTGATAATCTTTGACTATTCAATATTCCACTTATTCTGTTGATAATCTTCCCAAATCTCTAAGAGTTCCACTTATTTGCAAAATATAACCCACACATTTATTCAATAAATTTATTCCACGCATTCAATGATTGTTTACTATTTAGGTTTTGTTTTTATTTATTTCAAACAGAAAAAAAAAGTTTTGTCTTTATTATCTATACTATTCAACGTGATCCTTCTAGTTTCTTTACAATATGGCCAGAGTAGGTGAAAGACAACGTACTTTGGGAGACTATGGCACATTCATGGGCCCACTCAATTTTAAGAGCATTACCAAGCCAACCATAACTGCACCAAATATGGAGATGAAGTTTGTCCTTATACATTTAGTGTAAAGTAATCAGTTCCATGTTATCACATGAAAACCCATATAATCACTTGGCCACGTTCCTAGAAATTTGCAACACGGTGAAAATCAACCAGGTACCTGACAATGTTATTCGCTTGAGTTTGTTTCCTTTTTCTTACGCAGGGAATGCAAAGGTATGGCTGCACCCTTTTTCACAGAAAATAGCCTGATTGAATGGGATGATTTAGTCCAAAAATTTATTAAAAAATTTATTCAAATTTTCTCCTCAGTCTAAGGTTAATTAGGGAAGGCATGAGATAACATCATTCCAACAAGACTATGAAGAATCCTTGAGTCAAACATGGGAACGATTCAAAGGGGTTTTGAGGAAGACACTAATGCATGGATTTGATGATCCAACACAAATCCACATCTTTTTTAGGGGACTTAAAGCTCAAACCAAGTTGATGTTGGATGCTTCAGTTGGAGGCATGATCAAGTCTAAGATGTAAGACCTGGGAAAATTAATTAATTAAATAAATAATTAATTAATAAATGCGGGTAGAAGCCGCCTTTATGGCATTAATTGTTGTTTAATGTGACGTGGAAAAGTACTAGCTCATGCAGTTGAGAGTACTTTGATTGTGTGAGAGGACTTAGGTTTGAGTCCTATGTATGCCAATTATGTGTGATTGTTTTTGTTATTGATTTTTAAGGATATGTATGAGTATATGATTAGTATTGTAAGATATTGTTGATTTGTGAGTATCATCAAATGTGATTTGGTATGGTGGTTGTGCTTTGGCCTTATGAGTGGAAGGTCATGGGTTCAAACCTTGGTGGGCAAAGAATAAGCTTTATTTTTGTTAACTAATAGTTGTGGTATGAATGTGAAGGGGTAAAGAAAAGCCTAACAGAATGGGGCATCCAAGGGGGCTGGGAATTTACCAATTAAGTAACATTGAAGAGGAATTAAAAGCCCAAACTCGTTTTATTTTTAACACCCACCTTAAAGGCACCTATAAAAGCCAAAATTTAGGTAAAGGGAAGGGTTTTGGCAGTGCTGGGAATTTGTTTTCGAGAGGAGCACGAGTTTGAGAGAGCGAACTGAGTTTGAGGGCAAGAGCTGAAGCAAGAGGAGATTGTTGAATCAAGGGATCCTATCTGCACAATTTTGATCACACACTCCAGGTTAGGGGAGCTGAATCCGAATTTACATGCTTTAGGTCATACGTGTTGAGTGTACTAATTTTTGTGTGATGAATTTCGTGTTGAGAGTGAGATGAATTTTGGGGTTTATGGGTTTGGTGCTGTTGTATTGGGGTTTTGACCCAAATGTGTGAATACCATGGAATTATGCATTGGATATGATGTAATTGTGTGTGCTTGGTGTTTTGGGAACCAAATGTGGTCTAAATTGTGCATAAATGTGGTTGAAATGTGTGTAAACTAACCTGGTATGAATTGGAGTGCAAATTGGTATTTGGTTGCTGCTGTTGCGTGCATAATCAGCGTAAGGACCTACAATTCTCGCCCAGACGAGCCAGGCTCACCTAGGTGAGGTTATCAGAGACGCAAACCCTGTTGCCACCAGAATGTCTCGCTCAGGCGACATGGATTGGGTTTGAGCAACACGTACTCTCGCTCAGGCGAAAGATGTTCGCCTAGGCGAGATGGTGTTGAGGTTGCGCATGTTGAGCGCGACTTCTCGTCCAAGCGAGGAGTTTATGGGTTTTGAGCGAACCAGAGTCTCGCTCAGGCGAGATGGCCTCGCCTAAGCGAAATGTCTTGGTCATGTTTGGTGCTTCGCGTGTATTTCAGCCCAGGCGAGTTTGAATTGTGTTTTTGGGCGAGAGATGGACTCGCCTAAGTGAGAGGATCTCGCCTAAGCGAGATAACTTGGTGTTGTTGCTGTTTTAAGCTCGCTCGGGCGAAGTGAGCTAGCCTAAGCGAGACTGAGGGCTTAGCTTGGGCGAGAGGTCCCTAGCTTAAGCGAATTTATACAAGTTACTATGGTTCATGTGGTTGTGAGTGTGTGTTTTGGTTGTTTATCATGATTAGATTGTATATGCATGTGTTGTGGTGTGTGGGCTTGAAGGACTAAGTCCATTAGGGGTCTGGGATGTGCTCGGTGGTTGGACACATGATGGGCATGGAACTGGTTGAGTTCCCGTCGGCTACTAATGGGCGAGGAGTCCTTAGTATGGCGATTGCATGTGTCGGGCACACGATGGGCAAGGAACTGTGATGTTCCCGTCGGCTACTATTGGGCGAGGAGTCCATAGTATGGTGATTGCGTGCGTGCCAGGGTCCAAGTGTGAGACTTGGATGTTGATACTACAGGCGAGGAGTCTGTAGGGCAGGACTATGAGCGGGATAGGCTCATAGGGTTGGACCACGAATGAGTTAGTTTTGTGGGAGCACAGGGAAGTCCCAAGACCTAGTTCATGCATATGACTCATGAAGGACTATGAGGTCATGGTTGGGTGATTTGAAAATTATGAACTTAGTTATGTTATTTTGGGTTGGGAAACATATTTATACTCATGTTTCTTTATATATATGTTGTGCATAGCTCACCCTTTCTGTGTGTGTGTGGCGATGATCGGGTAACTTATTTTTCGGGAGCAGATGATGTGACAGGTGGGCCAAGAGATGCTTAGACTCGGAGCGAGGGCTAGCATGGGATATTATGTAGATACATATGTATTATGTTTATTATTTTATCCTTGTGAAGATTATGTAAACTTGGCAGGAGCCATTGACTTTTATTTCAGTTTTTTGAATTATGGACTCCTGGTTTTATAACTCGTATATTTAAAGTTTTAAATTTCCCGTGTTTTTGGGAAATGAGGTATTATTAAATGCAGTGCAATTATTTTACTTTGATTTATTTTATTAAATTCGTAATATCCTGACGGGATGTTACACAAGACACATACAAAAGCCAAAGCATTGATAGAAAATATGGTTTCAAATGATTACGAAGTGCAAAATGAGTGCAATCAACTTCAAAAGAAGGGAGTATTGGATTTGTAGACTCACAATATGTTGTTAGCTCAAAACAAACTAATGACACAATAGATGGAGGCACTTATGAAGAAGTTGTTAGCATTGCCACAAGAGATTCAAAATGCTTCCCAAGTACAACACCAACCAATAGTTCAAAGTTGTGTGTTGTGCGGAGGAGATCACACAACGGGCAATGTGTCGTGCAGAGTCAACTGTAGGAGGAGGCCAACTACATGGGAAATCAAGATCGCCAAGGAAATTATGGCAATTTCAATCAAGGATGGAATTCTCATCCTAGCATGGGACAAGCTGGACCGCCCAACAAGTAGCAACAACAACAATCCTTCTTGCATAAGAGGCAAATGAAATTGGAGGAGACACTTCAACAATTTATGCAGCTGTCTATTTAAAATCACAAAAGCATAGAAGCTTTAATTTGTAATCTGGAAACACAATTAGGTTAATTGGCAAAGAATGTAGAAGAAAAATTTGAATTTTTTTACAACTAACACAAGTGAACCCAAAAAAGCATTGCAATGTTATTATAACCCGAGTGGGAATGTGTATGAAAAAAGAGAGGAAGAAAAAAACAGTGGAAATAATGAGGATGGAAAGAAAAAATAGAAAATAGAAAAGAAGAGGAGAAATGTCAGACAAGAAAAGAAGAAAACGTGGAGAAAATCCTCCCCTATCCTCTAGTAACATCTAAGAAAGATAAGGAGAAACAATTTGACAAATTCATCGAGATCTTCAAGCAGCTGGAAATAAAAATTCTTTTTTTTCTGAAGCGATACAATAGATGCCGACATATGCTCAAATTTTGAAAAAGTTGCTGATGAAGAAGAAATACGTAGGAGTAGACACCATTGAAGTCTAGGGCAACTGTAGTGCAATAATTCAGAAGACTCTCCCTCCAAAGTTCAAAGGTCTTGGTAGCTTTATTGTTCCTTGCACAATTGGAAATTTAGCTATTGGGAAAGCACTGATCGACTTGGGAGCGAGCATTAATTTGATGCCCTTATCTATGCTCAAGAAAATTGAGGGCCTTGAAGTCAAACCAACAATGATGACTTTACAACTCGTAGATCGATCAATCAAAATCCCAAAGGGAGTCGTTGAGGATGTACTTGTGCAAGTAGATAAGTTCACTTTTCCAGTGGATTTCATCATACTTGATATGGAGGAAGATATTGAGGTTCCTCTCATTCTTGGAAGATCATTCATGAAAATCGCTAAAGTTATCATAGATGTTGATGGTGGCAAGCTCAAAATCAGAGATCAAAAGGAGGAGGTAAACTTCAAAATGTCCGAAGGAATTTGCAATTTGGAACTAAGGGATTTTAATGATGCAAAGGAAGTCTTGTTTGTAACGAGTAAGCTAGAACAAGTTTTTAGTTGCTTTTCTCCACAACAAATGAAGGAAGAAGAAAAGGCCCCTCCTTCGGAGAAGAATAAGGGCCGAGCTATCAAATGTTAAACTAGCGCTTATTGGGAGACAACCCGACATTTTAAATTTTGCATTTAATTTTTAGTCCATAAAAAAAAGCAACAGTCCTATTCGCTAGGCAAACACAGTTGTTAGGCGTACACATTCACTTAGCAAACACTTATCCCCTATTTTATCATTCGTCCAATGAGCACTTGCTCTTTGTATTTTTCTTGTATAATGAATCAATTCGCCCAACGAGCAGGCCCGACTTGACCAACGAAGGTCATGGCCCTACCCTACGAAAAAAGAGGAAAGATAACAATTTTATGTGATAGAAAAAGGTTGCATGAAGTACATGAAAAAGTGGAGCATATTCATAATAACATTCACATGTGATTGTTCTCGTAGGCTTAATGGTGCTTTTGAATTCTTGGAAAAACCAAATTTTTAAATGCTAGCCAAGCCTCATTACAAGCCTATGAAAAATCGTTTGATCTTACCAATGATGTGAATTTTTATAACTAAGATGATGGACAAAAATTGATGAAGTGGTTTTATAACATGCTGAGTGTGAATGATTATTATTAGTATACACATGTGTGTTGAGTGAAACACTACAATGTTGTGTGTTATTTCAATAAGTTTGGTTATTAACTCTTATCATGATTGAGTATTGAAATGGATACATGATTATACTATTATGTCTCAAACTTTTGAGCAACAAGGAAAATTCTTCAGTGTGGCACAATCAGGATTGGAAAGCCAATTGCTTTTGAAATGTTTTAATTAGTTGATGAAAAGTTGTCAAAATCCAAAAATTTTAAGCTTTCATAAGGACATGAAAATGTTTTAAGTTTGAGGTATTTTGATAATTGGCATTATCATGTTTTTATTTTATTTATTTTTATATCTTATTGTTATTTTATTTTTGGATTTTATTTGACATTTTAGGTTTTATTCAATGCTATACATAAAGAAAAATGAAGGTAATGTGATATTTGTTGTCTTTTAAGTTGATGACCTCGTAATCATGGGAATAATGTCCAGGAGTTTAAGGGCATGATGACAAGAGATTTTAAGATGATAGACTTGGGATCGATGAAATACTTCTTCGATTTGGAAGTTAAACAAAGTGAGAGACATTTTTGTGTCCTAAGAAAGGTATGCTGGAAGATCTTGAACAGGTTCAAGATGAAAACTTGCAACCTAGTTTTGACCCCATTGGAAGGTATTGAAGCACATATTGAGGTATAATCAAGGAACGATATCACTCGACCTATACTGTACTAGATTGGACAACTACTGACTAGTAGGGTATTCACACAATGATTGGTGTGAAGATGTAGAAGACCAAAAAAACATGTGTAGGTATGTATTTTTCATAGGCATGACAACATTCACCTTTCTTTCAAAGAAACAACCTATAGTAACACTACCAATGTGTGAAGTCGAGTATTTTGTAGTATCATGATATGTATATGTCATGCACTATGACTTAGAAATCTTCTAAGAAAACTAGAGCTGAAATAGGAAGGTGGGACTGTGATTTGAATGGATAATGAGTTGGCTATTCAATTGGCAAAGAACCCGATCAACCATGAAAGGAGCAAGATATTGATTTTTGGTTTCATTTCACCCGTGAACAAGTGAGGGAGGAAATGTGGAGCTAATGCATGTGGAAAACCGATATCAATTTGCATATGTGTTTTCAAAGCCATTGTTGTGTTGTTCAATAAATGTAAGAAGCTGATTGGCATGAAGGATAGAAGAAGCATTTAAGTTTATAGGAGAGTTTTACTGGAATAAACTTACATGGGCAACATAATTGGGTAATAAATATGTTTAGCTATTTTGTCTGGTTAATTGTAATGTTAATAATTAGTGTCATGTTTTGTTTTTAATTAGTAGTTAGTAGGACTTGGACATGAAAAGTCAAATGTGAGTCTATAAGTTGTATTCTTCATTGTATGAATAATACAAAAAAGGTAAATCAATTTATTCACAAAGAAATTATGTTGTCAATAGAGAGTGAGTGAAACATGGTAGATATGATGAAGTCGTTGGCATTGCTTATGGTTGAAACTCGTCACAACTTGCTATAGTTTAGAGATTGGAGATGGAAGTTGAAAATGATGTGATTTCAGTGATGGGTGTGTGAGGTGGCGAAAAAAAGGATAAATTTTTTAGGGAGGGAGAATCAGTTTGTGATGGAGGTGGAGCGAAATTGTGTGTTTTGGTGACAAAGGTGACGATGGGGAATGGAGGTTCAATGATGGCAATGAAGAAGGAAGAAGAAGAAAAGGTACTGATGAGCCATTATTTTCTTCCATTCCACTAGTCTTTGTGTACCCTTTAGACAGTTGTTCAGTGCTTAATTGTTCATCTTTAGAGTGTTTTTCATCTGTTGGGCTTTATTGGGCCATTGTTCCGAATTTGGACTAATTTCACATTATTTGGCCTAATTTTTGTTTTTAATTATTTTTAGGTATTTGGGTGAAGCATTTTTGGAGCTTGGACATCAATATTCAGTTGAAGAGAGTCGCCACATCATTTCCATGTCATTTCCACGTCAGCAGAGTGAATGAGTCAACATTAGAGGCCTAGGAGTGGCATTTTTGTAATTCTGAGTGGCAAAGTGGCAATTTTGTAAATAAGAGTGGCAGGGGTGAAGTGACCAAGGTTTTAGGTTTCTTTTCCATGCACCAGCCGCTTTTTCCCTTCTCCACTCTCTCAAACCTCCATTTTTTATGTTTTTAAGCTTTGGATGGTGACCCATGGTGGCACAAGCTATTTTTTCATGTTTTCCACTCGTTAGTGACATTTTATGAGTCTTGGACAACAGTTATTGCTTGTATTCACGTTTTCTACACTTTGGGTAACATTTATATTGAAGCATTTTCGTTTTTGGTGGCTGTTTTCATTGTTCTTCTATTATCCCTTGCTCATTTTCGTTTGCTGCACCATTTTAAGCTTTTAGTATCAATTTGAAGTCATTTGAATGGTTGAATTGCAAATTCCGTTGAGAACCCTAATTCTGATTCCATGAGGAACTAAGTTTATATGTTGATTCTTTGCAGATAATGGATTGAAACCTTGAGATTAGTGTTTTGTTCGGTGGAGTTATGTTAATCTCTCAATTCTAAATTTGCGTTTGGGTTTAAATGAAGAAACCATTCTGTTTTTGCTTAATTTGCAGAGTGGAATCATTGTGTGTTCATGCTTAGTGAACTGTAGTAGATTCATGGATGTGTGCTTTGCTTAATTGCACTTTAGTTCAAGTTCATTTGCGCTTAGTAATTAATTCGAGTCTCATTGGAGTTAATATAACATTTTTGAGTTGTAATCTGTGATTTAAGTGGATGTTCATTTGAAGCAAAGAATCAATGTTGTTTTTACATTGATTTTACATGTTTGCATTTAAGTTTTCAATTGTACGTTGCATTCGTAAATCTGCCAACCCCCCTGTGTTATTGTTGTGTTCATCTGGAAATTGAAGCTTTGAATGAAAATATTGGTCGTTGGGAGACGACTTGGTTCACTTTCATATACTGCATTTTAAGTGTTTTAATTTGGTGGGGTACGACCTCTATCAGGTACCAAAAAAAGGAAAAATGTAAAGGAAAATAAAAAACCCAGAATTATTTTTTTCTAAATTACACGTGTTGGCCATGTGTCAGCCACATGCTTAGAACTTTCAATCCACTTAGCATGGTTGCAACTAAAATTTAATGATGTTGGCTCTGAAGGATGTATTCCATTCATTAATAAGGATGTATTTCATTCATTAATAAAGTATGAAAATTAGTTTTGAATGAACTTTTCAATAGTAATGAATTACAATCTCACATGCAAGTTAAGAAACTAAAATATATATTTAACTCTTAATAAAATTACCATGTATGCCATAAAGATTTAGCACTTTTTTCAAACATTCACCACATCTTCCCCAACATATCCCCTCCAAATTAAATGTTCCAAAACCACTTTTAAATAAATTTACCTTTTTAAAATCCTACACTAGCTCAAAGTTTCTCATTCATTTCATTTAATAACTATCACATTTTCTTTTACAACCAAAAATAATAGTATTATTTGTATATTGTGATAGACACTTTCATTTTGTTCTTCTCTACTTTATATTTCATTGACAAAGTTTTGTACAATTACTTCATTAACGCATTCAATCCTTCCCCGATAATAAAATATAGAAAGACTAAATTGTCTTCTAGTCCTAGTACTTCTTTAGTTGTTGTAAATTATTTCACGGGACTAGATCTCAGCTAAACAAAGACATTCATATATAATATAATGCAACTGAAAATATAAATAATTTTCCACGTTCATTCTTTTCAACGAAAATACTACCATAATAGTTACAAATTTGAAGGGGAAAAGATGGTAACATTAATTAAAGAATAAACGACAAACAACTAAGCTGTTTTAAAGCACAAAATATTGTTCACAACTAATCAAATGTAATACACATTTTAAATTTTCTGAACGGTTATTAAACTATCATAATCTTTGTCAACCTCCAACTTAATGCAATCTCCAACAGCTAAACAATTTTCTTTGACAAATCTTTTCCATCTAGAACCTAAATAACATTCACTTGCAATTCTTTCAGACCATTTGATAGAGCATGGCCAGTACCCTGAATCCCCAGTACACAATTTATAATTCCTCCTCGACTTCGACAATGCCATACCAATGAAAGAAGCATTCAGATACTGAAATCAACAATAACCATGTTATTTAACAAAAACAACAATATGACAAAAAAAAACAAAGCAATTAAAAAAACAAATAACAATCAAATGCCAGAGAGGATCCAACCACATCATAATGACTCAAAGTTTTAACCAATGAAAGATCATTGTGATCATTAGCACTGTTGGTAGGAATATTACGAATACCGGAAGAAGAAGTCACATCCCTAGTATAATTCATCTCCCATCCTTCTAAGGAAAAAAATCCCATACAAGAAAATATTCTTGGAAACATAATTCAGATGCAAGTACACTTCATCCTTCAACTTATAGTACTTAATCATTTCTTCAACAACACCAGTTAAAAGGATTATACCACTTGGTTTCACATCAAAGTTAAACTTAAACCTTTTGAAACAAGGAGCAATCAATTCCATCTTCTGACCATAAACCACCTTTTTCTCCCAAAATTTGAGAAAATATTCATCCAATCGAATAACAGACTGCATTAAGGAAAGCAAAGACTATTACATTCAAGGTATACAAATACAAATTATATAACACAATGTCTGATAAGTTCTTGAATGCTTACCTCCCAAGGGCATAGATTCACCTTGATAAATGAAAGAAACCTAGACTAAACCAAATCTTCCTCTACCACAACATCAGTTTCTAACTCGAGATATTGAATCTCATCCCATTGGGTCCATGAAATAATTTGTTCCAATACATAGTTTCTTTCCCCATTTAACTAAAAAACCATCTTCAAAATCTAAAAACCCCTGAAACAAACATAAGAAAAAAAAAAAAATATATATATATATATATAAAAAATATGGAATGTAATCTAAAAAAAAAGTTTTGCATGTTAGATTATTCCCAAATACATCTAATAAACATTATGCATCCTCAAATAAAAATTAAAATCGGTGGAATGATAACAAAAATAATGATACTTTTGACATCACCTAAAATGAAAAACCCAATAATCAATAACAACAAAAACTTATTATAAAAACCTTAAATTATATTTAACAATAAAATAGAAAAGAAGAAAAAAATTCAAGCATGGCTTACATCACCGAGATGTAGTAAACAAGTAGAATTCCAAAACAAATTCTTGGCTTACATTACCAGGATGTAGTAAACAAGTAGAATTCTAAAACAAATTCTTGAAGCTATATCTCCCGGAAGAAGACATCTTCGTCCAAATTCTACATAAGTTTAGTAAACACTACCATAAAAGGAACATAATGACTGATTTACAACTCTACATTCTAGAATAGAAAACACTTTTATTGACAATGGTGATGGGAAACTGATACACACGGGAAGTCTGCAAATGAAAAAGCAAGCGTCACAAATCAAATATATTTTGCAGTGCTGAAAAGACATATTTCAATATCTACACAAATTCCTATTTTACATTTATCTAAAAACAATAAATGTATTCACGTCAAACAATAAATGTATTTAAATGTATTTAAAAAATAAAACAAACTATTACTATTATTATTATATTTGGTATAATATTAATTTGGTATAAAAAACTATAAAAATAAAAAACAAAAAATAATCACCATAAATTGAAATATTACTATTATTATTGTATTTAACAAATAAATTATTTTTTTATATTATGTATTTAACACTCCTATTAAGATGATATAATTTTTTTAAAACAATACAATAAATACTTCAAAAATTTATCAACATACAATTATAAAATAAAAAACAAAGACCAATGCGTACGCACAGGTCAGATATAGGGATGACAACGGGGCGGGGACGGGTTTCACTATTCCATACACATTCCCGTAAAAAAAATTCATTCCCATCCCCATACCCAAATCCAACAGATATCAAACTTTTGTCCCATCCCCATCCCCACCGGGTAACAAGTATAATCTCGTACCCATACCCGTACCCGTTTTCTTACTACTTTAATATTAATTTTAACTAATTTTTATAAAATAATAAAAATTAAGGTAAAACAAACATAATATTATCAAATATTCAATATTAGGAGTATGGTTGTTTCTTTGATATCAAATACTTTGAAATAAATTATAATTGTTTACATTTTAAATTAGAATACCAAATAAAATTTAATGAGAACCAAAACATTTATTAAATTTGCAAACATTAATGAAACCTAGTTGATAAACTTTAAAAATATTTTTTAAAAAAACTATAAAAGGAAAAAAATATTGAAATTAAAATATATTTTAAATGTTTATTTACTTCAATTTTTTAAATTATAATGAATCTATATTTTATACACTAATAAAAGTTATAATACACCACTTGATCAAAATAACGCAAAGAACAAATAATAAACATAATAATAAAATTTTAACATAGATCTTGTATCTTTTGAACCACAACATATGTTGGATGGTGGTAAAAAAATATTCATGGAAATTACATTAAATTTTTATATTGTAGTAAATAAAAATTATTTATACAATTACAGTGAAAAAATTAAAGTAATATTGTAATGAGTTAAAAAATAAAAAATAATTAGATAAAATTTATCGAAATAGTATTCTACATGATGAAAATAAACAAAAAATAAAAATATTAAAAAATTATCAAATGTGTGTCTTATAAACAATTTGGAGACTATTGGAAGG
>Ga0214544_1003125_pt1 | contig 34605 bp, 11 predicted proteins | sample CNSS3metaG_FD_160074 | JGI IMG/M metagenome (GOLD analysis project Ga0214544, IMG submission 160074) | Root nodule microbial communities from cowpea collected in UCLA plant growth center, Los Angeles, California, USA - CNSS3 | ecosystem: Host-associated > Plants > Roots > Nodule | place: USA...
CCAATGATTTCAAAAGGCCCATAATACCTTGCAGACAATTTGGCATTAATTCTGGATAGGACAGATTTTTGTCTGTGAGGTCTCAATTTCAAAAACACCCAATCTCCTATGTCGAAATTGCATTCTTTCCTTTTAAGGTCAGCCTGATTTTTCATACGCTCCTAGGCCCTCTGTAAATGGTGTTTGAGCTGTTTCAAAGCCTCATCTCTGTCTAAAATCTCCCGTTGAACAACTTCCACTCATATTTCCCCTTGAGATCCCCGTATTAACGATGGGGGCTTCCTGCCATACACCACTTCAAAAGGAGTGGTTTGTGTGGACTCATGGAATGTAGTATTGTACCAATACTCCACCCAAGGTAGCCAATGACACCATTCTTTAGGTTGATCAGTCACAAAACAACGCAGGTATGTCTCGAGGCAGCGATTGATGACTTCCGTTTGACCATCCGATTGTGGGTGATAAGTTGTTCCCATGTTTAGAGTCGTGCCCTGCAACCTGAAAAATTCTTTCCAGAATTGACTCATAAAAATGGGATCTCTGTTGCTCACAATTGAGATAGGAACACCGTGTAACCTCACTATTTCTTTCACAAACACCTCAGCCAAAGTTTTTGCAGTATAAAGGTGTTTTAACGGAATAAAATGAGCATATTTAGATAGTCTATCCACTATGACAAATATAGCTTCATACCCTTTAAATTTTGGCAACCCCGTGATGAAATCCATCGAAATATCATCCCATACTCGCGCTGGAATGGGTAGTGGCTGCAAGAGCCCTCCCGGGGACGTCGCAAGATACTTCTGCCTCTGGCACGTATCACAAGAGCGCGCATACTCTTGAACTCTTCTTTTCATGCCTCTCCAGTACAAATTAGTTGCCATCGTTCGGTATGTTCTATAATACCCTGAATGTCCGCCTTGAGGGGTTGAATGGTATTCTTCCAACAACTTTGGGATCCAAGCAGAATTTTCGGAAAGCACCAATATGCCCTTGTAGAAAAGAGCCCCTTGTCTATACTCAAATCTCGCCGCCTCTTTTTCTCCCCTATTGATCTGGTCAATAACTTCCTTAAGCTTAATATCATTATGGACTTCCGAAAGGACAATATGGCAATCCAACCACATTGGAAAATGTGTTAACACTCGCAATTCTCCCTCGTCTATCTTCCGAGATAAAGCATCCGCCCCTTTGTTTTCACTTCCCGGTTTATAAACAATGTCAAAGTTGTATCCTAACAATTTAGCCATCCAATTTTGTTGACTCCCTGTGATGACCTTTTGCTGCAATAATTGTTTTAAACTTTTATGATCTGTAGTGACCAAAAATTTTTTGTCCAACAAGTAAGGACGCCAATGATTTATAGCCAAAGCAATTGCCATCAACTCTTTCTCATAAGCTGATTTGCTCAGATTTCTTGTTCCCAAAGCCTTGCTGAAAAAAGCTATTGGGTGTTTATTGTCACTCTGAATCTTTTTGCAATTCCTATAAATAGAAACTCGCTCTGCACATTGTTAAATATTGTTTAGATATTGTTTGATATTATTAAGATATTGTTAGATATTATTAATCACAATATCAAACAATATCTTCTATTTACTCTATTTATTTTCAGTTACTCTTTTTAATTGTACATCTCTCTATTATAAATAGATTATCCTATGTGTAGTTTATACACAAGGAAGATTAATCTTAACCCCTATTTTCTTTATTCTCAACACACATAAAAACTTGACGAAACATCCACGAAAGACTCATTTGCATGCATAAGCCCTTATTCTTTCCTTCGTTAAGGCTTCTACTGCTTGATAAACTTTGTCTATTAGACAACTTGTAAAAGAGTATGCTTTCATTATATATCCTTCATGTTTGTGTGAGGTTAGATTTTAGGCAATGAGTGATTGTATTTCATATACATTCAGTTGAGTGTGAAACCTAGTAAAAACATTTTATTATTGTATAGTCACGGAAGACTTTATGTATTTAGTCAGGAGAGACATTCTGTACTCACCACTAAACTCAAGGGAGTTTAGTAGATGGTCTCGAAAGACTTTATTTATTTATGTAACGCAGAAGTGACACTAAAAATTACTTGTAAACAATTGATTGTTTAGTGGAACCCTTTGCAATTTGCACCGAAGGGATGAATCAGTATATAAACCAAAGTATTCATTGTATCTTTTTATTACTCATGTAGTGTTTCTCTTAGTGTCTTTGTAGTCCGAAAGAACATTGTAAAAACCTTTTGAGAACACTTTAAAATTTATAGACAACCCCCTTCATACGTCTAATTGAACGACTTGAGAAAATCTTCAACATAATGTTTCAGCTCTACTTAAACCCTCATTTCAGAACTAACCTTTTCTTTGATGTGGGAGCTGGTCGAAGAAGAAGAGTGTCCCACCTTAGACAAATGCCCAGGAAACTATGTCGTATTAGTGTTTTCTTTTCTTTTTTTTTTAAGTTAGAACGGTAGTAAATCTCAAGTTTGTCTTAACCTTTTCTAAAGAGTGCTACGTAGCATGTCCAATGGCTAGTGTAAGTGCTTAATCTCCATGAAAAATGTTATTATTTTTTTTCTCATAGATTGAAATAAACTCATCATATTGAGATTAGTTAACATCATAGATAAATGGTGGCGTTATATCACTTATAATTTATCTCATCAGATTAAGTTCCCGATAACTATGTAACTAAAACTTGGCATAATAGAAGATACCTTATCCACTTTGTTTCCAACAAGCATCTTGATGCATTCTGAATTTGTTGAATAAAGTTCTATTTCCTTTGACCATATTTCAGAGAGATTCGTAAACGTTTCCCGCCGAGTTACATCATAAACTGCATCAGTTTGAGAAAAATAAAAATCCCGTAAAATTTAAAAATATATCTCCAGGAAGTTCTATTTCCTTATTTCCAAATCAATGCATCATTCCTACTAACAACAGCTAAATTAACTTAATAAGCCAAAGCATGATATATGTAGGAAATTTTTTTTTATAAGCAGAGAAAAGTGGACATAAAGAAGCTTATCTTTACCCTGTGCTTTCATACAGGCACCTTCACCTTTCATTTCATCCCTATATTAATCCTATATCGGTGGCCCCTTCTGTTAAATAGAGTTAAGTCGCTTATGAAAATAATCATGTCCACTAAATTGTTTTATATTTTTATAAATCACTTTTTTAGAAAAATTTTAAAAAGTAAAATTAATCGAGAATTCATAAAGGAAGGTAAAACAGACTTACTTTCATGTTTGGTGGCTTCAACAATCATTGGTTAGTATGTAAGGTATGATATTTTTGGCGAATTAAATATTTTTCTCTTCATTTCTTATTACGTAAGGGAAGAGATTTCAATCCAGTTTTTGCTTAAATACACTAAAAAGTCTGAAACTATTGCTAAGAAAAAGACTTACTTCCAATTCAAGCAAAAATGGCAGAGAAATTAGTTCAGATAGTGAAAGATGAATGGGTAGCAAAGCCTAACTCCAAGGGCCTGCACAGGTCAACATTTTAGACCCTTGGTAAGACATTTGAAAAGTTTATTGCAGCAGTTTATTTACAAGTTAGTAAATTTGGCCCCCACGCAAAAAAAAAAAAAAAAAAAAAAAAAGCCAGAGCTTCATGACTCAGCTTTCGGATGCCTGCAAGAAGTTGTTGAGTTCTTTACATCCTTTGGTAAGTCTTTGAATTCTTTATACAAAGTGCTTTTGAGCAGCTAAAGCTTCTTCACAAGTACCTAGATTTACTTGTTTGTTCTTGGTCTGATATGTTCCATGAAGATAAACTTACCTGATATGGTTTTTTGTAAGCATGAACTTGAAAATGGACCAGCGATGATTTTCCTTTACTCTTTTCTCAACTAAGAAATAACTCATTGGACAATGTGATTTACAAAATTAAAAAATAAACCAATGATCTAGATTCATTTTAAATAAATGGCCCTGATTCAGTCACTGTTACTGACTTAAACCAAGTTAATAAAAGGGTCTATGGACATAATACGAGGAGTTTGAGGACTAACCACAAAGTAAAAGTTGAAGACTTCAATTATAAAAGTTGTATAGTTCAAGCTGGCAGTTTACAGTTTTTCCTTTATTATTTACTGAACAATGTCTTCTATCATTTATCAATCAATGTATAGTTAAGCTCTCTAAGCAACGTGAATGCTTTTCAACTCTCACAATGATATGTTGAAGTGATATTCATGCAAATTCAAAACATTTCACCCAATTAATAAATATGACTGGGAGGGTGGTGAATGAGAAGACAGAGAATTGAAACTCACCCATAATGATCCCTTGTGCCCCTCGGTAATAAGAACTCGTTAATGTTCTGAATCTCTCTTGACCAGCTGCATAATTAAATCACACCACATCATTATCCATACTTAGCACTACTATACTGAGCAAAAATTTGCAGAAACATAATCTTATAAACTGGAACATCAATCATAAATAAATAGACATAGGTGAAAACCTGTGTCCCAAATGGCTAGCTTCAGCCTTTTCCCTTCGATGTCCAAAAACTTTACCTTAAAGTCAACCCCTACATTGAGACATCAAACAAACAAGATATAAAAGCATGAACCTCTAGATCACCTTGTTTTTTTTTTCAAACAATCAGAGGGCATTATGCATAAACAAGAACAATAGTGACATTTCACACTGAATAGCAAACTGTAGCATTAGCAATCCTATGGCCTGTGACAATGACAATGATATGCGTAACCCATGATTAAAAAACAAAGGAACACGAGTTACGGAAATGTGCAAAAAATAAGTATAAATATATATATAAACGAACCAATTGTGGGAGAAAGATCTTCAAAGGAATCAGAAGTGAAACTGAGGAGGAGACTACTCTTGCCAACACCCGAGTCCCCAATCATCAACAACTTAAACAAATAGTCGAATTCCGGGGATGAATCCATCGCACTGATTCAACGATCAAATAGCAATTTAAAACAAAATAATCAAACGCACATTTGATTCTGAAACTCATTTGATCAATAAGAAAAATGTGCATTGACATCAAAATAGTGATTAAAAAAACAGAGAGAAATTAGCATACCTAAGATTATTTAGAGAAACAAAGAACTGGTAGCAGAGGAATTCAGAATGCAACAATAACAAGGAAAATAAAACGGAACTTTGTCCGAATTACCGGGTCACCGTTCCACTTTTTTTCTTTTTTTCTCCCCTTCAGACACTCAATTTTTTCTAATCATTATCATTATTCTGAGATTTAATTTTTGTCACTATCACTCACTCGCCACCATTACCATGACAAACATTGAACAAATCACTAAAATAAATTGCAAGATTTAACAAAAAAAGAGAGAGACTAAATAATCAATGCATTGTTTGATAATGAGTAAGATAAATTAAAGGTTTTGAGTTTAATTTATTTGAATTGTTAGTATATTTTTAAGAAAATTATTAAAAAATCAATAAATTTATTATGTGTGTACTATTTGTTCAAAATTCAAATAGACATAATTACTGTTTATCTTCCATGTATTTTTTTTTTTTGGTACGGAATAGAAATTTAACTAAAAGATTAAAACATTTGAAAGTAATAAAAGAAAGTGAATTGGAATAATTAAAATATTGATGTTCCTCGATGGGTATACGTGGCAGCCATTTTTTTCTGTAAGTGGTATGAGATGCTGCCAAACTTTTATACTTAAACATATTAGTATATTCAGGCTTTTATGTATTAATTTTTTTTATCGACAAGCTTATGTCCTCATTTATATTATACAAGATATTTATTCATTAAAGATTTACCACTATATTGCTTAGAATTCCATTTCCTTTTGCGGCTTTTGGGTTCAAAAATTACGAAAATCTTCAACATAACTAAGTTACAATCAAATTTAGAATATTTTAAGAAAAGTACTCAAAAATTTATTAAATCTTTTCTATATTTTAAGAATAATTGCTACATAAGAAATAATAAACTAGATCTGGATAGAAGGTCAATTGCATAAACTTCTGCATTAAGACAATAATAGACTAATAAATAATATATATATATATATATATATATATATATATATATATATATATATATATATATATATATATATAATAGTAAGTGTATTTTTATGCATAGTGTGAGTGAGTGAGTTTATAATATTTTTTAAAGAATTAATGTAATATATATAATAAAATATAAATGTTATTGATACAAAGTATTGATAGATTTTGTCGATGATTTATTTCCAAAAAGAAAAAATAGATCTTCATATTTTAGTCTTTTCTCCTTATATTTTTTTAGTAAATATCTAGCTTGACTAGTAAAAAATTGAGGAAGTGGCGAGTTGATTTTTATATAATTTTTTCTCGCATTTTAATATTAGAAAAAAAAATCAAAGTTTCGTTTGAAAATTGTTGAAATGAAGTCAAGATCATTAGTAATTTCTTGATAAATAGACTTTCATCTGTGTTTTAAAAGGCTGTTGTTTAACATTAAGTACTTTATTAATACATTAAGTTCACTTTAACAACTAACATGATTGGAGAGAGAAGTTAAAATAAGCTTTAGTGATGGAAGAACCACAGTCAATACAAACATCATTGAAAAAAAAAGAATGCTAACCAGTGTTCTAAGGACACTGATTAAGGAATAATAAATGTGTTTTGATATCATCATTTTTACATTAAAAACTGAAATAATTAAATACAGTAATTAAAATAGTATAAATGCACATAATCAATTTTATAAAGACAAAAATACCATTTTAAATGTGTAGACAATAACTTACTATTACAAAACAAGATTTTGAAATTTTTAAGGTCTACTAAAAAGAAAAAAAAATCAATTAAGTCTTAAATTGACACTTTAATTATTCCTTTTTTGTAACATTTTTAAATGTTTAACACTATTTTTTTTGTTGGTTTTTCTGTTAATTTATACTTTCTTATGTTATTTTTTTTTTAAGTTTTAGATGTTTAACACTATTTTTTTGTTGGTTTTTTGTTAATTTAAATTTTCTTATATCTAATTTTTAGCAACATTAAAATATATTTATTTTATTATTTAATTAGTTTTTAAATTTTATTTGTGAACATTAAATAAAATATTAAATACACATGTACAATATTTATGGGCATTTTTGTCTTTTAAAGAAAATAAAGTTGCATTAATGATTATTAGGTCAGGTTTTATTTAATATTACACTTATCTATGTACTTTTTTAGGATCCAATGTATATTAATTATCCTTAACCAGTGCCCTAAGGGCACTGGTTAGCAAGATCCTTGAAAAAAGGAGAATGCTAACCAGTGCCCTTAGGACACTGGTTAAGGAATCATTAATGTGCATTGGTACTATAATTTTTACATTGAAAACTGAAATAATTAAATACATTAATTAAAATAGTATAAATGCATATTACATATTTTTAAAGACAAAAATATCCTTTTAATTTTTAGACAATATGTTTTTTATACAATTAGGACTTTGGAATTTTTAAAGTCTCTACTCAAAATTGATACTTTAATTATTATTTTTTTATAATTTTAGATGTTCAACACTATTTTTTTTTCTGATTTTTTTGTTAATTTCAACTTTTTTATGTTTAATTATATTTAAACATTAAAATACATTTATTTTATTATTTTATTATTTTTATTAATAAATATTAAATAAAATATTAAATACATATGTACATCACTTATGGGTATTTTTGTCTTTTAATTAAAATAAAATTGCATTAATAGTTGTTAGGTCAGATTTTAATTAATATCACACTTAACTATGTACTTTTGTAAAATTTCGTGTATATTAACTATCCTTAATCAGTGCCCTTAAGACACTGGTTAGTAAGACCCTTGAAAAAAATAGGAAATTAATGATGATTTGGAATTGTTGTTATATTTAAAAAGTAGATTTTTGTCATAATTTTTTTTATGTAAATGTGAAATTCAATTAAAGTGTTGTAATCAAGTATGATAGCGAGGAGACGATAGGAAATGGTTTCATTATCTCACATAGTAACGAGTATATTTATACTTTGCCCATATTCATTTTATTATTGTTCCCATATCAATTAATTTTTCTATAAAAAAATAAAAAAGACTTTAAAAAAATACAATATTAACAAATATTCGATATAAAAAACGACATGCATATTCTCTTGTCTTCAATGCCAACTATTTAAAAAAAATTATCATTGTATATATTTGAGATCATAATATCAAATAATAAATAGATAAAAGTGAAAAAATTATATAAAATACTTCATAATTATTGATAAATAAAACTTAACGACGGACAAAATATTTATAAATTTTGAAATATTAATGAAATAAAATTGATAAAGTTAAAAAGTATTTTAAAAAAGTTATAGAAAAAACAAATGTTCAAATTTAAAATAATTCAAATGTCTCTTTTACTAATCTCTTTTCTTATACACCAATAAAAATTATATTAAATGAAATTGGACAGAGAAAAAATATTGAACTAATAATAATTCAAATTTAAACATAAATATTTCATCTTTTAAAATTTAATCTACATTGGATGTTGTAAACAAGATTTATGACAATAACATTAAATTATTATATTATAGTAAATAAAAGATTTTTATACAAAAGTGATGGTGAAATTACATTTATGATAATGAATTAGAAAATAAAAATAAATATATAAAAAAATCATTGAAATAGTATTTTACATAATAAAAATAAACAAGTAAAATTATTAAGAAGTAAAAATGATTAAATGATATGATACACTATTGAATAAAATTGCAAAAAGAAAAAAATGTATACTTAATGGTGTGATCAGATGAAAAATACCTTGAAATTTTAAGAAAGTTTTCTAGATATAAAATATTCAAACTATTGAGAGGTAATGAAAATTGTTTTAGCAAAATAGTACTTTTTTCAAATAAAACAAAAATTAAGGACCAAAGAGAATAAAAAAAAGTTTTCATATTATCTAGTAAATGAAGTATTTACATGATTCAACACTTGAAATTGAGAGTCAAAATTTCTTATGTGATAAGAGATAAACAATAAATAAAAATATTAAGGAGTAAAAAGTATCAAATGTGAGACCTGAAATCTTTTTTTTTTTACTGAAATTGATAATACATAATCAAACATAATCACAAAAAAGAATGTGTAATCAAATTTGTGATAAGAGGAAAATACCTTGAAGAAAAGAGTTGATTTTGTAAATATAGATTTAATTAGTACTTTGATCTTTATATTAAAGATAAATATCTAATTATTTTAATATTTTTTACTCCATTGAGTTTCAAAATTTTGTTTCAAATCGTGCAATGACCACCCTTTTGTTAAATTGACCTTAACATATATTTGGTGATGTCACGTGTCAATATCTTGAATTAGTATTATTTTTTTCTTCTTTTTTGATTATTTTTCATCCTTCATTTTCTCTTTCTTTCTCTCGATAATACCCTTTCCATCTCCTTCCTTCTCCTCCTCTCCCATACCACCCTTCCATCTTCTTTTTCATCTTTCACACATAATCCAAACATACAGTTAAATTATAAAAAACTTAAGCAACTATTTGAAACACATGTATACATATGCATAATGAGTGAATACTTTAAAAATTTTACATTATTCATAGTTGTACGACAAAGATGTTTAGCTTTAGGTTGTCTTATGCAATCTCTACCATAATGGACATATGTGTATAAACTAAGGCACCATCACTCTTACCTATATAGTATCATCCCATGGCTCCTTCATTGAATATGTACCTATATATGGTCATAGGAACCTCCATCGATGCGGTCATAGAATCATCGATATATAATTGTTTCTTCTTTCTAATATGAAGTTTTGTCCAATGTTTGTGTTGTACATAAAAATTAATTTGAATATATTATAGGGTTAAAAAGTAATTCAAATGTAATAACATTTGTGCTAAGTTATATTTAAAGTGTTTGATGTTAGTCTAACAAGATTTCCAAGCTACCCTATGAAAGATATGATAGTTTGCACAAGGGTAATAACCTTGGATATCAACATACTAAACATAATATCACCATGACAATCCTTTTCCACATGAATTTCACCATAGGGAAAGGGGGAGGAATATGTTGGAAAGTTGTTAGTAATGCAAAATAACACACATCCATATGAAAATAGCTTATTGATAAACCCATCGAATACTGCAATCCTTCATCCCACAACAATCTTTAATCAACTTACTAAGATAAGTGTTTCTTGGACTAGAGACTATCATATAAAAAATATCACCTTTGTGCTTTAGGTAAGTTATAAATAACTAGAAAAATATGACATGAATTATGATTTATACTTAAATTCCAATTGTAGGTAGTCAAACCTATAGATTTCTCATTTTATTTCCAAATTAATTATCAACCTTAACAATTCAAATTCAAGTTCTCATTTTATTTGCAAATAATCACTTAGATAATAAAGCAATTAATATTCATCAACCTTAAAATTATTAATAGCTAGGTAAATTTAGTTGAACTAGCATAAAATAGAATTTTTGTAGCTTTAGGCATATAATTATACATATATTATTGTGCAAAACATTCAACCTCAACATTTTGAATTATATTTTCCAATCATCTTATAACTAAATGGACAACCTCTTTAGATTGGTAGTGTCTTTGCAAATCTAACAATTCACCATGTCATGTTCATGTTGTATAATTTTGAAGAAAGTAATGGCATAAAAGAGGCTCCATAATCTTTGCAATATGTCGTCTTTTTCCATTCAAACATTTTACAATGGATACCTAATCCTTACTCCATCACAATTGCTACAAATATTGTTTCACTAAATTATTTTATTCCTCTGCCATACTCATCACTTCAGTGTGCTAAATTAATGTAACTTCAATTCATAATTACCTTCTATATAGATTGATGTGAAATTTCATCAATATGCACTAATTTTTTTAACATTACGTTTAATATCTTTTCTTTTAGTGTCACCATTATATGGTATTTTCAGTTTTGTCTTACTATTGTGAACATAATCAACTTTATCCCATCTTTTTAAAAATGAATCAATATAGTTTCTTTCATCAAAATGACAACATTATAATTACGATAAGTGACATGAGCAACAAATGATATCTAGCTGACTTATTGATAGAATTATAATTTGTCTAAATTAATAATTAAAATAGTTTCTATTATGAATTGATTTCTAAATTGGTCACTAACATTAGCTAATAACAAGGTTTTGACCAACATAATTGGTTTCTAAATTGTTTACTATCCTTGGGTGCCAGGTTTTGGTTACCAAAATAATTGATCTCTAATTATAAAATTGATTTCTAAATTAGTCTCTAACATATTTTTGGTTACTAAATTTTTCATTATTTAAGAGTTTTCTTGTAATGGTATTTTTATAATGACAATAATTTATATTTTGTATGTTGACAACTTTAGTACAATAATTTATATTTTGTATGTTGACAACTTGAGTACATATAGTTTTAATTTGGATTCAAACCAATCGTATATTTATTATGTTTTTAAGAATTATTATACATTTTTCAATATTCATATATCAGGTATCTACACTAGTAATAAATATATAATAGTAATAATAATGTCATTAAATATAACAATAAATAATAATTAGTAATAATAATATTAATTATTAATAACACACACAATCGTAATAAATATATAATAGTAATATTAAATATAACAATAAATAATAATTAATAATAATAATATTAATTATTAATAATAATTTCAAATAATAGAAATTATTAATAAAAAATAATAATAATTTAATATAATTTATTAAATAATAGTTTTTAAAATTTAATATTTTTAACTAACTCAAAAATCATTTTATATAATTTTATCATCAAATGTATTTTAGTAATCTTCAATTTTATTCATTATAAATTTTTATTTTATCTATTACATCACCTACTAATCTTACAAAATTAATCTCTAAATTCATTTACTTTATCCTCTAAATTCACTAAAAAAACACAGAAGTCCATTAATCAAATTCTCACACGTTCATCTTCACATTTTTTTTTTCTCTAAATCCATCTTCTCATATAAACACACATCTGATAACATTCTACTTAAATATAATTTTAATTAAACAAGAGCATCAATTAGTTTTTCTAAGTCTAAAATAATATTCAAATTTCATAAACGAACCCAACTAAAATTTAAAATCAAATAAGTGCGCACCTATCAAACGGTGTATTCATGTGTAAAGCTGCATCCTGGCACAGAAAAAAGTGTGTCACATAAAACATTGATACATCAATCCTACATGTCACCCAAAAGAAATGAAACGTGTCGGTGGCAGCTTTTGATTCCCCGTGTCAATTCCACCGCACGAGACGGTGGTCTGCACCCAATTGCTACTTTAAAAACAAACTAATAAATACGCATCTTAAGATATTGAAATCAGATTCATTCTAAAATCTAAAAACAGAAATATACAAAATACTGCAACCTCTATTTATTTGGTATTTATTGGCACTAAAATGAAAAATAAATAAATCAATTTTGTCTATAAAGTAAGAGTTATACAAATAAATAAAATAAAAACACCATTTTGATTTTGTGAATGTATTATTCCATTCCATGACATGAGCAAGGAAAAGGAGAAGAAGAAAAGAGAAGAGAGAAAGAAAAGGGTGGGAGAGCGCGAGTAACGGCCGCAGTGGGACTTTGACAGGCGCACCAGACAAAACAAAACGAACATGCAAGTATCTTTGAATTTACAACCTGGTCCCACCCAAACCTACTTTAATATTTTCTTAATTTTTAATTTTCCTCTTTCTTACACCCCCACCCTTCCCTCTTGTGAAACGCGCACACCGATATGCAAATAGCAGTGCAACACGCACTTTCTTCCACCTCCACCTCAACCTATCACATCACAGAACCACCACTCTGTGCTTATTTTCTCCACACGCCACCACCACAATCTCTTCCAACGTTAACAAAATCAAAACCATCCACATCTGTTCCATTCATACCATGGAATCCGACAAAACAACCTTTGCAGCTCTGTTCCTCACCACCCTCAAGCGCCCCTCCTGGGCCCTCCTCTTCCTCCTCTTCACCCTCCTCACCTTTCTCTCCCTCCACCTTCCCGCCAGGCCCGTCTGGCTCCTCGCCGGTCCCCACCCTGGGCCCTATCCAACATCATGCGCAGCCTTCTTCCGCGACGTTCCGCCCAGGAAGGTCGTCATGTCCATCCAGGACTTCGGCGGCGTCGGCGACGGCACCACTTCCAACACTGAATCGTTCCGGAGGGCGGTTCAGTACATGCAGCGCTTCCAGAACCGCGGTGGGGGCCAGCTGAATATCCCCGCCGGAACCTGGCTCACCGGCAGCTTCAATCTCACGAGTAATTTCACGCTTTTTCTTGAACACGGTGCCGTTATTCTCGCTTCACAGGTCTCGATTATTTTTATTTCGTTTTTTTTTGTTCTTGTGTTCCGTTTAGATTGTGGTTCACGAGTAGTTTATGCATTAAATTGTTTCGTTTCAATAAAGGTTGATCATAACCGGCTTGGTTGAGGAGGAATATGCGGTGGGTTCCGCTCGTGGTTTTTCATTTGTCTTTTTCTTTTTTCCGTTTTATGAAAAAAAATTAGAATAAATAACTTCCTTTTAAAAGTCACCTTTTTTATTTTATTTTTTATCGGAAATTGTTGTTTTTCTTCAGAAAAGAGGTGAAAAATTGCTTTTTGACTTCTGTGGCGACAAATGGTACAATTAGCAACCACATGGTACCGACCAAATCATGCTTGATTGATGACTTTTTTATTTTGGTTTAGTTGGTAAATGCCTTGACGTTGATTATGCTTCTGAGAAATGATTAGAGCATTGTTTTGTTTATTCATTAATTTAAATTTTGATTTTCAGGACCCGAAAGAATGGCCGATAATTGAGGCATTGCCATCTTATGGAAGAGGGAGAGAGAGGCTTGGAGGAAGGCATATTAGCCTTATTCATGGAAATGGCATTAGCAATGTTGTTATTACAGGTAAAACATGAGGGTTTTTTTTTCTACTTCTTCAATTCATTTGGTGCAACAACCAATTAATCGAGGAAATGTCAGAAAAATGTTTTAGAAAAAAAAAATTCCTCAAGTCATGAACAATGTTAGAAAAACATTATGGGGAAAAATGTCAATTTGGATTAATTATAATAAGTCTGTGGGACTCCACAGACTACCCCAGACAAAGGTTAGATCACATATTTGACTACTATTTTATACATTTCAACGCAATTAGTGATTCCATTAGAAAGGAAAAAGACGAGATTATTTAATTCAAGTTTGCTACTATTGTACGCCACCGTTAAATAATTGAGTATGTGGTTAACATATTGTAGGCATGCATTTTATTAGATATATCTGGCTTTGTAGGACAAAATGGGACAGTTGATGGTCAAGGAAAGATGTGGTGGGAACTTTGGTGGAACAGAACATTGGAGCATACAAGAGGGCACCTCCTTGAACTAATTAACTCGGATAATGTTCTCATATCAAACCTCACCTTTCGAAATTCTCCTTTTTGGACCATCCATCCTGTTTATTGCAGGTTTGATCCTTTTGGCTATTTTCACTTCTGTTAGTATGTCTGTTTCACAGTTTACAAAATCACTCCATCGAATGCCAACTTGGAAATTTAATATCTTCAATTTGTTGGTTGTCTTTTTATATTCTTGGTAATTATAAGGAACATGTAAGAAACCAGGTTCAGTTAACACTTGTATGTTTTTAGCTTTTTTTAACCACAAAAACTTCACGAGATTGAATAATCTTCTGTGTTTTCTTTCAGGAATGTTGTGATCAAAGGGATGACAATCTTGGCTCCCCTTAATGCTCCAAATACTGATGGCATAGACCCAGGTTTGTCTTATTCCACTGTTACTCTTTATCCTCTTTTCTTCCATTCTGTTATCAATGCTTGACAGTAAGCAAGTTGGTAATGAATTTCGTTTCTGATAATACAGACTCAAGTTCCAATGTATGCATTGAAGATAACTACATAGAAAGTGGGGATGATCTTGTTGCCATTAAGAGTGGTTGGGATCAATATGGAATCAACGTGGCCCATCCTTCTACAAATATTATAGTGAGGAGAATATCAGGCACTACCCCCACTTGTTCTGGAGTAGGCATAGGAAGTGAAATGTCTGGTGGAATTTCAAATATCATAATTGAGAATTTGCATGTGTGGGATTCTGCAGCTGGTGTTCGGATAAAATCTGACAAGGGCAGAGGAGGCTATGTAGCTAATGTTTCTATAAGTGACATAAGAATGGAGAGAGTCAAGATACCCATTAGGTTCAGTAGAGGTTCAAATGACCATCCTGATGATGGGTGGGATCCAAAAGCTGTTCCTAGATTCAAAGATATTTTGATCAGTAATGTGGTCAGCATAAATTCAACAAAAGCCCCAGTTTTGGAAGGTGTAGAGGGTTCATCATTTGAAGGCTTATGCTTCAAAAACATTACTCTGCATGGTGTTGCCTTATCCAAAAGATGGCGTTGTGAATATGTCTCTGGTTTTGCCACCGAGGTTTTCCCTGTTCCTTGTCTCGAGTTGCGGAACAATAGCTATTCATCCTGGTGTTCACCTTCCTGATATTTTACCATGTCCGGATCCTAGATAGTTCCAAGTTCCAACAGTGGAAAAAAAAGGTTTTTAAATTTCCTCACATTATGATTTGGTTAAGCAGTTTTTAGTCTTGCTTAAGTATATTGTTTCTGTGAGGCACACATATTGAGCTGAACTGAGTTGAACATTGAAGCCTGAATTAAGGTGAAAATTTCCTACTTTTGGGTTGTAAGGTTTGACGGCATTGGAAGGTGCGGAGTATTATTTGATTGACTTGAATACTCCTCCTTGGCCTTGGTTGGTGGAAGCTACATATCATGGAGTTGCTTAGCGGTTAGACAAGTGGTTCATTCTTGTGTTTTGCTCAAGGATGTTTTCTTTAGAACTATTTGTTACAGTTTGTATAGGCAAATTATTCTTGGTAGAGAGACCTAAAGTTGAATACAGAGAGAACTCAATACACACTGTAGAAAACAATTTTGAATCAGATCAGGCCTTTCAATTTTCCTTTATAGATACGGAATATGCCAAACGAATTAGTTTACTATATCCTAGTTTGTTTTAAAGTGTTTCAACTTGTATAGTAGGATAACACGGCACAAGGATTTAGCATATAGTCAGAAAATTATTGTACTGTTATTCAACATTTATATGTGCACAGATATTTAACTGTAATAGAAAAATATTTAGTTAATCAAGGATCTTTGAGTCGTGTGACATGAGTATCTACAATGTATTATTTAGTAAGTAGTGTTCGACACTTCATAATCCATTTTCTTTAATTTTAAACATATTACTTTTATCTTTAATTCTTACAGGTCATTAGCATATAGCATGCATGGCTTAGCCTTTTCCTTTCCTCCCCTGAAAAGTTACTTTTCCAAAACGATTTCAAAAATAATTATTCTTTAAAACTAAACAATTCAAAAACCCTAGTTTTGAGATCTGTGAAAAGTATCACCTAGTTTCTTGTAACATTTTATTTTCAGATCTGTCAAAAGTATCCTCTAATACTACAAAATAAAATAACCACAGTATAATAACATAATTATAGTTTTGTGCTATGATTAATTTATAATGGCGAAGGAACCATGTATAGCAAGGGTTTAATATCCTCCAAACACATGTTCACAACGTTATTCGGTACAAGACAACAATTGCTATAAATAGAAACATCACCTAAAAATTGACAGGTTTGATTTATTTGAATTTCATCATTTTAAACTGAATAAATCAATCAATAAATTCATACTCTAAACCCATCACATTCTGCTGAAGTAGTAGTGAATATACAACCAGTTAAAGATAAGAAAATGTTTCTTACAAGCAATGCATCACAGTGGCTAAGCCAGCAGTGAACTCCAAGAATGCCATAACTTGTTTTTCTTGCAAGACCTTAGTCACACATGCTCATAGATGTTATATATAATGTTGAAGAACACTCAACAACATTAATTGAAGATGAAGATAAAATCCCATTCTTCCTTCTTCCTTCTGTTTCTCATAGCCATTACTCACACAAATGTTTGTTTAGCAGAATGTGATAACGTGAAGGACTATTGCCCTACAAGTACGAAACCCCAAAAGCAAGCCATATTCATCAATGGCCTCTCCTGTGAGAACCCAGATAACACAAGCGCCCATGATTTCAAGAGCAATGAGCTAAGCAAACCTGGTTCCAGGGACGATTTCGGTGCACTGGTTAAAATTGTTACTGCTTCCAAGTTTGTGGGGCTCAACACACTTGGCCTTGCAATTGGTAGAAGTGACATTGAAGTGGATGGGCTTGTGAACCTCCACAATCACCCCAGAGCCACTGAGATGGTGTATGTGAACCAAGGTAGGTTGCTGGCTGCGTTTCTCAACACCCAAAACCAGCTCTTCCAGAAGAATCTCAATGCTGGTGACGTCTTTATCATCCCCAAGGGCTTGTTCCATTTCTTCCTCAACCGTGGTGAACAAGTTGCAACTCTGTTCTCAGTCTTCAACAGCCAAAATCCAGGGCTAGGATCACTCTCCGCCCAACCCTCTCAATCTGAAAACACACTCCAATTGGTTGAGAAGATAAAGATGAAGCTCAATTCACTCTCTCACTCACAACTTCATGGTGATAGTGATTTGACTTCGGTGTTGCTGGATATCGTTTCTCACTATTAGTTCATAGTAGTGTATTCACTCGTTCGAAATTCAGTTGCCAAAATTCACCGAATCTCAAATCAGGAAAACAATAGAGTATTTTGTTATCTTTGCGTGTAGTGAAATATCACAATTTCGTTTCAGTAAATAGTTTCTACTTTTATGACAATGCAAGTAACCTAATCCCAAGAGGATTGGACATATACCCTTACGATTTGCAAAAAAAATAAAAATTATGATTTCAATTTTCATAATAATTAATATGCAGTTATCAGAACCTCAGACTACGATTTGTAATTAAGAAAGCTGTTAGAAGGAAAGATTTAAATATTTATAAATATATTGAAATAAAAAACATATACACGAAGTCGTTGTAGTATAGTGGTAAGTATTTCCGCCTGTCACGCGGACGACCCGGGTTCGATCCCCGGCAACGGCGTTTTTACTTTTGCAAAAATATGAGAAAGGTTTTTATTGTAAATATATTATAATAAGTACAATAAGCACAAATTCATTTTACTATGGTGGTAAGTAATTTTGTTTGGCACGTGCACAACCCGGTTCGTTCTCGGCAACAGTATTTTTTTATTTCCAAAAAAGTCAGATTTCGATATACTTATTTACTGCAGCGAAAAGTGTTCTGCGTAAAATTATTTAGTTATGCACTGTATATCTAATTTATATTATATATAGTAGTAACAAAAACTTAAAAAGAGTCCATCAAATTACAAATTATGTAAATGCTTTGGTTCATCACCCAAGACAATAAATATATAGCTGTCTACCTAAAAAAAAGTGATGACAATAATAAAAAATTGATGAGTTTTAACGTTGATCCTAGATTACATTGTACTACAGGAAATATATAATTAGATTAACATGAACGTAAACTACAGGAAACACAAGAACTCTTAGGACACAGTCCTCTAAGAAAAACTTGTTCTTGAAAGGACATTGGTGGAATAATTATTAGAACAAAGGAAACGCATAAGCAAACGTAAATAGAAATATTATGATCCTGGGAAACATTGAAAACAACAGCAAATAATGAACTACAAATTCTTCATTGACGATCTATCTTGCATTTTTCTCCTCGGAAAACTCTAACTAACTAACTAAATATATATATATATATATATATATATATATATATATATATATATATATATATATATATATATATATATATTTATATTTGACCGTTGTATTCAAAATGGTTAGTATACTTCAGTAACTATCTACAACGACTAACTCATTAACTATTATTAAGAATTCAATGGCTAATTCATTTAAGTTTATCCTAAATCGAACAATACTCCTTCGTAAACTTAAATGCTTCTATCCTTCATATCGACCCCTTTGATCTTCATCTCGACTTTCCACATGAAGTAACCCTTCTCATATTATGCATGTCCCTTCCATCAATAGCCAAGTTCTTTGCTTTCTTCATAATCAACTAAATCTTCTCTTTATCTGACTTGTTCTTCTCTTAGACTGACTTGTCCTTCTCTTTGGTTATTTGGTACTAATCGGGTTCCTTGCTATCTTAGTAGCCAATTTGTTCTCAACCAGATTCTTATCAATAGGTTGAATCGACTAAATCCACGTATTGTTGTGCTCAATCGCATCTATTTCCTCATCCATTGCAAGTCGCCACTTCTCACCTTGCACCTTCAGTGCAACTCTCAAATCCTTTTCAGCTTACTGTTCTTGCAATTTTGAAATATCTTTTTCAAGTTCCAAGCGTTGCTTCTATCAAACCTATTTTCTTCTCTCTAAGCTTGTCTGTAGCTCTGCATTGCCTATAACCTCATTTTCAATTCTCAGTTGCAAATACCTTTGAATAACAAACACATCTTTGCAGATTTCGGAGCTATCCAAGGTTAACATTTTCACCATTGAGCTTTCCAAACGCCTCATTGAGCTATCCAATGTCTCCACTTGCTCCACCAACTTATCTAAGCTATCTACATGCTCCACTGAGCTACCTAGGCTCCCCACTGAGCTTTTTGAGTTGTTCACCTGCTCTAGTGAGCTATGTGGGTTGTTCACCTTCTTCATCGCGCTATCCAGGCTATCTGAATATCTTACTGACCTCTCTAACCTACTTGGTTGTCAAGCCGACCTCTCATCGTTACTCGACTGTCTTGCCGAGTGCTCCTTGCTACTTGACTGTCTTGTCGAGTTCTCTACTTTACTTGGCTGTCTTTGGAGTTCTCCACTTGCTTGTGCTCGACCTCTAAGCTACGTACCATCATCAATATCAATTCTTCTTCCACTTCTTTTGCAAATTTTGTTGGAGCCCAAAGATCTATGGTCATAACTATAGTTTGAAAATTTATGTGGAAGGGGAAACAACCTTGCCAACACTAGGAAGTCCTGGGGCAGTGAAACTGTAGTAACTACCATGAATAGAAGAAGAGGCAATGATGATATAGATTATTCATTATAAATTTAAAATATAACTTATATATTAAAAAAAAACATTCATTACAAATATAATTATAATATAACTTATATCTTTAAAATATTTATTTATAATAAATTTTAATTAAAAAAATATTTATCTAATACATTGTTTGTAACATCCCATTTTTATCTTAGAAACAATTTGTATTACTAAAAACTAATTATAATTTTTTATTTATAATAAAAATTATTTTAGATATTAATAATTTTTAATTTTATAATTTAGTATCTAAATTAATATTGTAGTAACTAATTATTTTTAGTCACTTATTATTTAAAACTTTTTTTTAATATAAATATGTTTAAGTGTTATAGAAGATTGTAGGCCGAGAGGAAGGGAGACAATTTTTTCTCAAATGTTTAATAGTATTTTTTTTATGTCAATTGTTGTTAAAATTATTAAACGTAGTTCTCAATATACAACATTGTTTTTTCTTCTATATTAATAAAAAATAATATACAAAAAGGTCATGAGATAAAAAATAATGCTAAATGTTAAATAAATAATTCACTATCAAGTGAGACAAGAGAAAATTACCTCTTATTTATTTAATAATGAAAGAAAAATATGAAAAAATAGGATAGAAATATTGAGTTTATGTCTAACATTTTTTTAGTAACAAAAGAAAATAAATAAGCAGGAGAGAAGAATGAAAAAACTCAAAAGACAATGAGAGAGAAAATAAAAAATATCTTAATAATTTTGTTTCTTTATATATTTAATTTTATATTTTATTATTTATTATTGTAATTTATTAATTTTGAATATAATATTATTTAATTTTAAAAAATACAAATAATTTAAAAAAATTTAAAAATTTATATAATTTTAAAAAATATATAAAATAATGAAAAAAAGGGGGGGCCGTGGCCCAACCTACCCCTTTCAACCTCCGCCGCTCATCTCCCATTATATATGAGTTAGACATCTTATGTGATTATTATTTTATATTAATTCTTTTTTTCTTAATTAAAAAACATTTTGATTGTGGGTTTTCCCTTTAAATTTTTAGTGTTATGAAATTAGAAATAAAGTATAACTTAACTTCATAAAACTATTCTATTAATTATATATTATTATTTGATCATCTATCCACACTTACCATAATAGTTACAAATGCATAGCAATTAAATTTGGTAGAAGATCTTTAATTTCCATGGCATAAGATCTTTAATTATTAATTATCTATGCTCCTTCATCTACTTTGTTTCTAATCATTTCTTTCACTGCTTTACTTTTTACACTATCGAGTTTAATGTATAATATAAATAACATTATTATGTCAAAATTTGATTCCAAACATTCAAAGGAGGAAAAACGCTATGTAGTTGATGACAATATGTTGTTGTAATTCCTTCTCATTCAAATAAAAGTATAATCATTTAATTTGGAAATACTTAATATTACTTAATTTTATTATAAGATTTACAAAATAAAAATAAAAAATATTAAGAATAAAAGTAGGGTTTGAAAATAGAATATTCTCAATTATTTGAAAAAATATGAACGTAGCAAAAGTTTATGAAATTATTTTTATTTATATCCTAAAATTAAGTTTTTTACTTTAGTCTTTTCGTAATAATAATAATAATAATAATTACACATATTAATATGGGCCAAAATAAAAAAAATACTAAATTAATTTTAAGAACTTAAGTAAACTTTAAAATTTAAAAATACTTGATTTTTTTTGTTATAAATTAATATGATTTTGATAGACAATTTTAGGAACTAAATCAATCATTTATTCAAAATATAAAAAAATCTAAGCTAGTCAAATAAGCATATAGTATTTGAAACTAATTATTTTAGTAAATTGGAAATAACTTTTCAAATATTAAAATAAATAATATTCGGAATAAATTATATGAATTTTAAGTATAGAAAAATATTAAAGATGACCGTGTGGGCGACATGTCTTATTATTTAATTTTCACCGTTGAAATCAAAATTAATTTTCATTTATCCTCATACTTAATGAATGTATAATTTTTATTTTATCGTCATCTTCATCGGTTAATAAATACATCGTACTCACGTTTACATTTTGTTGTTTTAATATCAATTAATTAATTTTTATAAAAAATAATAAATACAACAAATAAAATATAATAGTATCATATATTTAATATTAATAAAATGTATTCTCATTTTTCAATATCAAATATTTAAAAAATATTATAAATGTATAAATTCAAATAAGAATATCAAATAACAATTGGATAAATGCAAAATAATTATATAAAATATTATATAATTACACACAAAAAAATTTCATTACAACTAAAATATCTACAAAATTTGCAAATGTATTGAGAAAAAATAATTTTAAAACACTATAAAAAGAAAACTATTGAAGTTTAAAAGTACTTCAAATGTTTTTTTTTAAATCCTAATGAAATAGTTTTTTTGTACACTAATAAATGAATTAATGTCTCCTATCTCATTACTATAATATTTAAATATTCTCTATATGATTTCTATTACACAATGAAAATTATATATCAAAAGTTAATCTAAGTTAACTATTTACATCAAAAGACAATTTTGGTTCAGATGATGTTTTCTAACATTTCTCAAACATTTTAATCAAGATTTATATCTTTTGAAGATATAATTTGACGGATAACTATTGAGAGAAAAGGGATATATTCTACAACATGTTAGAAACTTGTGCAAGAGAGTTTGAAATGTTGCTAAGACCGACAATAGAAAAAACAAACTTATAATTTGACAATTAGAAATGGAGTTTTTTTTTTTTTTTTCGTGGCATGTTGTATGAGCAAAAGATGAAATCTGCAAGGGAAACAAATTGCATAGAGATGAAGAAAACATGGAATGGCCATTTGAGTAAAAGATCAAAATAACCCAGGTGGGATAACACTTTATACACTAGTGAACTTGAGAGTAATACTTGAACAAAGCCTATGCTAACAGGGTAATTGTTTATAAGCGGAAGTGTAAGATGAAATTAGAAGACACATATTGTGTTTTTTTAGAGATCATTGTCTTATATCTACTAGAATATTTTCATGATGATGAATGAAATATTCACTTTTGTGAGAAAGTGCTCATATATATAAAAAATGAGTCTTTATGAATATTTAGATTGAAGAACACTTCACTTTTCTTTTTCTTTATCTTTTTCCTTGTATAAGATTTAAAGCACCTCTAAAAGCTCATTTAATATAATTTTTTGCTTATAAAAAAAAAAACCATGGATAGCAAAATCATGACAATTGGATGAAGACCCCAATTGGGATGTTCCCTCATCAGTTGGTATATGACAAAACTTGTAATTTACTAGTTGAGGTGGAAAATAAGGCATATTGGGCATTGAAATTATTAATTTTTGATCCTTCTTTGGCGGAAGAAAAAACAAAATTGCAATTGTTAGAATTAGAAGAGATGAGACAAAATGCTTATAAGAGCTTTAAGATTTACAAAGAAAGTGTTAAAAAATATCATGATCGAAAGTTATTCAAAAGATAATTTCATCTAAGGCAATAGGTGTTACTATTCAATTCTAGACTAAGATTATTTTTCAAAAAATTATAGTCCAGAAGGTCAGATCCCTTCATAGTCAAAATTTTCAAGTTGAGAGGCAATGTAAGACCCGTGAAAATTAATTAATTAAATAATTAATTAATTAATTAATAAATACGAGTAGTGAGAGCTTTATGACATTAAATATTGATTGATATGATGTAAAAAGTACTAGCTCAAGTGGTTGAGGGTACTTTAATTTTGTGTGAGAACTTGGGTTCGAGTCTTATGTATGCAAGTTTTGGTGGCTGATATGTGTGGCAGGTTCTTTGGTGGTGAAATAATTTTATATGGCTTAGTTGCGGAGTGGGGGAAAGCCTGAGAGTTTTATATTATTTTGATATCTTGTAAACTCTTACGAGATTGGCTTCCTTTCATTTGGAAGTAATAAAATGTTATAAATTTCCCGCGCTTTTGGGAAATGAGGTTTTATAATTGCGGCTTAATTACTTTTCTTTATTTTATAATTTAAATCCGTAATATCCGGTCGGGATGTTACAGGCAACCCGATATTTGTCTTTACAAAAAATATTAATTACTCGCTAGGCGAGTCAGTTCACCCAACGACCACTTGCTCTCGCAATTCCTGTTTGCCTAGCGGGTACGCCCGCCCAACGACCATTGAGCCTCACAATTTTCACTCGTGCAGTGAATTAGGTTGTCCAACAATCACTTGGCTTCACAAATTTTACTTGTTAAGTGAATCAGTTCGCCCAACGAGCACTTAGCCTCATAAGTTTTTTGTATTGATTTGGGTCACTGACATTTAGCTTTTGTCTTGCAAGGAGTGATTTTATTTTTGTGATTATTTTTTTTATAAAGAAGATATAGTATTCAAAGGTTTCATATTTACATCTCTTTATATCTATTGATAGTATCTTATTCTTTTGTGTACATATTAGTTATTAGTAATAAAAAAATATTACATATAAAAAATATGTGATACAATTAATGAAATCGTTCAATCGGTTTGAAGAGTTCACTTGAAGCTTGATTACAGTGCAAAAATTATTTCTCATGAGTTTGAAAATGGGTTCTGGGTTTCTGTAATTTATTACTGTTACAACAAAAAACTGAGTGTCTTTTACAGAAGACAAAAATTTAAAGAACTTTCCTGACCTAGTGTAAAATAAAGAGCATTGAGGCCAGAAAAATCGTTCCCCCTAACCTTAGGAGTAACATTTAATTTATAGGCAAAGTACTCACAAAAGTAATAACTGACTCACAAAATATCCCCTCTCTTCTCTACAATAGTATCTTTCAATAAAATATCATCTAGTAGAAGGATGGACTTAAACCCAATTCTTGGCCCATACACTTCAGGTTGATTTTGGGATGTCTTATCCATCTTCAAGAATCAAGTCGAGCCCCGGTCGACTAGGACGATTCAATTACGAAGACCATGGAACTGATTACTAAAGAGTTTTGGACCTTGAGGAGCTTATAATTGATTATGACTTAATTGTAATCGATTACAAGGCTAATTTTTGTATAAAATACTATATAACATTGTAATGTAAATTAGTCACTCCAAAGTGAATACATCCAGTTGGACGAAATTTAAATTTACAAGAAGTAAATTTAGAAGATATGATCGTTGTATAAGATGATTGATTAATAAAAGATAATACAAGTCTGAATTGTAATACAAAGTTATTAAAATTACAAAGCAATACAATTCATTGTCGAAATGGAAATTGACCCCTATAATGTGACCTTCAATACGGGAGTAAAAACAGTTTTTTGGTTTATCCGGAATTGGTTGATTAATTTCGATATGGATTCAAGTAGTGCTTGGTCGTCTTGATGCCTTACGTTGCGTTTGAGGGTTTGATGTGAAATTTGGACCTATATAGGTTAACCAATAGTATTCATTTTATCGTGGATGGAATTGGACTTTATAAGCCTTATTTATCGTATGGAGACAGTATACATGATCAGTAAATTTCGTTAAGGGTAGATGAGAAAAAGAATAAACAATTATGACGTGATGAGATGGTAGGCGATTTGCTTGAAAGTGATCATAATCATACCACCAATCTTTTAATATGAAATTGAATGAAACTGGTTTAGGCTGATATTGGTAAGGGGTTGATATCTCTAGCACATTGAATTCAAACTTCTCTCGATTGTACCAATGAACATGACAAAATGTTTATTTCTGTTGATTTTGTTGAAGTAGGGCAATTATGTCTTTTGGATATTTATGACAAGGTCTTAACCTAGAGCTGGTCTTCAAGCCTCGTTCAATAAACCATGTTTTTGTACTTTTGAAGGTTGTTTTTAGTACATGAGAGAAAGGTAATGATCGAGCTCCCTTAAGCATTGAGTTCATGCACACAACTAGGTTTGTTGTCATGTGGTCATACCTCCGCCCCTCCCCCATCATAAGCCTGAGACCACTTTTGTAAAAGATTTTTATCTATCTAAGATAGTGCCTGCGGGAATTGGGACTTCATTACGGAAATTTTTGCTTGCAAAATTAGTTGTTTAACTTCGTAAGTTGTGAAAACATAGTAAATGAAATAACATTTAGGTTGAATATAAAAATTAATGGATTTGGTAGCAAAGTTCATAAAATATAGTACTCATGTTAATGAAGTCTTTCTTTAGGTCGACATTTTTGAACTTTTTTTTGAAGTTAGAAGCCAAATGATGTGTGCAGTACAATGATTGAAGATTTTCTAATTCCCAATCAATTTCTTCTGAGCGTAAGGTTGACAAAATGCCTTGCCCATATCTGTTATCAAGCAGAGATTTGGTTAAGGAATTACATGCTCTCGTAGTAGTTGAAATAACCAAATTAATGCCTCATTGTCCCACCTTCTACTATGGAAAATACCAAAGGAAATATACTTTTATTTCCGTCTTGAGCAATTGTAGTTAGCAAGGTGACATGATATCTACTTGTTCGAAGGTTTCATCTACTTAAACAACAGGTTTACAATATTTGAACCCTTCAATGCATAGTCAAAATGCCCATAAAAGATGTTCTAGAATATAACACGATGTATTAGTCTCGCCATCAACATTAACTAGAGAACTCGTGCATTGAAAAATTGTCCCAAGATTAGTCTCTTAGATAACTCGTAACCACTTGGAGAGGTCATTATAGGATTGCTCCTAGTCACCAAACTCCATCGTAATGGCTTTTTCTTTTGTTAACCACACTTTTTTTTTATCTAATAGAATAGCCGTAATAACTTTTAATGTTTGTAATCAAGCTTTTAATGTGAATATTGAGGTTTGTCCTCACTAAATTGAACACGATGAAGCCATTTAAGTGGAATCAAAATTGCAAAGATCTTGGGAAAGTACTGTAGAGAAACAAGTATGCCTTAATAAACTTGATCTCTTAGTGATGTTAGACTTTGCTGTTACCAGCCCTTAAACGCCATTGACAATCATTATTATGATTGATGCATCGTGCTGTGTATGTGTGAGGCTTCAATTCCAAACCATGAACATATACCCATTGTTGATGTGGTACTGTTTTATTGTAGACACGGTTGCCTCCCTTGAGTCTAAGTGCATGCGTTTCTGTAGTTGAATTTGTAAATTCTGATTGTGTTGAATGGAAGGTGTTAGAACATCTTCTTCGTCATATGGCATCACTACAAGAAAAAATCAATTTTGCTAGAGAAATTAGCAAGGAAAAATATTTGTAGCTAATCCCTCTCCAATTTGCGAGAAAATAGGGAAATAATGAAATTGTAGCATATTTGTAGCAAAATAGCTACAGATTTATCATAATATATATTTGTAACTAATCCCTCACTAATTTGCGAGGAAATAATGTGTAGCTTCTTTGTAGCAAAATACCTACAAATTAACTAGAACATATATTTGTAGCTAATTTATTACTAATTTGTGATGAAATAAAATTGTAACTACTTCGTAGTAAAATAGCTACAAATTTACTTGAATAGTTAATCCCTCAATTACAATCATACTAAATTTATTTTTAATTTTAGTATATATATATATATATATATATATATATATATTAGTTTAAATATTTAAATATTATTTTTAGCTTAAATATTCTAAAATTATTTTTAATTTAAATATAATTATATATTGAAATATAAATGATAAATATATATTAATAAATAAATTAAAATATATAATAAAATAAGATAGATTTTTTCCGTAACTAACAAATATAATTTATATTTAAAAAATAAAAATATTCTAAACAAAATAAAATTATTAAAAAAATTTAAAAACTATCGATATATTAACAACTTATAAAAATATACTTTATTATTATATATAAATTAATTTTTTATTTATAAATTATATTTATTATATATTTTTTAAATGATAAATAATATTTACAATATTTATTATTTTCCATTTAAATGTTATAAAAGTATTAAAACAATTCTTTTTAGTTATATTTAAAATGAAATGATTAATTATTTCTTTTAATTATTTATCATCTCTTATGCTGTTTTTTTCATATGTTAATTGATTTGAAATAAAATGATTATTAATTAATTTATATTATTACAAATTTATTATATTTAAGGTATAATTTTATATGTTTATTTTTTAAAATTTTAAATATAAAATAAATTATTTATGATATCTTATAAGTAAAATTAAATTGTAAGTAAATATTTTATTTTTAAAATATAAATATTTAACTTAATTTAATTATACACTTAAAAATAATATAATGTTGAATTAGTTTTAGTAAAAAAATAAAATTTCCATAAATAATTATCGATATTATTATGTATTTTTTTATATAAGATGATAAAATTGAATATTTTAGAATTTGTTGTCTAAAATTTTCAAAAATTTGTGGAATTTCTGAAAGCATCCGGTGTGAAGCTTAGTCTTGGTAAGTTTTTCAAATTTCAACTTAAACAACTCAAACTCTAGACTCTTTCTTCTACCTCATTTCTACTGAAATTGGGAAAGGATTTGATGTCGTAAACAAAGTCGGATTCGAATCTCCGTTTGTTTTGACAGAAACACGAGTTCGCCAACTATGGTCGACTTCGAGTTCGCGGATAAAGCTCCTCCTTAGTTCGATCGAGTGGTAAACTTTAAATTACTGTTGCAAACCTTCAATTTGAGCATCTTCATTACTTTACATATCATCTTAATCGATTCCTGCACAATGTTCTTCCTTGCACGTTTTTCACAGATTAATTAGGTTTTAAAGTTATCGATCAAACCTTTCTTGTTGTTCGGTCGTGTTTTATTCTCAGATCTATGGAATTGTGGAATCATTAGCATTTTGCTTGATTTTTTTTCTTCCGTGTTTGACCTTTTCAATGTTCCCAATTATGGGTCAATTATCAGTGATTTTAAGGTTACAGATTTAGTGAAGAAAATTAAATTAGGATTTCTTTTCATATATATATATATATATATATATATATATATATATATATATATATATCTATTATATATATCAATGTTCATCAGGGATTTTCAATTTATATCAGTTTTATATATCAATCAGTAGTTGGATTTTGCTCCAATCAATTCAGAACGATTTTGCAAGGGAAAGATAGTTTGGGATTTTATCTTAGTGGGCTTGGGTGTTTGGGATAATGTGGATAATATTAATATTTTGTTTGAAGTTTCATTAATATGCAGTTGCAATGTATCATATTTTATGATTCAATTCCATCAGAATTTTATCTCAAGAATGCATCAATCCCCATCATTTTCTCTCTTGTTGTTCCACTCCCATTAATAATTCATTTCAAACACTCTTTTCTTCTTTAAGCAAGGTTAGACCAAAATTATTTATGGTTGAGACATTAAAAAATGATGAGGATTTTTCAAATGAGAAAGTTGTTAATGATTATTTTCAAGATGATGGATCAATGGGAGTGACAAATATTGCTCTTGATGATGAGGAAATACAATTGTTTGATGATAATGCCCCAATGGAAGAGGTAAACATGGATGATGTAAATTATCCGATACACAATGTGCATAATGATCAATTTTTCAATGACAATGATGAGCTTATGGATGAAGACATAAAGCTAAATGATTTAGACGAGGAGTTGGATGATTCAAATAAAGATTTAGATAACTCAGATGATGAGTGGCTATGAATGAATCTTCGTAAGTTTATTTAATGTTAAATATGTTAATGATGTCTTACTTATTAACTTTTTTTAAGTTTTTTAAATACAAGGTATTATTTCATTATTTTTAAATACAAATATTTACTTTATTTTAACTAATTTTTGTTCTTAATTTAATTATGTCTTCAATTAGTCTTAATCCATTCTTTTTAAATACAAATTTCTTAAAAGCATAATGTTGACCAATGTTTAAACTATCTACAAGGACAATGAGACCTGATAAAGGATGGATGTTGCGAAGAAAAGATCAATTTGGTAGTATAATTGAGGAATTTAGAAATTGCGTTGATGGCTTCATTCAAGTAGCTAAAAGAGATCCGAAATTTGCTGATGTAACAGGGCGCATTCCTTGTCCATGTGGAAAATGTAGGAATCGTTATTGGGATATATCATTTAATGTGGAAAAACACTTGTATCACCATGGATTTATGGATGGGTACACTAATTGGACCCTTCATGGTGAAGAAAGGTGGACAAATGGTGCGTCTATTGTCCAAGACCGTGTTGAAGGAAGTACAAATCCATATCATGATATGGTTATGAATGCTTTTCATGCTAGATCAAATCTAGAAGTACAAGAGGTGGAAGAGGATCCAAATCCATCAGCTAAGAAGTTTTTTAACTTATTAAAGAATGCCGATGAACCTTTATGGGATGGTTGTAAGAAGCATACGAGATTGTCAGCAGTAACACAACTCCTAAACTTGAAGTCAGAGTTTAACATGAGTGTTAGTTGTTATGATCGAATGATTGCTATAATCAAAAGCATGCTTCCAGAGTCAAAAAGGTTTCCTGAAAATTTATACAGATCGAAGAGAATGGTGAGTGAATTGGGATTAGGATATGAGAAGATAGATGCATGTCCTAATAATTTTATGCTATATTACAAAGAAAATAGTGACAAGAATGTTTGTTTGGTGTGTAAAGAATCGCGATTTAATCCATTCAGTAATTCAAGTAGCCCATACTCATGTTGGCCGGTTTTTTTAACACCTTACAATCTTCCTCAAAGCATGTGTATGAAAAGGTAATTCAAGTAGCCCATTCTACTCCCTCCTTATTTCTTATTCATATCAAATTTCACTTACTGCTGTTTCAATTATAGTTGGCCTACAGAACTGGTTACCAGTGCATGCCACCAGTGTCTTCATTAGCAGAGAAGGTTCAGGTGAAAACCTGTCTTTCAATAGAGGCTCTTTGAGCAAAGATTTAAGCTTTAAGATGCCCATATTTGGGATTATTATGTTTTTCTCCATTGTGAGATTGAGTTCCCAATTTTCCTCATTTTCAAAAAAAGTTACTAAAGGGAAAAGAAGCCATTGGCATGATTTGGTGATTTAGCCTCTGTTTGGTATCCCCTGCTACCATTTTTGTTCTCATCTCGTTTATTCAATTCTCAAACTATACATGTCTCCATTTTGTGATTTCTTGGAAGCCTTAAAACGTGCTGCAATTTAATTATCAACTTTTAGTAGTGATACCATTTAATTATCAACGTTCTACAATTACAATTTTTTTCTTTTCTCTCTTACTTTCTTAATCCAGCTATTTCTTTTGCAGGTTTTATTTTATCTATGCTAGACTAGATTCTTATTGAGATGAATGAAAGGAATATATATCATCAGGTAGATCTCAAAATTTTATATCACATGTGTTAGGAATCCAAGTGTGAGTCTATGTCTCACATTGACCAGAAATGAGAAAGTAGAGCACTATATAAGAATCAAGACCCATAAACCCATTGCCTTAAGATTTTGGGTTGAGAGTGGTGTTAGTGTCTTATGTGGTTAGGCTCAGATCTCATTGGTGTTGTTCTCCCCAGTGAAACCCCCTCTGTAAAACCTGACAAGTGGTATCAGAGTCGATGTTTAATACCGGCTCAGACGAGTGCAGTACCAGTATGGTCCTAGTATCGAAAGTCTTCTTGACAGTGTGGGTTAGGTAAGCGTGTCCCGTTAAGAAAAGAATGACGGTACAGAAAAGGGCAGAAAAGGAGTACTCGTGGTTGGGCAGCTTCCGCTGGAGGGGGAGTGTACCAATGTGGTTGAAGGGACTCACCCTTGAGGGCGAGATTGTTAGGAATCCAAGTGTGAGTCTATGTCCCACATTGACCAGAAATGAGAAAGTAGAGCACTATATAAGAATCAAGACCCATAAACCCATTGCCTTAAGGTTTTGGGTTGAGAGTGGTGTCAGTGTCTTATGTGGTTAGACTCAGATCTCATTGATGTTGTTCTCCCCAGTGAAACCCCCTCTGTAAAACCTGACAACATGCATCTCCAAGGGACATTGTATATACACTATTTATATATAATCCATATGAATATGTATAGTTTTGATCTCTTTAAAGCACAAATATTCTTAAACACTTTCACATTTATTTTATGTTGAAAATAATCTTCATTTATTTTCTATTTTATGCATCAGGCACATTTATTTATTTGAACTTGAATGATTTCTATTTATTTTATGCATCATGCACATTTATTTATTTGAACTTGAATGATTTCTATTTATTTTATGCATCAGGCACATCTATTTATTTGAACTTGAATGATTTCTATTTATTTTATGCATCAGGCACATTTATTTATTTGAACGTGAATGATTTCTATTTTTTTTATTTAAAAAATGTGCTAACATTGTATTTAAATTGTTGTTGTCTTTACTTAAACTTTTGTTATGTTTATAGTAACATTTTTTTTTTCGTGAGCTTGAGATTGAAAGAACTATAAGATAAGAGCTTAAGATCCTTGTAAGATTGAATTCAAAGATAATGGCCGACATACTAATATCTTTCAATTCAAACTATGATTTTGCGTACTTTTGGAATTTGATGGTTTCAATCTTTTATTTTATTTTGAAATATCTCAATAATGGCTTTATTTTGTTATTTTTTTTCTTATCTAATTCGTTTGATGAAATGTATAATGTTTATAACTACTAACTTATGTAATATTTTCTACAATAACTACTTATCTTTTGTTATGTCTTCATTGTCGTCATCAAAACTAGATTCGTCTAAGATGTTTGGAATCAGAGGTTGATATTCAGTTTGTTGTGAGGAAGAGGAGGCTACGAACTCCTAGGAATTCATGATTACTCTGTTGTGAATATGGTTTGCAGTAGTAATGTTCTAAATGTATTTTTGGGTTGAATGAAAATGAACACAATAGAACTCTTGCATATGTTAGCACAAGTAACCTTGGCACATGAATTTGATGAAGTAAGTACATGAGGTCATATGTGGTTGATGAATAATTGATGAAGATGGATTGATGATCAAGCAAGAGGTCTGCTAAATCTGGAATTGACTTGAAGATCATAGAGCTTGTATTTTGTATTATATTCGTAGACTATATGACATAGGTTAGATGTTGTTTTGACTTGGGTATGCCCTATTCAATTTGTTAAAAAGGTTTTTAACAAGTTAAAAAAATATTATTTGCCCATTTTACCCCTAATAAATTTATAATAAAATATAAAAAAGGTTAAATTTTACCTCTCTTTCTTCGCTGAATCTATGCGCCCAAACTCCTTCTTCGTTTTTTTTTCACACATTCACCTTCGTACTCTGGTTGGCTTCACTCTTGGTGGTTCAATATTCATACCATTGAAGCTTTTGTTCTGCACCCATTCAAATTTTGAATTTTTGAATTAAGAAAATTTGAGTTGAACATTTTACCTATTTCATCCAAATGGACCAACATTTGATCGTAAACAATTTACCCAAAACCCGTGGAAGTTGAACCCTAGTTGCAAAAAAATGGAAATAATGAATACATATAGAATTAACTTTACCAGAGTGAAAAAGTTGAACCATAATCGCAAAAAAATGCATACAGAAAGAGCTTAAAACAAATATTAGCATAGAGCAACAACATAGATCTAGACATATATAATAAATAACATATTCATTTGCAATGTAATGAAGGTTAAACCTAGTAGCGTTTAAAAATAATAAAGGTAGAGGAGAAAGTACAATAAACATCCATTTAAGTCCTCATTTTGATCTTGAGAGTTTGATGCAGACTTATGAAGTTTTAAGAGATATCTTACAATATGAAATATTAGGGCTCATATACTTACAATATGAACTATTATGAGTGTTAAAAATTTGTAGAGATTGTAAAAATATGAGAGATATAAGATATATGATAGATATAAGAGATATGTTACAAGAATAACTTATTATTTTATTTTATTCATATATATATATATATATATATATATATATATATATATAAAAATTTTTTTTTTTTAAAATAAATTTATAAAAATATTTATATTAGAATTTTTCCTTTCCAAATGCGGATCTAGACAAAATGCAGATTCAAATGAATGCAAACTTAAGTGAATAGTTAGTATAGAGATTAATAGATCTCAATAGTATAGAGATAGAATGAGAAAGCATAGATGATCAAAGTAATGATCTGGAACCTAGTTGGTTATAAACGAAAAAAAATGCACAAAGATGTAAGAGAAAAAATAGTTTGAGTGATCCTTTAAGAGACGAAAAGTTGAAACTGTGATGCTTTGTTACATGTAGAGAGAGGAAGGACAAAAAATCACGTGAGAAGAAGCCACGTTCTTGCATTTGAAGAAATCACATTTTTTTCTCTGTCAATTAATATTGTTATTTACTTTTTGTTTTTGATTTTTCTAAAATTGTTTGCATGTGACACATATCAATAAATACTTTTTGTGTTCCCTTGTGTTATATATATATATATATATATA
>Ga0214544_1003126_pt1 | contig 34586 bp, 20 predicted proteins | sample CNSS3metaG_FD_160074 | JGI IMG/M metagenome (GOLD analysis project Ga0214544, IMG submission 160074) | Root nodule microbial communities from cowpea collected in UCLA plant growth center, Los Angeles, California, USA - CNSS3 | ecosystem: Host-associated > Plants > Roots > Nodule | place: USA...
TATATATATATATATATATATATATATATATATATATATATATATATATATATATATATGATAGAGGACTATTTTTAGATTCCATACCAGAAAAACTTAAAGATCAACTTTTACCATTCAAAAGACCTATAACAAGGGCAAGGAGCAACAAATTGGAAGATTAAATCTATTCAATTTTTCTGATGCTACAAATAACTGAAAATTCAAAGGATACTAAGATCATGGCTTGGAACAGTGGCGAAACTTGAATAAAAATTGTAGTAGGGTCAAATTATATTTGTTATATAGAAATTATTTTTTCTAATTAAAAAAAATCATTTCTTCACATGATTTTTTCTATTCAAATCAAGCACTCATGACAATAAAATTCAACAAATATGAAAATAATATATATGAGAGTGTAACATAAAGTTTATCATCAACAATACTATATAAAAAAAAAGCAAAAGTTACCTTTAGTTATAGTGTTATTCTTTAATGACTTAAAATCTTCAATAATTGAATTCAGACTTGAGTTTCTTGTAATATGTCTTTCAATATAGATTATCATAATGTTTGCTAAAAATTCAACCTTCATCTTATTTCTCAACTTGTTCTTGATTATTTTCATTGTAGAAAATATCTTTCGGTTGTAGCTGTAGAAATTTTTGTTCAAGTTCCACTACTAAAAACGTAGATGCCTCTTTTCATTTTCATCACAAGCTTTTCTCTTAAAAAAATAATCAATTCTTTTACTTTTTACCATAATTTTTTTAATATAAATTTGTCACCTCTTTAAGAAAATAAAATTATGACTGCCCCAAATTAAATTTTAAAACCAAGACTCAATATTCTTCAATATTATATTTATATTAATCATATAATCTCACATTTCTTAACATGTGGATACAAGAAAGAAAAATAATGGATAATCACATCATCCAATTAACGAAAAAAAATTAAAAAATAAATATAAGAAGTATAAATTTTTTTAGTATCCAATAACAAAAATTTAATCAAAAATACACACATTTATGTGGAACTAGAAATTTAATTAGGTAAAGAAGTTATAATTTTTCTTTGTCTACGTTCAAGAAAAAAATAACAATAACATTCTCTTTTAAAAATAAGAAAATAAAAACCATTGAAAAAAAAAACAAAAAGGAGTAAAAAAGAAAAGAAAGTGATTTTAGTTAGCTACCATGAAAATATTACGCCCCTTTTATAATAAGAAAAACAAACTATAAAGTAAAATTTATCTAATGTGAGGTTTCTCTTCTTATATTCTTACACTTTAATAGTTTGATCAAATTAATTAAGTGTTTATATCATATTTTTGTAACGGATAGAACTATCGCACGAGTGTTTACAAATTTTTGACTTTGAAGATAAAATATGAATATAATAAACTTGCGAAGTTCATCGCAGTATGAATATAAATGTTACACTTGAAGTTATTTAGTATCAATTAATAATATTTTTTTTTATATCCTTCACATGTTATACATCTTGAGTTATAAGTACATTATCATATATTTTTATTTTGATACTCGAGTAGCTTTGATTGAAAAAGATGAATTCATACATTGTTAAATTCCGAAAGATATAGTTAGGAAATGGTAAAATGACACTACTAAAAAAATTTATATTTTTTGTCAATTTTATTTATAAAAAATATTTATAAATTTTGTTATAAATTTTTTTAAGAAATTGCTGCCAATTTGATTTAAAAAGAAGAATTCATAAATTGTTAAATTTCGAAAGAAATATATAAGGGGTGATAAAATACACTCTTGTCAATTTTATTTTGAATTTTTTTATAAAAAATATTTATAAAATTTTGTTATGAAAAAAAAATTGTAGAAAATTGTTGTCAATTTGTTTGTAAAATATTTTGTATAAAACACTTTTCACAATAAATTTTATAAAAAATACTTATGAATTTTATAATTTTTACGAAATAATTACCCACGAAAAAATTATCTGTCATTTAAAATTTTTAAAAAAAATAACAGAAAAATATAATTTATTATAAGTTTTCTTAATAAATTTGTAAGAAAAATTTGATGTAATATAAAAAGTTTTAATAGTGTGAATTTATTTTTGTTTGTTCCGATGTTGACAATTTGTACCATACACCACGAGCTTGACAGACTAACCAGACTAACCATTACTTTTTTTTAAATTTTTTTTTTTTTTTTTTTTTTTTTTAATATATATATATATATATATATATATATATATATATATATATATATATATGAATATAAAAAACATATTTATTTATGTAAATAAAATTCTATACTTTTAATTACTTAATATTTTTAGTTAAATAAATTAAAGTAATTATTGTATTTACATATTAAATTATTTTATTATAATTAATAATTGAAACTTAAATAATTAGTAATAATAATTTAAATTATTAAATTATTATATGTTTATACTTTTAAAAAATATATAATATAAAAAAGTTAATCTATTAAATTATTTTTTATTTTAATTTTTACTTTAAAAAAATCAAGGGATCAGATTATTATCCATTAAATTGACGAACTGATTAAGGAAAATCAAAAACAAACTAACAAATTAAAATACTTCGACAGATTAACGAACTTGTTGTGAAGCCCAACCCGTCCTACTTTGACGGGCTAAAAAACTTGTTGTGAAGCCCAACTGATTTTATTAACCCTAAAAGTATGAATCTGCTTGGTTTTGTTGACTCTCTGCCACCAACAAAGTTGAGAAAATAAAATATGAAGGTGCTTCATTCATTGACTCCGGCATCAATAACATGGCCAAAATAAAGTAACTAGGAAGACTTTTGTTCAATCATATCCAAATTGGAAGAGGTTGCTTTCTTAATAATTGTGAAATTATGATTCCATCCCTTTAATTCAGTTAAACCATGCATTCATATTCTTCTCTAAATCAATCTCTGTCTACTGTCTTTATCTTAGACCAAACCTACAATTTAATGTCTCTAATTGGCCATTCCATACTTGGGGTGCTAAAAAGAAAAAGTGAGGACCTAAACTAATAAATCATAAAATGTTCAAACAAAATCAATATACGCAAATGTCTCTGCTTTCCATTCACATACAATAATTATCTAACTCAACAACCCATTTTAAAAAACGAAAAGGAATTGATTAAGAGTAAAAGCTACTTCTATACAGAAACAAAGATTGTCTACCTATCTCCACACTCAACAATATTATGTTCACATTCCTTTTCTATTTTAACTTCACAAATTAATAGTTTACATATAGGGACAACTAATTATGATATTTAAACATATATATTTCAGATGTCTAAATAATTAATAAAGTTGAATTATCAAATTTTAAGAAGTTATTGTAATTGAAAAAGTAAAACTTAAAAGAATATGTTTTGAATTAAGAAAATGTTAAAATGGCATATATATCAAAGTGACAAAGTTTGAAAAGTTAGAAGACATTTTCTCTCCAATAAACTGAAAAACATCCTACCGAATTATACCAGACAAAAATAAAACATTCTCAAACAAACTTTCGAGCATTGAAGAAGTAAAACAATTATTAGCAAAATAAAGAAAACGTGCGAAAAATATTATAGATGTTACAACTATCAGGGATAAGATCATATTAGTGTAGATTAGTAAGAATAAATATGATCTTATACCAAGTCAATTTTGGAAGACACATTATACTTAAATTTATTATTTTAATATGATATGAAAGTCATAAAAATTTATTTTTTCACCTATTATTTCTGTTTCTTAATTTTTATGTCCTATGTCATTGATGCAAGCATATAGAGAAAATATGTTGAAAATTTTTAAATCAACTAAAAATAAGATTAAAGTATAATATATAAGTGCACCATCAATTTTATAGGATTGAGTTGGAAGTAAATTTCAGTATTCTAAAAGAGTCATCATTTCCTGTGAATATGAACTTGTCATTACGCTTGAAGGTGCACAATTTGAATAGAAAAGTTATTAATACTTCTTGCAGTTACGTGAAGGTGTACAATTTTAATAGGCAAGTTATTAGTACTTCATCTTGCCAAAAACAGTTACTTAAGGTGGTCATTTTCTATTTTTCATGAGTTGACTATCCTTTGTAAATTATTTTTGTAACAAGTTCAGAGTATACTTGTCTGGACTCGATTCACTCATAGTGAATTTGAGTGTTGGAGAACATGTCATTGAGTTTGTGTTTGAGCACCAAAGTGTCGAAAAACTTCTAGTTCTGAAAATCGAAATCAAAAACTGAAATTCATGTCGCATGTTTGGTACATTCTAGTGACATTGTTTTCGCTTCTTATCTAACAATGTTTCACTTCATCTTTGGTACAGATCATGTACTCTCTCTCTGACTTCTTCTCTGGCGAATATTAACTTCTTCTATGACGCATTTAACTTCTTATTTAGCAACCATCGTGTTTATCATCTTGACACAATTCAAGCTTTTGTAACTTCTATTCTCACATTATCATGTTTACATACTTTTTAATATTTTTTTCTATTTTTAATATGTTTTATTTTTTTTATATTTCTGTTTTTTAATTAATTTGTTCTATTTTTTTTTTCTATTTCATGTTAATTTGTAAAACATTTAAAATGACCGGAATCATGAACTATTTAAATTTTTTTGTTTTAGGAAATATGACAAATGTTGGATGGAAACATGGAATATATGTTTTGGCAACAAAAAAAAAAATTAAATGGAGGAATTTTCAGACACAAGCATAATCTTGTCAATCGGTATTAGATATGATTATTAACCTTGTTCTTCAATGTTCGAAGAATTTAAAGATGTAATAATAAAAATTGTGATAGAAACTAAGGAAGCATCAATGAAGAAAAGATGACTAAATAACATTGAATATTTTGATGATGAAACAAGTGATATCACTAATAGTATGATCTTCAAAAATAAAGGAAATGAAGAATTCATTTATGCTGTTCAAGTTACTCTAAATTAATTATATAAAAGAAAAATGGGGGACAAGGAAAAAATTGATGCTCAAGTAGTTGAATTTATCTGCACATCAATGCTATTATAAAAATCTAGCTTTTTTGAAAAAATGTGTGAGATGACTGGGAGAGATGTTGGCTATAAATATCCTTTGTATCATGATGTCAGAGAAAAATGTTTAAACAAGTAGTGCAAAAACTGATCTGAAAAGTACAGGGAGGAGCCGAAGAGAACATGTTGCACAATTATGTCTCATTGATGAACATACAATGTTTTATTTGTAAGCCTTTTGGTGAATAATGTTAAAAGGAATTGTGTTTCTTTATTTATTGGATACTTCAAAATATCTAAAAAAACTACATCTAAAATGTTTGATTTTAATGGGAGCATTTGTATCGGATTTTGTATGTTACCAATCATATTGATTTTATTTTTAAAGATTTCAAGAAATATTTGAAGGTTCATCAACTTATTATGAAGAAAGATTACTACTTATATTTATTGTAGAGTAATTAGCATGTTATAGAAGTTCACAAAGAAAAGACTTGATAAGATTTTATATAAATAGATTTGTCACGAATCATTTGATTCTGTGCATTCATGAGTTGAAAGCATTATTATCAAAGTTTAGTTTTGATAAGTAAAAAATAAGTAAGTTTGGAACTTTAATAGGGAAGAAAAGTTGAAAAATGTAAAATTTGATAGTCGATTTTGGAAGAACGTAACCACTTGTCTCAATGTCGTTGCCTTCTAACGGTGGTTCTTCAACTAACGGATTCAAATACAAAACTTACAATTAGTTTTATATATGAGAAGATAGATCGTACAAAAGAAAAGATCAATGTGAAATTTAATAATACTTTAAAAATGACAATTTTTAAATTCTTATCTTTTAAAATTTAATTATTTATTCATACAATTATTTTTGGCATGATAGCATTGGTATTTACATATATGGTTTTCAAATTCTTTGGAAAAGAATCGATGAAAGGTGGTATAATTAACTCCAATGCCTTTTCATGAAATTACATATTACCTTAAACTCTACTGCACTATGAATCTAATTTAATAAATGATGATCCTCAGGTAAAAGAATAATTGTATATATGCTTGAGAAGATTGATCAAGGATGATAAAACAATGCATTTTATTAACTTTTATTATGCTAGAATAATATTTTTTTCTATAAAAAATGCAAAAGACTGTAGGGACGTTATATTCCTGGAGAATGATGAGAAACAATTGACGATGAAACTCTACAACTAAGAGATTTTTTATTCAAGTTTTTTGGTATGATTATAATTGGATGCTGCTAAAATTTTTCATATTACATAGGTTTGTTTTTACAAATTTGTTAAAAAAGTTTGTAAAATTTTTTTTTCTGTCATTTTTTCTAAGAACCTAAATTGATAGGTAATTTTTTTGTGGGTAATTATTCCTTACAAAATTATAAAATTCGCAAGTATTTCCAACAAAATTTATTGCAAAAATTATTTTATACAAAATATTTTGTAAAAAAATCAGTAGCAATTTTTTGTAATTTTTTTTCACAATAAAATTTGTAAGTATTTCCTATAAAAAAATTAAAAAAAATTGGCAGAAAGTATGAGTATTTAAAACTCATTTGAATTGATACAAAATAGAAAAGAAAAATTGTTTTTTCATTTAGTCATGAATGTATAACTCAATATGGAGATAATATTGAGGTTGAACAAGTTTAAAGGGAAGGAGTGGTAGAAATATTGACATAATTAGCTAGGCTAATTACAACAAATCCACCTAGATTTATTTGTCTTGATAATATTTTTTATGACAATTTTGATGATGCACACTTATCATTTGAAGTTGATTTGGACAGTAATAAAGATAATAATGATATAGTATTTAGAGGATTGAAATATTTGAAAATATTTTTCAATTTTTAGGTTATTTAAATCTTATGTACTTAAGAATTTATGTTTTGTGATTGTATGAAATGATATATTTAGTGTAGTTTTATAACTTATATAATATTCATTTATGATTAAACTTATTTATTTACTATTTTTTTTTTCTTATGATGTAGACTCTTACAAGTCAGGAGTCAAGTTTATGATTAAGTTTATAAAGCTCTTTTAAACTAAACTGTGTTTGAAATGTTCTTTTTTTCAAATTAATTATCAAAATTTTATTCTAAATTAGTTCTGTTTTGAAACTAGCGGTGTTGCACCTTTGAAATAACTATCCGAATTTTCTTTCAAATTTACTGTGTTTAAAACTAGCAGTATATTATTAAATTAATTCTCAAAATTTTGGTTGATTCAAAATAAGTATCATATTTTCCAAAGAATTTTCGGTCCAAACAATTATTTGTGATCTTAATAGAACATAATTTAGTAGCTCCCACGATTTGTGATTCACAGATTTAATTTCAACGATAAATATATTAGATTTATTGCAGTGATGAAAAAAATGCAAATTTCCAAGATGTAAGGTCTTTTAGTTGAAGAAAAAAGCTTCGAAGACTCGTAAGATGACCGAAATGTATGTATAGTTTTATTTTTGACTCGAAATGTATGGTTATTTCAAGCTTCAAAAGTTGTGGAAATAACACTAAAGTAAACAAGTCTTGCACCATTTCAATTATTACCACGAAATGTCAATTTGATTTTTTTACAAAAAATCCAAATAATATCCATAATATTAATGTACACTTTTATTATTATTATTATTAAATTGGAAGCATTTAAAAACGTAGACTTAATTAAAAATGTATTAATAATGAGACGAAATTTAGAAAATAAATAAATAATAAAAAAAAACTATTAGCGTTCTAATATTTGTCCTTTTTAATTCCATCGCAGAAACTCCGCTCCAACGGTCTAACCACGCAATAGTTACATTCGTTTTTCTTATGGAAAAAGTATGTTGTGATTAAAGTCTCGTCTAAGATATGATGAATCTACATTTTCTTTTTTCTGAACCTTAATTCTTAACCTGAAAATATGATATTAATTTACTTAAATATATTCCTCTTTCAATAAATATTTTTCTTATAATAAAAGGAGAAAAAAAATGAAGAAAACCTTGTAATATATAAACATATATGATTATCTTTAAATCACATCTCACTATGTTAATTCTTTACTCATCAGCCAACCTGTAACAATTGAGCCTCCCATCTAATTTCATAATTGAACTTCGTTTAAATTATGTACACAAAAAATAATGAAATAAATAAATTTCTTTTTACTCTGTACGACGCACAAAAATTAAATTTGTAAGTGAGAAAACTATAAACGTTTTGACAAAGTCCTTGTATGATATATAAATTTATGTGGGAACATGGTAGTGGGATTATCTTAATTTGCATTGGATCAAAGGGTTTTCAAAGTCAAAGCCATTAATATGTATAATGAATAATGTGGTTTCCCCTTTACCCACTGAGGTTTTTCATTCACACTTAACGCTGTCTGTAATGTAATGTGAACAAAACATTTTACTACGCCCACAACAACACGAATTTGGTTCTTTATTAGATTGATTTTCTCTTTCTTTGAGTATTTTTATAATACACGAATTATTACTAATTTTAACATTTTAAAATATATTAAAAAAAATATTTAAAATATTAACATAGTATATTTTTAATATTCAACAAAGAATAATAAAAAAAATTAATAGAAAATCTGTATGTATGTATCGTCACTTCCATACAACAAAATTTGTTCCAAGGTCAACGTCACGGTCTTTTTCATTTACTTGGTTTCAAGAGTTTAGATTTTTTTTTTTCTCACACTGAGTTTAGAATTAAACAAGTGCTACTATATATTCATCTTATTTTAATGCAAAATGTTACTCCATTCTAGAAAATTACAATCTCTGAAATAAAGAGGAGATTATCTATATAGTATATATATGAAATAAATTTTAATTGAATACGGGTAAGACAAACTGGAGAAGAAAATAGTTTGTATATTGTCATAATAGAATGTATCACTTCTCAACAAAATTTTACTTATATAAACGAAATTCAAGAGTTTTCATTGGGTTAAAAAACAATCACACATATGTCTTCTCATACATTATCACAGACAACTTATTCTAGTTCAAAATGGAACAATAAATGATAACAAAATAGTTATTATTGTCATTGCACAAAGATTTTATTAAAAAAAAATAGAATAGACTATATGAAAGTCATAATAAAACGCATTCATAAAGAAAAAAAAATACTTATAATAAAAAAGGCTTAAATACATTTTTCGTCATCATTTTCGTAATGTTTGTTGCGAATGGTTCTCATTTTGACAGAATATTTAAAATGATCCTCATTTTCACTAAATGTTTAAATTGGTCCTCATTTTCGCAATTCGTATATTATTTGGTCATTTTCTGTGACACCGTTTAAATCAGTAACGGATACAATACACGTAACACACCCCAATGCGAAAATGAAAAACTAAGTAAACTTAATCACTAAGAAAATTCCCAAATTCTAATACTCTTCATTTATATGTTTCTTTAATACTCTAAGTCTTAGTCATAGTAATTTAAACTTGTCCTTTGGAAATTTGTTGGAAATGTCCTTGTTATTATATTAGCTAATTGATATAAAAATATATTTGTTAATTGAATTTATTCAGTGCAATGTTCGATCATAATTATGATTATGATAATGATAGTAATATTTATTTTCATTCTCATCTTAATCCACTTCTTCGTGATATTCTTGTCCAAAACATGTGTGAGCTTGTGAAAAAATTATTAAAGTGAGTTTCTTGAATTGATGTCCTTTTCTAAATCATCTAGTTTTTTTTCCTTCCCCAATTTTAATTTTCTTACTTAAGATGAACCATTTTACCCTTTGGTTATTCATTTTACTTATTTAGATTTCAAACATGATTTAACACCTTTTTTATAATCATCACTAAAAGAAGTTAATTTTCATGACATCCTCTTGTATCATCTCAACAATTTTTATTGAGGATCTTATTCTCCTTCAATTTCTTCCTAAGTTGTTCATGCTTTATCTTTATAGATTTCATATCATGACTTATATTAGTGCTCATGACCTTCAATGGTGTAATTTTGAGCTCAATTGTTTCAAAGTGGATAAAATTTGAGTGACTAAGTCTCTTGTGTTTTCAATGAGCATTTTAAAGGCTTGTTCCTCTTTTTTCTTTCATTCAACATAAATTTTTTTATCTTTCATCTAAATGGTCACGATCTCTCTTCTAGATGGATAAAATATTTAAAACTTAATTTTTTCAAAAAATAAATAATAATTCTTTATCATCTTTCCTACATTCAATAGATTATAACTTAGTCCAAGTACAAATAGAACATCTAAAATACATTCATCACTTTTGTCATCATTATCATGGGGAAATCCTTGTTCTATCCTAGGAATTTTATATTCAAACATCTTAGGAAGGTAAATTAAGATTTTATCCACCGTACATTGATCACTTGATTCTTCATCAAGAAACCTTATGCATGTGACCACTTTTAGAAGTCAATAGATAAACATTTATACAAATTCACTGTTAAGAAACCTAATAATAATAATTTTAAACTATTTTATCATATTTAGAATTTACATCCTCTTCATTCTATCTCCTTTGAAACTCCTCCTTCATCTGAACCTCTACTTTTTTTAAGCATTTTCAAAGTAATAAAAAGAGGATAAAATTAAAAGTTCAGTGCAAAAAGTAAGAAAGTGAGAGAGAGCATGGGAAGTAGTGAATGATTTGTGCATTAGATTAAGAAAGAGATGTGAGCGATATAATAATCGTGATGGCCGTCCAAGGAAGGGAAAGAACAGAATCCAAGGCAAACTTTTAATCAAAAGCAAAAGGAATGGGTGAAAAAGGGCTTTTTCTTAGGGCAATTGCATTCCCCCAACTAAAAGCCAATTCGATGAGACACTGTACTCAATTCTCAACATTAAATACTCCAAACACTATTAATTCTCACCCAAAAACTTCCATAATGCTTATTTTAAACCCAAAAACCAAGTCAAAATTGTGAAGACTGTACGACAAATTCATGCGCATTCAATCACGATGGCACCACCTCATACGTGTGTCTTCACTTGATGTTTGACAAAGTAAACCTTTCCCTTTCCAACCAGCTGCATTGCATGTCCATTTATGACACACACCAACACCCACTCTTCCCTATCAAACTACCAATTCATCCTTCTCCACCGCTTCCACCAACCTCAACTACAATTAACCGTTTCCACTGTTTTGAAACTGTCAGCCAACAAAACCAACTTTCTAAGACAAACAAGGACAAAAAACACAACTTCCACTTATCAATGAACAGAAAAACCACAACACAACATCATATTTCTTCTCTCAATCCTCCTTTCCTCTTCTCCCTTCATGTCTTTCAATATCATGCTCCAATCCTGCCCTTTGCTCACCCTTCTTTTTCTTTTACTTCTTCACACTTTCTCAATACCGACATGTCATTGCCAAACCACCGCTTCTCCTCCTCAGAACATTGAAACTTTCTATCCAAATCAAACTTCAGCACCACAACAACCTGAGACTTCGCCACAGACACAACAACAACCACCACCACCACCACCACCAATTGGTGGCTCGGCACCTGGCCGTGGTTCTTCCGGTCGTAAGATAGCCAAGGCGGTGGCTGCAACTGCAGCCAGCACCATAGTTTTTTGTGGTTTAATTTTCTTTGTGGTGCAGAGGTGCTTGAGGGCCAGAAAGAGAAAGAGAGAGGTGATAAGTAACGCCGCTTCTGGTGGAGATAACCGTGTTGTGCCTCAGGGAAATGTGTTCGAGAGAATTGATGGAAATGTGAAGGGGTTGATTGTGGATGAGGATGGTTTGGATGTGATTTATTGGAGAAAGCTTCAATCGAAGAACTCTAACAAGGATCTACATAAGGAGGTTTTGAGTAGTCCCAGAAACAAAGAAAAAGAAGATGATCATGATCAAAATCAAGCCAAGAAGTCCAAGTCCGTCCAAGAAGTTCCTCTCCTTAGAGGAAAATCTTCAACTTCCCACTTGAATGTATCTCCAGAAGAGGATGAACCATACAGATTTTCCCCACTTCCTTCTCCTCCTTCTGTTTCTGCTTCTACTCTTCCTTCATCAGCTGGGGTTGTTATCAAGGGTCCTCAGAAACCAGATTCTCCAATTCAACCCTCAACTCCACCCCCTCCCGTTTCACCATCAACACCTTCATCTTCTGTTTCTGTTTCAGCTGTTCCAGAAGCGAATAATCCTGCTCCGGCACCTCCCCCTCCCCCAATCCCAGCCAGAAGGAGTCCAGCACCACCTCCTCCTCCTCCAGCCTCATCAAAAACACTACCTCCTCCCATTGAAATCCCGGCTATTAAGCAAGGAAACTCTTCAGGAAAAGGCATCCCAGAAACCAGCAATGACCAAGTGAAGCTGAAGCCTCTGCATTGGGATAAGGTGAACACTAATAATGCTGATCACTCCATGGTTTGGGACAAAGTTGATCGTGGCTCTTTCAGGTAATCCTCATGTGTTATGTTTTGTTAAATGAAATGAAAATTTTTCTCATTCCAGCTTTGATTTGACTGATCGTCAAACCTAATATTTCAGGGTTGATCAAGATCTCATGGAAGCTCTCTTCGGTTATGTCGCCACCAACCGGAGATCTCCCAAAGGAAAAAGTCACTCAGCCATTCCTAGCAAGGATACCTCTGCTTCATCTGCAAAAGTTTTCCTTCTTGACCCGAGAAAATCACAGAACATTGCTATTGTTCTCAAATCTCTTGCAGTCTCACTAGGTGAAATTGTAGATGCACTCACTGATGGTAAGGGCCTCAAACCAGATACTCTTGAAAAGCTTGCTAGAGTTTCCCCTACAGAAGAAGAGGAATCTCTTATCCTTGAATACAAAGGAGACCCGGCAAGACTTGCAGCAGCTGAATCTTTCCTTTATAATCTCCTCAAAGCTGTTCCCTCAGCTTTTAAGCGCTTGAATGCCATGCTATTCAGGTTGAACTATGACTCGGAGATTCAAGAAACCAAGGAATCTCTTCAGACCATTGAACAGGGTTGTAAGGAGCTTAAAAATAAAGGACTCTTTGTGAAGCTTCTTGAAGCAGTGCTCAAGGCAGGAAACCGAATGAATGCAGGAACTGCAAGGGGCAATGCACAGGCTTTCAATTTGGCTTCTCTAAGGAAACTCTCTGATGTTAAGAGCACCGATGGAAAAACCACATTACTTCACTTTGTGGTTGAAGAGGTTGTTCGTTCGGAGGGTAAAAGGGTTGCTCTTAACCGCAATGGCAGCCTGAGAAGTAGTAGCAGTAGGAGCAGCAGCAGCAGTAGCAATGGAAACTATGAGAACATTGCTGCTTCAAATGAAGTGATAGAAAGGGAATATGTGACACTAGGATTGCCAATTGTAGGAGGGATCAGTTCTGAGTTATCCAATGTTAAGAAAGCAGCACAAATAGATTATAACAATTTAGTGAATTCAATCTCAGCCCTCTCAACCCGGTTAGTCAAAGTTCAAGAACTGGTTTCCCTGTGTGGAAATGGTGAAGGACAACATTTTGTAAAAGAAATGGATCATTTTCTTAGAAATGCTGAGGAAGAGCTGAAATTATTGAGGGATAAGCAAGATAGTGTATTGCAGCTTATCAAGAAAACAACACAATACTATCAAGGAGGAGCTTCCAAAGAAACTGCAGAAGACAATCTTCAATTGTTTGTCATAGTGAAGGATTTTCTGGGAATGGTTGATCAAGTTTGCATTGAGATTGCACGTGATATGCAGAAGAGAAAATTTCCTCCTAAGGCCATTTTTGGGTAGTCATCATCACTGGGACCTACACAAATCAGTTCTGTGATCGTAAAGTTGCTGAAACATACCACAACAGATAGCTCCAAAAATTATTCAACTTGTGATGTTGGATGAGGGGGCTGAAGTTCCCTAAATAAGATTTCTGAAAGATTGGAGCTTTGTTGTGTCATCATCATTCAAAGTGTTTAGAAATTACCATGGGCTACAATTCAAAAGACAATTCCTAACCACAAAATCTTCAGAAATATTGTGCAGCAGGCTATGGCTTTACCATTCATAATCTGAAACCTTCTTCATCGTTTTAACATTTTCCAGTATTAAATGTGTAAATGTAAGCGTCAACAATTCTTGAGCAAATTTAAATTCTGGTGCATATTTGTTGGATTCCTTAAGTGTCAACAAGAATTTGGTTACTTCTTTCTGTTGTATATAGTCTTGTAATTTGTAATTTTGGATATATGGATTTTATTTATATTTTTTCAGATAAAGATTCAAAATATGTCATCTGCAAAAAGATCATAGAATTAATAACTGGTATATAGTGTTATAAACACAGTTAGTCAATAGTTCAATTACCGAGTTAATAACAGTAAGAAATGTCAGAGATCTTACCTCAACTACATATTAAATGAATTTATAATATATAAAATAACTGTAAATATTAGTTTATAAATTAATTTTATAAAGTTGAATTAAACTTGAAATTTATTTTTTAAAATAATATTAAAAATATCTAAAATATATTTTAGGAACATTTGTTTTTATTGTTTATTGATGACAAAGTGGATTGTGAGTCTCCTAAATTTCTCTCTAAATTTTTAGAAGTATATAAAGGTTAAATTATACTTTAGTTGTCCTAAATTTTATTTTAAACTTTTAATTGTTCTAAACTTGTTTCAAAGTTTTACACAAGAGAACAAAAAGAGATTGCACATTTGACTTGGCATAAATCACATGTCACCAGATAACAAGTTTGGTGAAAAACAAAAGTTGACCTGAAGAGCCAACGGAATTGATGTCATAAACAATGTTGTTTTATTTTATTCGGCAAGAGATTGATTCAGATTGCTGCCAACCTTTCACCAAATAAGATTTGCTGTTAACTACTCCTCTACACGAAACAGTAAATTTGGCTTGACAATGTCCCCCAAATTCATAAAATAAATTCCAATAGACAACTATTTCAACAACCTTCTATTTTTCTACCTTCTTCGGATTAGGTGGTCTTCACAACTACACCTGCATTTAAAGTGATTTAAGATAAATTTCTCTATAGCATTTCTAACAAAAACAAAAACAAATAAAATAAAATAAAGTTTTCCATAAGCTAAATTTAATTTATATTAAACATATATAAAATTATTAAAAGAACTCGAAAAGTAAGAAATAATACACTTGTTAACATAAAAAAGATTTAGCAATGATGCACTCCACGCTGTTGACTTTCCCTTTCTAGCCATATCCAAAATCAATCAAGAACAAGACACCTGAAGCTTAACTTCGATGGAACTACTGCGAAAAATTGTGCAATGCAACTCCGATGGGTTATTGCTTGTGTAGTAGGTATCCCCATTTTCCATTCCCCATTGGGTCCCAAGAGCATTTCCCTTGATCCCACCCAAAATTAATACAAATATCCCCCCATAGATGGAAACAATGCAACCAATCATAAGAAAATGCATGCATTCTCACATTGGATACTACAGTTATACAAACACTGTTTCTCACACCAAATTTATTGCCAATAATTGATGCTTTGCTCCTTCCTTTTCCTTACATTGTTCATCAGCTCCTATAGTCCTATATAACTAGATAATTGTTCCCCTGTTGCAGACTAAACTAAGATATCATAGTGTGACCAGACTAAGATATCATAATGTTTTCAACCTCATTTTCTCATGCTTCTTAGGCTACCTCCATTTCTCCATCTTAATTTCCTCCTGCATATGCGCACAAGACAAAAATAGCAGTTAATATAGCAGAGACTTTCCACGTATTGGATGAAAAGATTTAACACGACATGGTTGGTCAACTCCAATTTGAATTGTTCAGAAAATCTTCCTACTTTCCACTCTTTATGCTGTTCTTTTACCGTTACTTTTGGTGGTAGGTATATTTGTATATAATTTAATGCATTTAGCAGTGTAATGATATTTTGAAGATCTTGTATAATGATTTTAATTCTGGGGGGTCCATAAGAATCCTTGCCAAAATCCCCAAAGTTGCAAAGGCAGTACTATATGCTTCACAGCTCAGTAATGTAGAACATAATAAATTCAGTTTTATATTTGAAAATAGTTTATATTCCATGCCTCTTAGATTTTCAGTTAAATTTTAGTTTTTTTCCATTTGTAACAGTTGCATAGTTTACTTGAAGTAGCTGACCCCACTTACGGGGAAAAGACAAAATTGTGTACTACTGTTTAAGAAAACATAATGGCATTATATACCAGGACGATTTGATGGAAAGGGAAAAGAAATTAGCAAACAGTAATATTTAACATGTGGTATAGTCCTTTAAATGATGAAAAAATGTGGACCTTATGAACTTTCATCATTATCTCTTGTGTGACCCTCCACTAAATGCTGAATCACTATGCTCATTGTGCAGAAAATATGCCTGCCTTTTTAGAGCAAAATAAGATGACTAGATCATACAGCTGTTTTCTAATTCCTACAATCACCACATATCGACTTGGACAACACAAGTTTAACTGACTTGAATTATCTATTAAGTATTAAGCACGAAGAAAAAAAATTCTGAGATAAGGTTTAACAAACTACCATTCATATATGAGAAAGATTAGCTATATAAAGTCTTCACCCTACTTGTGGACCTGGTAATGATAAATTTACAATGCCCAGTAGCAAACCTTTTCTGGGTGGTTTTTGGATGCTTTCTTCGGACCCTGGTGAAAAGCTGGCAAGGAAGTGGCCTTGATATTCTGTTTTATCTTTTCCTCCTGTGTAAAGAGTAAACATCGTTAAAAATAGCTCAACTTATGATAACCCATTCTTTAGATACAAGCAGACACACTCGAGCAATGGCAAGAGAAGGAAATTGTACCTTTGATTTCGATTGATAATGCATTCTTTCTACCTCTTTTGCATACAAATTTTCTTCTATTTTTCTTGGAAACTGCATAAAATACAAAATATTAAAGAGTTTGATCAGTAAAAATAAAACTGTAGTTTCAAAATCTCGTTAGAACCCTTGATTACAAGTGCTGGATTGTGTAGACATGCATCAAGAGTCAGGGCACACCTCTTTTCCTTTCTCTGCTTTAACATCAGCTTTTAGGCCGGAAGCAGTTCGTGCAGTATTCCCACTTCTTTTACCAGCACTGTCAACCTTGGGTGACCTATTTCATTCAACAGCATCAGCATACATGCAATTGAAATCCTTATACGTTCATGAAAATAAGTTTATGGTGCACATTCTGATAATGAAGGAAGGATGAGGCTGACAATCTATGGTCTTACTGAATGACCATGCATAATGATTTTCATGTTCCTTCTATCACAAACAAATTCTGTCCCTTCCCCACTAACAATTCTCCAGCTATGGTTTAATCTGTTCCGAATTTTCACTATATTATTAAAGAATCAATTTTACTTCAAAAGTCTAGTTCAGATAGCTCATTTGAGTGAGTCACGGGACAAGCAAGAAGAGTGCATAGGTTCAAATCAAATAATGCAGTCAACACCCCCTTTCTTGTGGAACCTCTATCAGGATGGTTCCTCCTTTCAACCAAAAAATTTTAATAAATCATATTTTACTTCAACATTATACCTATTTGGTTGAACTTCTCCATAAACAATGTTAAAAGAAAACAAGAAGCAAATATGAAATAAATTAGTTTATACATAAGCTAATTTGTAGAAGTTATCTCTCATTTAGCTTCTTCAAAATAAGATTTTTTTACTCACTCAAATTAAGTTTAGCTTTTGGAAAATTGTATTCCATTATTTTCTTCTTATATTCATCTCCTACAAGTGTTCATGAAGAAGTTTACCCAAACAAACATTATAAATTATGATATGGAAGCTGGGGGATCGGGAGCCCTGGTTTAATGGGTTTAATTGCTGCCTTGTGACCCAAGTGACATATATGAGTCAGAATCACATCCTGCAAATGCAAGGTAAGACTCTCTAATATAGGCTCACATAATGGCGATTCTATAGCACCATGCTATGGTAAAACAGCCTTTGGTAAAAGTGTACCACAACCTGGAAAAACAGAATGCTTCTATAATTGGTATTAAAATGATCGAGCATAGTTAGTAACTCAATGTTATAGTCATCAGGATAACAAAAGCAGTCTGTATTCGGAAATTGATAGACACAATAACAAGTAAAAGCACATTGCATCAAATCTGGCAATCAAAGGAAGTTCCAATTGAATAACGAACTGGCGTTGTGTTCACAATACTACTGTCATATGTCTAATTTGTATGTAAGCCAGATTTTACCTATAACAAGCTATAAGTATAGTTTATAATGTAAAATCATGACTTATTTCAGTTATACAATACATATGGTGATTGACTGTTTATACTTTCCTCGTTTACTCACATTTATATATTGTTTCCATGACTGACACTCCCCCACAGAAAACCAACATAATTTGGTCTCTATTCATATTAATGCTTTTCAGCATGCAACCATAAGAGGTTAAAACAAAGTTTATGCAAACTACATGAAGGAAATGAAATAGATGAAAATAAGAAATAAATTAATAATGTAGATTCAAAACTTACTGCCCGTATTCCTTTCGCAGAGATATAGATGTCAGATTCCTTGGCTCTGTCACCTTCGAAGGAACCTGCTCAAGAAAAATAAAAGCAAATGTTCTCAAACGAAAGTGATTGTCTACTGGTACATATAACCATTTATCAACAATAAACAGTTATCCATGCTTTTCCAAACACCTTTTCTTTTACCAAAGATTTGTTTTCACCAGAAGTTTTGGGCTGATTGAAATTTTTCTGAAAAGTCTTGAATGCTCGTTTGACTATGTCCTTATCCCCCATTCTCTCCATAATCAAAGATTTCCTCACTGAAGTACGTGGAGCAGGTTCAGATTGGCTTGGACCCAAGCTAAGGGACATGTGCAAAGTTTTATTAGGAATTTTTCTGTTCTCTGCAGTGGAACCAGTTTCCCTCCTAGATATTGATGGAGAAATTTCCCTTTTAGTTGAAGATGCAGATGACAATATTTTGGTGGTAGTTGATGTTGGCTTTGGATTCCTAGGAGTAGAAATTCGAGATGCCTTAGGCTTAGACGTAGGTTGCATGGATTTCTTCTTCCCCTTTATTGCATTACTTTCTCTGCTCACTGGGGCAACCTGTCCAAACTAGATGGTGAAAAATAGAATAATGGTAACCAAATAGCCAAATTTTAAATGGTGCTAATTATCATTTAACCACTCAATTTTTCCAATGATCCTAAATTAGCTGAGTACATGAATTAGTGCATACCTTCTTAGATACCTTTGGATTATCCATTGTCTTATATTGTGTTTCAACTTCTGAAGCCTTTACTGGCTCATTGTTTACATTGTGTGAAATTTCCTTCAAACCTTCAGCTTCAATGTTAGGACTTTCTTCTTTACTTCCTCCTTGTTCAACGCAGACAACTTCTTCCTGTTTCTCTATCAGGGAACTACCTGATCTTCTCTCCAGTTCATCATTCACTTTCTCTCCCTCAACTGATGAACCTTGATAGTCTCTTGAAACTGCGGAAGACTCCTCCAAATTACTCACATCTGTCCTAACAATCTCACCGACTGAATTGGTTTCTTGCTTAACCCCTTCACTAGAACCTTGAGCATTGGAAATATCACATTCTGCATCAGTCACACAACTGTTACAACTCAGATCTTCATCATTTTGATATTGTGGTTTAACAGAAGCTTTCTCCGTCTGCTTCTCTTGAGCAAGTAATTCGGCTTTCCGGGCAGCAACGTTCTTGTAATGAGCTTCAAAGTAAGCTTTCTTCTGAGCAACTGATCCAGGTGTGGCACACTTCTCAACTTCTTCCAAGTACTTATTCGGTGAGAAAGCAGACCATTTCTCCCAAGACAAGGAATCGTTCTCAAATCTACCGAACGAAACAGAGACTTGCAAAGCAGGATTGGAAGCTGCCGTTTCCCCCATCTGCTTACACAGCAGAGAGAAAAGGCATAAACGAAAGCCAAAAAACAAAAACTGTTTTCATTTTCATAAATACAAGGTGCAAACATAAGGACAATTCACAATAACAGCAAAAGCATATGATTTTGACAAATACAAACCGAGAAATCAACAAATCAGATAAATTTGAAAGAAAAAAGAAAGAAAGAATCAATCTTTAGTCTGAGACAACCAAAAGGATAAATGGGTTTACCTTGCCTTCAAAAATTGGTGCAACAACAACTACTCGGCCATAACCCTATATAACCCCCAAAAGTACAGAGCCATGTCCTGCAAAGAAGCAGCAGTGGGAAATTAATTATTCGGCGGATCTCAATGGAAATGGCAAGAGTAGTAAAAATTATCACAATGGGACAAAAAGAAGACTTAGAAAAATTGCAGCAAATGATGAGTAAAGGAATAGAAAGGACATGTGCATGTGGTGTGAGAATGAGAGAGCACTCATTCTCAGATTCTCTCCTTAACTTCGGTTTCCACCTCACCTTTCCAAAGTAAAGGCATAATTTATCTGCTTTTTGTACTTGTGCTGTTGTGCAAATTCCAAAGTCGTAAATGATAACCCCAATCATCAAAGACAAAGCAAGCAAGCAAACAAGAGTGAGCTAATTCCAGGGGTTGTAGATCACACCACCTGCATCACACTTGCAAAGATCACTTAACTTTTAATGGCATTCAAGTACCACTACTTTCCAGTGAAGGCCAAAGTGTAGTGGAACAGACAGAGTTGAGTTGATAAAATAATTGAGAAAGAAAAACACAAAAAGAAAAGAAACGACTTTTCAGCAAAAGAATAGTTTAATGGAGTGAATGAGATTAGCTGGCACAACTTATGAGCTTCCACCAAACATAAAACAAAGTTTCATTTTCCTCCTCTTATTGACTAACTAACTAACCACACCAATGGACTCTAGCATACACATGTCGCACAGAAGGGTTCAGAAACCGTGGGAGAGAGAGCCAAGACGGCGGTGGCGGTAATGAGATTGGATGAACCAATAACCATGACATGAAATTGAAGGCAAGGAAAGAAGGCCCACGTGAATAAAGGTGTGCTGGGAAGTGTGTGAAGGTTACATACATCATACATGTGTCATGTGACAGGTTTCTCTACTAGCTGCATTAATTATCAACCTCACTTCCCCCACATGTGGACCCATTTCGCTCACTTCAACTACAAACTGCAGATTTCATCTATTTTGAAAACTTTTACAATAACTCTTGTGTCTAAGATCAGTTTCTAAGAATTTACAAAACAGTAAAATTAAGTATACCGCAATCTTACACCATGGATTGTGATTTCATCACAGCACCTCAGAATGCTACGTTGGACTTGACTTGAAGCAGAAATCGTTTTCAGTAGCCAGCATCCACCAGTGTGTCTCACTCTCTAACTTGAAGTGATTAGATGACATTTTCCTTTGGCACTTGCTTTGTCTCCCCCGCATCCTATGCACGTAAGCTATTCTATCAATAGCCCCACTTACACAACCATGTAACTTTAATTAATATTCTCACCATCTACAACGTTACCTCAACAAGTATTTAAGATCAGAACCCTTAAACTACCTATCTTTGCCTTGTAATCTAATCTAAAAGGGTATCTAAAATGAGAAACCTTTTCGAGGTGTATGAATTTTTTGCCATTCAATTTCTTTATAGGTATTTCTCTCTCCTTCCCAATTAACAATAATTTTCAATCTCTTCAAGCAAGCTTCAAATGGTGTTGTTACTAAAGAAATTATGTACAAAGGTAATGCGTAGTGTATGCATATATGCTTGTGATGATGATGATGATGATTAGAAAAAAAAAAAAAAAAAAAAGGTCCAATACAATAAATTGATAACTGGATACCATAACTATATATAGGTTTTGTTTGGATAATTTTTTTTAAGCATTTTTTGATAGAGAAACAAAAGAGAAAAAAAAAATCCTTTATCTATAAATTAAAATTAGATTATATATAAATGTATTTGTGGGAGCTCTCTTTTAAAGTGTTTCTTTTTCTTTCTGTTTTTTTTTTTGGTTAATTTGTACATAAATTAATTTTTGTCTTGTGAAGAAGTTTTTATTTTTCTTCTCTTATAAATTCTTATGAGAAACCTATCCAAACATATTTATATCACATTTTTTTTAATTACTTGAAATGAGAATATTTTATAAAAAATTTATCTCACTGATTTTTTACGTTGATGTAAGATAATCTTTGGTTTCTATTTGGAAACATGATCTCATAAGAAAAAGAAAAAGAAAGCAAGGAAGAATGTCCAGATGAATTAGAGGTGACAAATTTGATAAATAGAATAAAATGTATTTTGTAAATCGGATAAGAGTTTTGATTAACTCACTTATATTCATAAAAGAAAATTAATCATTTAAAATAATTTATTTCTATTAATACATTTTTTTCACCTATGAATATCAACCCATCCTTAAAAATAAACTTTAAAATTATATTTTTAAACAAAACTTCAAAATAAATATTTGTAAAACAAATTTAAATTTTTTAAATGTGAATAGAATAATTGAATATGTCAATAAAAGAATAGATTAGTTTTGAGAAGAAATTTATAAAGGAATAGATTTAATTTAATCTATTTTTTATACTTTATAGTGATGGATGAATTTAGTTGTAGATAGCCCATATAAGAAGTAAATCAATGAATAAATTTGGAATAGATTAAAAGAAAAAGTCGGTAGATAATTAGTCCTTAAAAGTGCTAGTTAAGAAATTAAAATGATTTTTTATTTAAAAATTTAAAAAAAAAACACACACACACGCACACGTTTTAAAATATCAAAAGAGATCAAATTTTGTAATATTTCAATGTGTTTAGGCAGCTGTTACTAGAAAAGTTGGGAAAGTTAGGAACCGCAATTTTTCTCCCAAAATTTGGGCTTTAAAAAAAAGCTTGTTAGATCTGACAAGTTGGCATGTTTATATATATATATATATATATATATATATATATATATATATATATATATATATATATATATATATATATATGATCTTATGAGTGACCTACCATCATTAATATTTTCGATCTTAGTTATAATTATTAAAAAACTTAGTTTATTCAGTGTAAATTTCATATTTATACAGTAAAAAAAGAAAGAATAAGATTGTAAGAATCAACCAAAAAAATAAATATAAATTTAATAAATGCACACAATTTTATAATATTATTGTGGATTAATTTTGTTTTTGTTTCTAAAGTATAATATAATGCAATTTTGGAATTCATTCTTATTCTAAAATTTGATCTTGTTTTGTCTTCGTATTTAAGAAATACATGGATCTAATCATCCTCGTATGTTTTAGATTTTTCTTGATGTGTCAAATATGTTGTCACATATATCCACATGTGTGTTTAAGTGTACCTTCTTTCCCTCTTCCTCACCTTCTCTCGTGGCTCTTTTTCCTCCCTCACCATTCCTAGCCACTCCTCCTAATGGCAAACCCCTAGTCAAAGGATCAACCACAAGAATCATGGTCAAGCGCATACAAGAAGAGTGAGCTTCATCTGAGACAGGTGGACCCTAGCTCGAGCTCACCTTTAGGTTTACTTTAGCCACTTTTCCTTAGAGTTGATCCAACCTCTTTTGAGAGCACCCAAACACTATCTTATCTTCACCATCATCGAACCATATCACCCATTTCCCATAGGCTTCACAACCTTGGAGCCTACCTTTTTGCATGCACCACTTTGTTGGGAGGAGGATCCATCATCTCCACATTCCCCACCCTCTCTAGTATAGAAATCAGTTAAATATAGTTCATTCTTATAAAAGCCACTATCTCTCTAGGAAGAAATAACTCTCCTCTCCACTACCTTCTCTCTTAGATTTCTGACCTTCTACCCATTTGTTTGAAGATCAAAGAGCATTGTAGTATCTCTTGGCGATGAGGCCTACCATTTTGTTTTATAGATTTGTTGAACATAGTAAGTTCTTGTTTTTCTCCTTTTAGAAGTCAATTTGGGGGGGGGGTGGTTAGGTTGCATGTGTGGTGTGGGAGCCATTGATGAATCTCTGTTCAAAAGACCATTAGGGTATGATCGGATTGTTGATTTGTATCCTCTTTGTGTTGATTTTATCTTTAGTGGTCAGGGGTGTTTAGTGTCAAAGATACCTTGGTATTGCTTTTTAGCATGCAAGGGAAGTTAGTTTTTCAATAATTGTCATGTATTTTGGTGAGGATATGTCTTTCTTTTGAATTTGATTTATTAAAGTCGAATTATGAATTGATATTGTTGTGATGAAATAATTTTGTATTAAACTAATTGGGATGAATACATGATTGGTTGGGGCAATATGTTTTCTAAAAAGAGTAGTAGGTCTTATTCAATTGGTATTAGAGAGTAAATGTTATACTTGCAAAAATATTGGTTTTTGGCTGTTGTTAGGAACTCTTCTATGAAACCTTTGAATCGGGCTGATTTGGCACTTCCTAAGCTAAGAGCCTGGTATTTTTAAAGTATTATGAATTTGTTAAGTAAGGAATAGCTCAAGAAATGTCAAATTGTTCAACTAAACTTCAAAAAGGGAGTTTAGATTACTAATACACTGCAGGGCGCCACTACAATGTCGTTGGGCATCACTTGGATAGTGTCCTCTAACTTGGTTTTTGCTGGATGGGAGTTTTCGTCATTATGTAACACCAAAGTTAATGAGATCACTGACTTCTAAGTGTTGGGCAACACTCATGGTCATTGGGCACTACCTTATGATTTTAAATCCTAGAAGTTCCAAGGGTGCTTTCGTTGGGTGCAATTGGGCTCGTCAAGTGTCAAAGGGTAGTGTTAGGCATCATCTATCTACCGTAGGGCGAAATTCTTGCAGAGGCACCTATGTTTGAATTACAGGGAGCAAATGTGGTGGTTGTTGTGCAGAGATCATATGACTTTTATTGCATGATTTAACTTGTAATTAGTCCATCTTTGAAACATTGACCAAATTTAGTGCTTCAACTTTAGAAATACATGCATTTAGTCATTTTAAAAAGAGTTTGTTAAATTTATTTGACATTTCAAATGCATTTCATGATAGCACTTGAGTTGTTTACACCATTTGACACATTTTCGTTTCAATGTTACCTGAGAAATTCATTTGAAATGTCAAATAAACTAAACAAAATTTGGTTAAAAGGACTAAATTCACGTATTTCTAAAGATGGGAGACTAAATTGGTTCAAAGTTTCAAAAAGGGACTAATAACAATTTTCACTGAAAGTTAAGGACCAAAAACATTATATATACATATTACAATAATTTTTTTGAATATATACATCAAATCACTCCACTTAAATACTCAAATTATTTTATTTTTTACATCTTTACCTTTATAATTTTTTAGACTTGAAATTTTTTACACTTGTAAACAATAAAATAATTTCAATACTTAGGTGTAGTGATTTGATGTGTAAATTTAAAAAAATTATTTTAACATGTATATATAAGTTATAATTAAGCTTATTTAATAATTTGGTCTTAACTTTGAAAGGAAAAAATTGGATCGTTTTAAAAAACAAGGGTACTAAATTAAACCAAAAATTTAAATAGAAAACTAGATTAAAAACAACTATTACCACTACCACGTGTCACAATTGTAAACTGTCACGTGACACGACGGTAACCTGACACGTGACAGTTTATAAATTTAAAAAATAAATAAAAAATTAAAAATCCCATAGCTTGACATGTGTCCTGTATGGACACGGTGTTAACTCCAACTTAATGGAGATGACCAAAAAATTAAACCTTTTTAAATAATTGGACAACTAAACTGAATCAACCAATAATAAAGGGACCAAATTGAACCAAATCAAAAAATTTGGAGACTAAATAATTATTTATACCTATTTTTATCTATCGTTATCATTCCTATGCTTTACTGAACACAACGATAAGAAACAAATAGAAGATAAGTAAAAATTTCAACACCCTATGTATATTTTTCGGCAAATTGTTAATATCTTCCATAAATTTATATTAAACGAAACTTCTATGTTTATAATTTTAAATGAACGTTCATTATCTTTATGTTTTAATAATATCATATTTATATTTTTTATAATTCTAAATAAACAATACTTTTTATATTTTTATTAAATGCCATTTTTATTTACTTTTAATAAAGTGACAATTTTATATTTCAAAATTTTATTTCTTTCTCTAAATTTTAATGAATATGATTTATAAATAAAATAAGATAAAGTGAGTGTCACTTTAATAGAACTTCATGGAAGGTGAATGCCATTTATGGAATATGCTTCACTCTTCCAAGATCAAATATGTCAAACTCTTACTTCATAGCGTTTTTAAACCATTTGAACATTGTTTGATCATTCCATATACACTCTAGGAAATTTGTCACCTTGTTTTGTCTTTGTAAACAAGGTATGCATGCTAAGACACATTTCCAAACCCTCTATGATGAAATAGCACTTTATTTTGTAGAACCAAGCTCGTGAAACTTGTTTGAGTTCGTAAAAAAAATTTGATTAGTCTATTAATCTTGTTTCCTTCACCCTTCTGGCCAGAATTTCTTGGGAATTTGTTTCTCCAAAAGAAACTCCAACAATCTTTCTCATAAAGTGAGTCCCTTCCTTATTGTTATACTCTCCCTTAAACAAATATATCCTTATCTGAACCGGTGGAGATAAACTAATAACTAATGCCATGTTGAACTTTCAAACTCTAAACAACTAAAGAGGACAGAAAAGTAACAAAGTTCTAAACAAGCGTAATGGACAAAAAAGTAGGATGGTGAACACCAGTAAAAGAAAACTAACATATCTAACCTATGTAAAGAGTTCAGTCAGATCACACTCATTTAACTGTCCAGAGAAACACTAATTTTTAATATCCAGAAAATTTCAATAGAACACAATCTTGTGAATACTTAGTTATAAAATAATGGCACAATTTTGCCACCAAGTTTTATACAACGAAATCCTCAAAATTTGCAAGACACTATTTGCATGATTAATCAATTGATAACGCTATGATTGTTAGATCCTCCAATATTACACTGCAAAACATTAATTTCCGCCACAATTTGATATACAATTTGGGGAAAGCTCAGCAAACAGGCAAGGATGATCGTCTGAACCTTTTAGTCTTCATTATTTTGACAGGTCTGAAATTAGGGAATATAAATTCAAAGGAAAGGTTTTCCATCAGGGCAAGGTAGCTTTAAGTTCTTTCCTATCAGGGCCCCAAGCCTGAAATTCAGAAAATCACCAATCAGACTTGAATAAAACACATAATCCACCAAGTAACTAAAAACATTCACTAGGCATATGCCTCTAATTTACAGGTATTTTAAAAATTGGATCTGTTTTCACTTCGAGAATTGAACAGCGTATAAATAAAATCAACCCATCCATGCTAAATTAGTCTTCCCATCATGATTTCAAATATGAAAACTCTTATTTAAAGTACTCTCTTCTTTTCAAAAGTGATTATCATTTGACAGGTTTTAATTGGTTTTAAATTATTTGAGACTTTTACGGAACTACGTACTAACTATTTTTTTCTTTTCAACTTTATCCGTAACTTTTTGATAATCTCCATTAAGAAGAATAAGAGAGTATTAATGGAATGAATGAGTAAGCTTTCTTAATCCTTGTACAAAGCCTTCCATTTTAGTAAATAGTTTTGAATCGGAAGGTGTAATAGTTTCCCCAATTTTAAGCAAAAGATTACTGCATCTTTCATGAATCGTTTGATTGGTTATACCCAAATTCATGTAACATTTGATAACAAAAGAATGAAGAAAGCTGGACCAAAGAATGAGTAGAGATGAAAGTTTCACTACCTCGACACCTAAACCTTTAACATATACGTTCTTAAATAAATCAGATGGCTCAGGCATTTGACTTTCCTGGAAATCAGAAAAGAACATAACTATGAGAGACTGTAAATCACGTAGAACTGCAAAAGATGGAAATAAATATGTGGAATACCAAAATTAGTAAGAGAAGAATAAAAAATAGTTTCACCTTTGCTTTGGCAATGACTTGGTCAACTTCTTTTCTGGCTTCCTTTTCAATGTCCTGAAAGATGTGCATATTACTTTAGCGTTAAAAACTAATGTTCCATCAACATTAATATCATAACAATAGGAACTTTGATTTCTTTAACAAAAAGCAGAGATCAACATCTTACAGCGGAGGCACACCTCTTTAATTCCTCTAAATCAAAAACACAACAAAAAGGAAAATGGTTATAGGTTGTTCAAGGGGTTTTCTTCTCCCCTGCCATATGGCCCCAAACCCTCGCTCAATGTCAAGGAGAGAGGATTGAAAAGGTAATGATAGGTGAAGTATTTACTAGAATGGAAGATACCGTATGGAGTATACCCCCACCCTGCCCCAATTCACAGGGCCTACTCCATCAAACAACTTTACGGCAGAAAGAAAATAAACGAAAATTAATTTGAATACCAGCCTCTGTGCTGTATCGCGATTTGAGTCTTACTCGCGAAAGATCACCTTCACAAACCTAACTACCTGATACAGCTTATCCTCCTTGTTTTGAGCATTACTATATTCCTACCCCTTCTAGTAGACAATTGTCAAACATGACAGTTCTATCTATGTCTTGCTGTTTTAATTGACCCTTTAAACTACTTGGCCATAAAGTTCCCTCTTTCCCTTTCCCTGTTTTCCATGATTTCCGTCAGTAGAATTCATATTTCACACCTTGCCTTCAGCATCCATAGGTGTACACGTTGGTCGGGTGCCTTAATGTCCTTACTCCCATTCATTCCTAATACTATCGCTTGTCTAACATTAGTATACGAGACACTTGCGTGATAAACTAGAAGCCGTTCCAAATGGGCAGAAAATTTGTGACACTTATTCCAAATTTAAAGAAAATCATGACATATAATCCATGATAGACAAACAGGTCATATCATCCTTCAACACACGGCATAACATAACTTAGAGGCTTTTTAATATAGATACAATATTATGAAAAAATAGACTTGCACAATTTCACGAAAGTAACAATTGGAAATCTATTATATGAACATAAAACTTACACATTCCTAGATGACCTACGGCAAAATAAAGAAAACTGTTTCATGAACTTCAAAAGTAAAATACCACAATGCCAAGAAAAAATTGACCACAAATATTAAGATGAAAGCAAGATCGCAGGAGTATTTAAAATAAAACGAACACGTCACATTTTAAAATTGAGGTGTGGAGCTTGAGTACAAACTTCACTCAATCACCTTTAGCTCCTTTTCAGTAGAAATCTCGTGAACTAATAGCAGCTTTCTTACTCTTTCAATTGGATCACGCACCTATAATCAAATGACAGGACTTAATAAAAGAGATAGAGTAAACTTCTCAATGCAATTAAAATAATAAGACATACAACCATGGTCATAGTAATATATACCTGTCTCACACCAGAAATTTCATCACGAGTGCGGTATGTGCTGCCAGGATCAGACATGGAGTGGCCATGGTATCTGTATGTGTCCATTTCAAGAATCTGGACAAAATAATTAAGAGAAAAAATTATTATAATATGAGAGAATAAAAGAATCAAGCTAAACATAAATTTAAGAAATATAAGTACAAATTAGAAGTAAATTTACTCACAATGGGGCCATTCTTCAAAGCAAACTCCTTGGCATATTTACAAGCTTGTTTCACAGCAAGAACATCCATGCCATCTACCTGCACAAATTAACTTCTAAAACGATAAAAAAACAGTGTTCACGAAAAGACTACAGTGTATATTTAACTATGTGCATATATAGTTATCAATCAGGGATTGCAACCCGCCAATCTTGAGCTACCACTAACCAGCAACAAAAATTGCCACGAAAGTAGAGCAGACAGTGGAAGGGCTGCTATACCACAGTCTCATATAAAACATAAATAATTTATTTACACTATACACACATACATGCTCTAAATAAAAACATTTATAATTGGAAAGGATACATACAAACATGAAAAACGAGGTTGAATCGTTTTGTGCTGTGTTTTTGGGCAAATCAAAAGCTTTGATATGAATTTCCTTTTAAACACTGCTTCACACAGCTAAAAAGAGTTGTTGGTAATAGAAAAATGGATATTGTCTTACGAACTGAGACAATATAATTTTTTATAATTAAACCTTAGTTTTTTGGTAAAGATTTTTCATAATCAAATTCCACCTTTGTTTAGAGAATATGCATAAAAGATAAGAGATCAAAAATACTAACATAATCTTTTATATTCATTCCCCCATTACTTATCAATATCCTTTAGAACTTGCTTAAAGTGATCTGTGGTGGGTCTATCTCATGCCTCCCACACAAAATTATCTTTATTATATGACTTTTTGTGGATGTCTTTTTGTGCTTTATGTGGATTTATCTCTTGAAAAGTAAGTCCGGGGCTCTTTTAGCGCTCAAACACTTCAAAACCATGGCAGAATTAGTATTTGGGACTCCCCTTATTAAGTCCCTTCAAACTGACTGGGATGAAGCATTTACTAAGTACCCAACTAATTTAGGCATTGTTCGCCATCTAATATGTCCTTACACATCATCATCAAAATGATGTAGATGAAAAGAAGACGTAAGCACACAGTTCAGCGGGTCTCACCCTCTTGAGTCATGCCTCACTTCATTTAAAATTTTCAAGCAATGCTTTTCTCACTGTTGTTTTTTTAATTAACTGCCTGCATACATCATCCCTCGATTTTGTTGTCCCTTGTACTACCTTGTTCAAACAACCACCTGATATCACTTCCTAAAAGTTTTTGGTTGGCATGTTTTCCTTTACTTCAGCCTGACGACCTCAATAGCATGACTTTCGCTCCCTCTAATGCATAATTTTAGGCTACTCCGCCTCTCAGAAGGCTTACAAGTTTCATCCCCACAGGTCCAATATTCATCTCTAGAGACAATGTCTTTAATGAAACTCAATTCCCCCAAGCCACTGTTCCTCCTCATTCAACCTCTCCTTCCCAGTCCAATCACAACAAAACTCTAAATCTATCACTTTATCTCAACATTCAGACCCTATTTCTCCTCTACTCCAACCTGCCAATGTCCATCCATCTAACTCGCAATCAACAAATCAATAACAAGAATCATTGCCCATACAGACATTCAACTTTGCGAACAAAAACGAAGTCTGGAAAAGAAAGAAACAGCCAAAAAGGAAAATATATAAAAATTGAGGGTGCAGAAAGAACACAACACAGGAGAACAGATAAAACAGGAGAAGTCAACACCAATCAGGCTTCACTGCAATGTGCGAACAGGGAGCCATTCAATATTCACAACGCATTTCCTTAAACAAAATAAAGCCATCAATCTCTCTAACCTTCAATCCAGGAGCATAATCCCCACGCTTGTAATAAGCAGGACTCTTAGCAGCTCTCCACTCAGCAGTCCCCATTCCATCTGTCCCACAAATCAACCAAATTAATCCTCAACCCTAATCAACGAAGGCCTCGTTCCGATAAGTTATCAATAAGCACTACTAAGCTTCTCCCAAGTTAAAATTAACTTATGTGTAAACTCAAATAAACTTTTGGAGAACTTGCCAGAGAATTCTGCAAATTTTAACTTATGAGCAAAGCTTATTCAAAAAAGAATTTAAACAATTCTAAAACCACCTCACATTTCAAACCACTAACCAAACAAGGTCAAACTCACAATGGTTATTCTCGCAGACAAAAATGGAAGGAAGTTCCCAAAGCGCAGCAATGTTAAGCGCCTCGAACAACTGCCCCTGATTGGCAGCACCATCACCGTACAAAGAAAACGTAACATTCTCATCCTTACAATACTTCTGAGCAAAGGCCAATCCACAACCAAGCGGAACCTGAGCCCCTACAATGCCATGCCCACCGTAGAAGCCACCCTCTTTCCTGTAAAAGTGCATGGAACCACCTTTCCCCTTCGAGCAACCGTCGCGGCGGCCCATGAGCTCAGCGAAGATCTCGATCAGGGTTCCGCCGCGGCTCAGGAAGGTGCAGTGGTCACGGTAAGCAGTGATGATGCAGTCCTTGCGCGTGATCGCGGCCTCCATCCCCACCGCGACGGCCTCCTGCCCGTCGTAGAGGTGGCAGAAGCCGCGGATCAGCTTGGCCTTGTAGAGGGAGTCCGCCGCGATCTCCATCCGCCGCATCAGCGTCATGTCACGGAAGAACGAGAAGAGCTCCGCCGCGGAGGTCTCAACGGAACGTGAGGGCTCGTCGCAGCGATGGGTGGTGAAGGGAAGCGAAGTCTCCACGGTGAGAGGTTCCGTGGACAACGAGGACACCGAACGTCGTCGTAGCGACAAGCAAGAGGACAGTGGTTTCAACAGATTCCATGGCGATGGTGAAGCAACTCGTGATAGAGCCATTGCGATCGAAAGAATGAGGCAAGAAACCAAAAGTGAATTTATTTGAAAATTGGGTTCGATTTTAGAAAAAAAAGGAATTCAAATAAATAAAAAAATTAGTTAGTTGCAGAGTTAGGTGAGAGTGACGATGGAAGAGTGACAAAGATAGAACGAAAAGGAATTTGCATTCGGTGTGTTAATCAATGATGGAATTGTGTACACTCTCTTCTATGTACATCGTTGATCTTCCTCATTTTCTTTGGGTGAGTCACGTTTCATTTGAGCACCTCGTTCTGTCCCACGTGGATCGATATAAACCGTTAGACATAGACCGAACATGCCACTATATTAATCTTGAATTCACCGAATTCATATCCCACAACAGGAGAATTTTCGTTTCGTTCTTATGATTAAAGTACTTGAATTGCAGGGCTTGTCCCCCAATAAATTCCGCTCTGCTACACAATAATCTACTATCTATGTACTTAGTACCACGTCTTTTTCTCTCTCTATATTTATCTGATTTTGTTTTTTTCAATTTAATATTATAAATTGGATTATTTATGTATTATAATTGCGTAATTTTTATTATTTCATAACTTTGATTTATTAACTTGAAAGTGGATCATAATATAGAATTATCTCTTTTAATATCAGATCCTAAGAAAGAAACGCAAATGTTTAAGGAACTAAAATTGTTTAAATAATTTTAGAATTAAAAATGTTTATAGTCTAAAATTATAATTTATCACGTCTTAAATTGATATATTTTAATCCTAAACCTTAAAATGATATTAAATGACTCATATTTAAGTTTAAATATGCAACGAAGTCAAAAATAAATTATATCAAAGCTTAAAACAGAAATAAACTTTAATTTAATTTTAAAATTTTAACTAAAAATATATTTAATCTAATGTTATATTTTTTAATAATAAAAACTGAAAATTCATACTTCTACTGGACGATATTTTAGTTACTTTAACTGAAATATACCAAAAATATATTTTAACTTACTAAAATAAAGCTTATAGTTTGAAATAAATATATCTTAGTTTTTCAACAAAAAAAAAAAAGAACTTCCGCTTTTGGCCATTAATTTTTCCAAGGTTTGACCATTGAAATATTCTGTGTCGTTTTGTCGCCGCCATTTTTAACTTGAAAAAAAAACCTTGCTCGCAAACTGCAAACGGAATTCGTTTTACGTTTTTGATAATTAAAAATTGATTCTGATGTTAAGCATGGAGTTTTTTTCCCAATTTTTTGTGCAGCACTTTGTTAATATCATATTTTTAAAGAAATTATTTTCTTTTCAATGAGTTAAAGAAAAATACTTTTAAAATAAAGTTTTATAAGACTTTTGTATTAAATACTTATATATTTTGCGTATTATGCACACACATAACATAATTGTGTTATGTGGCTCAGATCATTGTGATGAAGAGTAGAATTATTAAATCAAATATTTAACTTCGGTTGCTCTCTTTGATGCTAAGAAATGTGGGCAAAAATTCAGCTTTCTCGCAAGTGAACTCTCTCATTACTGTATGTGGTTTATTTCTTCCTCCACCCCGTAATTCCTTCTTTCACACCCCTAATATTTTTAAAATATCCATTTTAGCCTTTTTGTTTTAAAATATCTATCGGTGTCTCCAATGTCCTTATTTGTGAGTAGGGATGTCAACGGGACGGGTAGGGTACGGGTAGTAGCTCCCCGTATCCTATCCGCTGGATAAATATTTGTCTCGTATCCATATCCGTCGGGTATCCATTATGCGGGTACTCGTCTATTTTTTTCATATTTGCGGGTATTCACGGGTATCCGCGGGTATTTACAAAAATATTTTAAAAAAGGTTAATTTAACCATAATTAGTGCTTAGATCAACAAGTCCCCTTTCTCCGATTGATTCTTGAAAAATAAACAAATAAAAAATCACTACCAATTTATATGGTAGTTTATTTTGAATAAAGTATTAAAGAAATTACTAACTTCATCAATGTCCACCTCTTGCAACATTATATAAAGTTTCATGTTGTCCAATTTTACTCTAGAAGAGCCTTAAAACATAAGAAGTTCAGTAAAAATTTCTAACAATCACTTAATTAAAATAAAATATCTAAGTAAAAGTATTAATTTCATTACCTTCCATGTTGGTCCATAACCAGTCTTAGAGACACATTAATACCTCCACAGTATATGGAAGTAATTTATTCATTTGTGGGATAAGAATCTGATCACCATTATTAGATGAAGACTCATAATGTTGTTTGCTAATATATATATATATATATATA
>Ga0214544_1003128_pt1 | contig 34584 bp, 22 predicted proteins | sample CNSS3metaG_FD_160074 | JGI IMG/M metagenome (GOLD analysis project Ga0214544, IMG submission 160074) | Root nodule microbial communities from cowpea collected in UCLA plant growth center, Los Angeles, California, USA - CNSS3 | ecosystem: Host-associated > Plants > Roots > Nodule | place: USA...
GTTAAATAGAAAAAGTAACCATGACTCTTTATGTTATATAAAGGTGCAGAAATGATTCTGGGGCTAGTTTTGCCACCATTTTACTTTGCATAACATAGTTCATTACCCGAAAAGAGAGGCAATTATTAGCCATTATTATCCAAAGATGGTGCCAAGACTAGCCCACTCACTTGTGGACTTTTTATATGATATAAAAAATCACAATTACTTTTTTTTATTTAATATATATATATATATATATATATATATATATATATATATATATATATTAAATTTTTAAAATTTTTAAAATTTTTTTAAATATGTGTAATTCTTTTTTTTTCTTTCATTTCTCTTTTTTATCTCTACTCTTTCTCATCTCTTTTTCTATCTAAATTTTCACCCTCAATTTTTTGTCCTTTATTCTAAACAAAATTGCACCACAATAAAATTAAGGAGTTAAACAATTTTTTGGACTAAACAATTTCTTCTTTCGAATAAGTTCATTTTCTACCATTTTCTTAAGCAATTTCCTTTTCTCTTGCATGTTATAATTTTGTTTATTGTGTATTACTGGACGGTGATAATTTTATTTTTTTCTAAATAGGTGAGAGATGATAAATTTACTTTAGAAAAATTATGATAGAGTAAAAGAATTTATGTTTTTTTTTCAAGAGAAAGGCTTGTGATAAAGATAAAAAATAATTTATTTACGTCAATTAAATTTGAGAAATTTCATGAGAATCCAAGAATTAAAAATAATAAAAAACAACTATCTAAAGTTCATAGAGTTACATACAATGAATTTTAAAAAAAATATATATATAATTTGACACCCTAGATTTTTTGTCCAAATTCCACCACTGTCCACGATACCGCTCGGGGGGCACAATTCTGCTGAACATAGCATATTTCATTGCTAGTTTCATGAATATGGGTGAAAGAGATAAGTGGATGAAAAAAACTAGTTTTAGAAGATTTATGAATATAAATAAAAAAGATAAGTATGATTAAATTTATATAAAAAGTGAGAGAAAAAAATTGTGAGTGAAAAAATTTGTCATCTTTAAATTTTAACAATTAGATTAAAAGTAATATGAATTTTTAATGTCAACTAAAACAAATATAAATACTAAAAATAAATAAAGTTAACTTTCTTTATTTTTAATGTTTATTTTAGTTAATGTCCCCCAAAGAGATGATACTAATTTGTTTTCTATTTTTATTATTTATTTAAGTTAACTTAATTGATGTTAATTTTATTTATTTATTTAGTTATTTATTTAGTTAATGTTCATTAAGTCGACACTAATTTATTTATTTTTATAAGTGTTAGTCATTTACTTTTAATTATTTATTTTATAAGAAGTTTTTTCTAACTATATATATATGAATTAAAATCTAAATTGATACAAACACAAAAATTTATTTATTAGAAAAGTTAAAAGTAATTTTATAGTTTTTTAATTTTATTTATTTTAAAAGTTTAATCTTTTTGTGTAATGTTAGGGTCGATTAAGTCAACTTTAATTATGCTGCAATATGAATTTAAATAGAAATTTGAATTTTTTTTTTTGTGAGAACTTTTGGAGTTTTTAGTTATAAGAATTTGATCTTATCAGGATAACCTTTGATGATCAATTTCACGTGACTTATAATTTACTTTCTCATTTTTCTTGATTGTGACGTCAATATTCTTTTTCAAATTGAATATCAAAACGATCCCTCATGTGTTTTCATCACAACCTCAATCAACTCTAGATAATAAAGAGGACATATATACTTTATTCACTCTCAAACCGTTTCAAGAGAATCTTAGCATTGTCCACATTTTAATCACCAAAGAAGATTTTTGCCTTATCGACTCTTATAACAACAACTAGCAACAAACACTAGAGACATTTCAACAAAAACAAACTCAAATACAAAACTCGAAACACTTTAGCAAGAACAATTTGAAATGAGATTACCAAATCACAATAGAACCACACAAGGACTTAAAAATTTCAACACAACCATTGAATCTAGTAAGCTTGAAATTACTCTGGAAAGTATTATATTAACTTCTCTTAGTTGCAAAAGTTATGTCAAAGATTTAGAATGAGTCTCTATATATAGAGTTTTGAAAACAATGATTTAAGAACTTTCACATTTAATAGGTTAAATCAAGCTTCTAATAAATTATTCTAATACAATTTAAAAATAAGTTATAAGGTCTCTATGATATAGTTCATTCTTAAACAAAGTAATCAATTAAACATGCTCCTTATTCATTGTTCAAAATAAATTTAATCAGTTAATTAAAGATCTTATAGCCAATTATAATATTGAGAGATTCCCTACTACAAAAATGACATAATACATCAGTTCCAAAATTGATGTTGATCTAGGCAATGTTACACTACAAAACTTTTAAATAGTGATCAATTTTAATGACCAATAATGATTAGTAACTATAGTAATTAATTTAGACACTAATTTACAAAACTAAAAATTATTGCTTACTAAAATAGTTCCTATTATGAATAAAAAATTATAAATAGTGACTTTAACAATATTTTTTAAATGTTATTAATTTTTTATTAGCATATGCTACTCTCTGGTATCCTAATTGCAAAACAAAACAGAAAAAAGGTTGCATAAAATTGAATTAGGATATGGTTTTCTCTATTTCGTTTTCTCTCTCGAACTGTCACCAAATTTAATTTCACATAATGATTTTCTAAACTCACCTAACCCTTTGAAACCTCCTTTGTGACCCTCCAATCAAATATCCCCTAAGACACTTCCTTCTAAATTAATATTGTTACCCATTCACATCATTTTATCTTTTTCACCTTCACAAAATGAGGTGTGCCTATTGTTAAAAAGTGGACTTTAAGCCTAACTCGACCTTACAAAACCTTCATTCATTTGTATATTGTCATTCAACACTATTTAAATGAATTATTTTTACTTTATTTGAAATTTATAATGTAAGACTCTCTTTTTTTCAGCCCTAAAGTTAAAGAGGCCTAGTCTCATCTGTTGGGCCTAAAGGCTAGCCCATAGGGTATCTAAGACCCCTCATTCAGTCTCTTCGTTATCTATTCTGCCCATTTTGCAAAAATAGTGCTTTACTCCTCTCTTTTTCCCTTAAACAGTGTTGTGCTAGGGTTTGGGTCTCATTCGTCTTCGAGTTAGCTCAACCGCATTTTCTGCTCCACTATTTTCTAGCTCACAAATATGCTCCTAGAGCTACTGTGCTCAGTTGTTTGGGGTGTCTAAGTCGTTTGTTAGCCTTTTCCAAGTAAGGGAAGCTAGGGTTTTGCGTTTTAATGTATATTACTTGTTTTTCAACTTTGTTTCGTGCTTTTGGTAATTGAATGGTGTTTAAAATGATATGAACGTGTATTGTGCATTGCTCTGGATGAATCTTTCTGTTGGCCTATGTGAACAATGGAGGAAATCTGATATTCTCGCCCAAGCGAGTGGGTCTCGCCTAAGCGAGAGTATCAGAAACTCTCCCAGGTGCTTGCGCGAATTGTCAGTCAGGCGATGAGCTCAAGTTTTGAGCGAGAAGCCATCTCGCTCAGGCGTGGAGGTCTCGCCTAAGCGAGAAGACACGAAAGTCATTGTTCCCACTGTTCGAGTTCTCGCCTAGGCGAAATGAATTTGCCTGAGCGAGTGAACCTCTCTCGCCTGGGCGAGAGCTTCTAGTATGAGCGAGAACTAGGCGAGAAAGTGTTCAAGTACTGTTTTCTCCCCTGTTCTTGGTTGATGGTCACATGTTTGATTGAAATACTATGTTAAAGCATGAATTGGGTGATTATGCATGTATTAAATGGCTCATGGGCTGAAATTGATGAGTTTAGTATGATCTTTCGTATGGAACATGATTGGATGGTTGGTTAAATATTGGCATGAGATTGTTATGCATGATAACTTTATGGTTGGTTGGTGAAACATGATTTTGGTATGGTTTAGGACGTAATTGTATGACCCTCTTGGTGAGATATATGGTGTTGCCTCATGGTCAGGACGTAATTCCACCATGGTTTCGTGACAGTGCCTCATGGCCAAGACGTAATTTTATGAGCCCTTTTAGTGGGAGCTCATGGTGGTGCCTCATGGTTAGGACATAATTCCACGAAGGTTTCGTGGTAGTGCCTCATTATATAATTTAGTAAGGATTCAAGTAAGAGGAGGCCATAGTCTCACGTAAAGCGTACTAACTCAAGTGGGGAGAGTAACAGGAGGCCCTAGTCTTTGGCAAGATAATGACCTTAGATGTTTAAAGGCTAACCTTGTGTGTGGTAGAGTGAAACTCATTGGCAATTGGCTCTACAGAGTAGTAGAGGCCACCATAAGTGCAAGCATCCAGTGAATCCGACTGATTATATGTATCCGAATAATTGAGTCTTAGAGTCTTGCTTGTTGGTCATCACATGCTTGGTTGATTTATGTATCTTTGACTTTAAAATTGTATGCAATTGTATGATAAAACATTTTTCACTCTAGCTTACCCTTTCTGTTTGCTTGTGTGTTTGTCTGTGGTTTTCTCCTTTTGCGATGATCATCAATTTATTGGTATGAACAGATGTGGAAACTCCTCGTGGTTATCAGGGTGATGAAAACTCCACTGCATAGCTTATCTTGGTTTGGATCCCCATGTTCCAAGTTCTCTTTTAGGGTTGTAGCTCATGTATTTGCCTTGCTCCAATATATTTTTGGATACTATTAAACTTCTTTTCCATTTTATTAATGATATCATGGTGTGCCTTATTTTCTTTCCAAGTATTATGAATAACGGTAAGGAGTGACACATATACTTCCTAACTTAGCTCTTTATATTATTTTGTGTAACGTTTCATTTAATTAAGTTTATTATTTAAATGGGACGTTACATATAAAGGTTATGCATTCTATTTTTATTTAAATTTATGGTTACATTTTTTTATTAAATATAAAATTTTTCTTTTGTAAATACATGCGGATACTCATTGATATCCATGAATATTAAGAAAATATACGAGTACTCACATAATGGATACCTACACAAATATGGATACGAGTACGGAACGTATATTTATCTAACAAGTAGGATACAGAAAAACTACTATCCATACCCTACCCGCCTCGTTGATATCCCTAGATGGAACCATTCATCTCTAACTCTAAAAGACTATGCCTATGCAAGTTAAATATAATAAATCAAATAACAAAGCATGAATAATTATTGATAATTGTACAATAAAAAGAAATCAGGAAAATATGTCTATGTTTTTCACTAATCACAAGTATTATAAATAAAAAGGTTACTCTATATTAAAGAGTAATAAATACATAATATAGAAGTTCAATGGGCAGTCATAAAAATAATTCATAACACTACAAAAGCCAATTCATAACAAATATAAATGTGTTGTTTCAAGTCTTGGAAAGCTACTGTCATTCTTAGAACGATGAAACTAAGTTTCCAAAGTTTTACATGCATTGAAACTGCGAATGTCTTGCCAATTATTTTTTATAATAATGAATACAACTATACAGCGAGAATAAGCTGACAATTATTTTACAATGTCTGGTCCCAGGGGATGTTATATTCTCCGAAATAAACACAGTGCAAACACATAAGATAATAGGTATTGAAGTCACAGATACCGTGATTTAATTATTACCAACCAAACCACAAGGCCAAGGCCAGAACATTATCATCCATAACAATTTCACTGCTTGCAAAATGCTTGTGCACAAAATAGGCTGATTAGCATGAAAAAGTTAACAACCTTACAAACATACCATGAAATCAGAAAACAAAAGCAACAAGTTCAACATATTTCATGATTATTTCCACCCACTGCTACAATCCTTGAGAACATGCATTAATCATCATCTCCATCTGCAATGCAATATCACAAATAATAAGATGCTAGGAGGTAATAAAATGACAACGTAAAAACACCAAAGTAAACGAATGGCAACCGAAAAACACCACCTCCAAAACATTAAATTACAGAGCAGCTGACAATACAAAAACATGTAAAGCATAAATACTAAGTTGATGATGAGGAACATGGTTCAGAAGCTTCCATAAAATTCTAAAAGGTCAGACAATAAAACGATGGAAAATATAAAACTCTTGACTTGAAAAGCTGAAAGAGAATCAAAACACAATGAGAAACCTAAGAAGAATAGAATTTCTTGCCGGAGCAATCAGGTCTCCAAAGCATCAGATGAGTCACCAAAATCTCACTACGCATGGCAAAAATCTTAAGCCATCTCATTGCATTAAAACTGTAGTAGCACCACGGCTATTACAAGTTCAAAAACTAAGTGTTCCAATAAATCATCACTGAAGAAATAAACATAATCCTTATTACCATAACACTCACGGCCTTAAAAAAATCACATTCTTATGCTAGCTAGCCACATTTCATATGAAACGACATCATGGCAGTTTAAAATCAAATTATCAAACGATTTTCATCCCAGTATTCACTGTTCACGCTACCCTCTCCTCTAATCTAAAATTTTCACACACTGTGCTAACTTAAGAGCAAATGAAACAGTAACATCTTCCTCAAAACACTCTGAACCGAACCTGCCAATCCAATTCCAAAATGGACAAAAGGGGGTCATGATTCAATTCAAACAATGCACTCATATGCAGAGCTTCTCTCTTTCTCTCACCCACAAATCTAACAATCCACAACAACCATTGCAAAGACCAATCCAAGGCAGTTTCATTTCCCCACGCCCCAAAAGCCAAAATATTCTCACAATCACTAAAGATACGAGGAAAACATAAAATCAACTGCAATTGAGGCTTTGGGGTGGGCAATTGAAAAAAGAAAAAAAAGCGTTTGCAATGAAAAGAAAGAAAACCTATGTAACGTCTTTCGTTGGCGGCTTTAGCCTTTTCGAGCATCTTGTCGAGGTCCTGTTCAACCTGGGCCTCCCATTTGAGAAGCTGGTTCACAAAAACAGCGCCCAGCCCCATTCCCACGACGTGCTCCCACGGATCTACATCGAAATACACCAACGAATGAATCAAAGAAAAAATGAAATTGAAGAATTGGCATTCAGAAAAAGAAAGAAAGAGAAAGATGGATACGGCGCATGTAGGGAAGTTTTCGGAGGGCATTGGAGTACATCTGGGTTCCCAAACCCAGTAAAGCGCCGATCGCCGTTGCACTGAGTACCATCGTTTTTTCCTCTTTCACTTGATTCCACAAACTTTCGCACAGACCAAACCTATTTCTTTCTCGAATCCTCAATTTTAGGGGATGCGAAGACAGAGTGTGTTCAAACTATGTAGGGGTATTAAAGGAATTATGCACTCACAGTTGTAGAATGCCACTAAAATAACTGGTCACATAGAAAGATATATATATATATATATATATATATATATATATATATATATATATAGGTGGGTTTTTTTTTATTCTTTTGTGTTTTTATTTTTGTTTTTTAATTTTATCTTTTGATAAATTTTTATTTTTTTAAATTAAAGTAATTAAGTTATTAATTTTATATTTTAAATATTATTTTTTAAAGTTAATAATTTTTATTTGACTATTATTTATTATAAAAACCATTTAAATTTATTTTTATAATTATAATGTTATTATTTCTTTTATTGTAAAAAAATAAATAGAAATTCATTACACACGTGTATTTTTACTATAATGTATTTTCTCAAGCAATAGACTATTAGACAGAGAAAGCAAAACAACATAATGGTTACATCGGTTCACTCAAATTCACAAGTCATGTTTACTTCTCTCATGATAATTTCGTAAAATCTTACATTAATCAATTTATTATTACAAACAAGTATACAAACTACCGTTAGACTCGGAAAAAAAATTAAATAATTAAATAGATAATTATTTAATATAAATGTGGGAATGAAATCTTTATGGCATTTGATATGGAGTTATGATAAAGAATAGTACTACTTCAAGTGGTTGAGAGTATTTGATTATTATGAAAGAATTTAAGTTTGAGTCTTATTGATGTCAATTGGTTATTTATCATGAGATAGCGTGATAATATAATTCTAGATGTGTAAGAATTATCATAAAATATGAATTGGTTGATTAGTTGTACAATTATTTGATAATAGTGTGGACGTGGGTTTGAAACCTTGTTTGTGCGAACATAATTTTTTTATGCGTCTAGAACATGGCGACCATTAGGGAGAGGCACAAAAAACCCTAATTGTCTCTAGAGAGTAGAGGAGGAACAAATATAGGATGTGAATGGACATGAAACCTTTATATTAATGACTATTGAAGAAAATTAAAAACTCCAAATTCGTATTTCAATTTTATTTAATTATTTTAAGGCTGAAAAAAGAAGGAAAAGAAAAGAATTAATGAGTGGGAGAGGGGAGGCTTTTGGTACGACTCCTAGGAAGAGTTGTGAAAGCAAGGAAGAAGTTGCACAAGGAACGCTTTTGGAGCAAGAAATCCGGATAAGGGGTGTTGAACCATATTTTATCTTTTGATTTTTGACTGAGTGTTGTATGTGACTTGGGGGAAACTTGTATATGATCATAAAACGACGAAGAGTGTGGTTTATGTGTGGTAGAATCTTCTTTGTGTGTTGTGACCCTACCATTGTTGTTGATTACCATGATTTTCATGTTGCTTGGTGTGATGCTTTAGCTTTTTTTTTTTATGCGAAAATATCTCTAGTATAAGTAGTTTGGTGGTGTTTCAGTTTGTCTTGAACCGTACAATGGGGTTCAGATTGTTATGTGTTGAACATGTTTTTTGTGATGTTCGTTTGGCATGGCAGATGTCATAACTTAGTTTTTTTATTCATGTAAGTAGGCAACATTGGGTTTCAAAGGGATAACATGTCTCTCATGTTTGAATTGCCTTGTGGAAATCCATGACATGCATTGAGGGGTTGCTATTGTTACGATGCAGCCATGCTTGTGTTGCTATAGCCTTTTGCCTTATTTTAATTGTTAGCTTTATACCTTTTGGATGGGGCAGCCATGTTTTATGGAGTTTTGGGGTGTAAGACTTCACATGGTTTTTACCGTTGCATCCAGTTGGGTTCCGCATGAAAAACTCATGTAAGATTTTTCTCGTGGGTCGCTTTATGGTTCACGTAGGGGAGGTATCAAGAGTTGAGGGGAGGAGGAGTGTTTTGTTTTTGGTTTCTCTTTTTGTTCCTATTTTACGTTGCAGTGCAGAGATATCCTTAAGGCAATAGCCTTTCCTTTTAATGTTAAAGTACTTATAGCATTGATAGGATGTTGCATTGTGGTGGGTCGTTTGTTTCATTCTATTTCCATTATTAATGACATCTTCTATGGTGGGACCGAGGGAGGAAACCTTTCCATCTTTCACGTTGGTGCAACTTTGGTGTTTAAGGGTTATGGTGAATTGTATTTATGTTGTAAATATTATTTGGTAATATTATAATGGTATATTATAATATTAAATTATTATTTGATTTTCAATAATTTATGTAAGTATTTATTAGTTAAAGTTATTAGTTAAACCTATCTTTATTAATATATATATATATATATATATATATATAACGTTATATTTTTGTCTGATAAATATATATATTTAGGGGATATTTAGGATTAGTGTTTTAGTCAATTTATTATGTGTTGGCAGAAGAAAAGTTATAGGGGCAGGTTTTATTATGTATTGGTCGCATGGGTAGTTGGGTATTTACATTGTTATTTTTTCTTGTTTTGACAATGGAACATTTAATATATTTAATATATGTATATATAAAAAAAGTAAACTAATATAATTGGTAACCAGGAATGTTACCTTTTGATATAAAGTAGGATTCACGTAATTGGATAATTGAATATACTTTAAATTAAAATAAGATACAAGTGAGTCACAAACCAGTGGGTTTGGAAGTGTCTGGTGCTTGGCAGCGCGAGGTTTTCGCTAGACGGTCTGCGTTGGAACTTCACCTAACGGCGCTTAGGCAGCACCAGGCGATAGCGTAGGGTATAATGTGTTGGTTTGTTTATGTGTTTTGAGATTTCGAATTTGTACTAGTAGGTGCTTGATTTTGTCACGAACGGGTAGGTTCGTGACCTGTGCTAGGACACATGATTAATATGAGTGGGGAGGTTCATATTAGTGACACTCTCGTGTGAGAATACGAGCGGGGAGGTTCATATGTTTCGTGCTTATACTTGAGAATTGTTGCGAGCGGAAAGGTTCGTAGGTGGATGGATCACGTGTGTTGGACTACGGGCGGGGAGGTCTATAGAGTTGGACTACGAGTGGGGAGGTCCGTAGAGGTTAGACCATGAGCAGGCAGGTTTGTGGAAGTATGAAATATCTTGGGTCCATGTATGTAATTGTTTTCTATGCATGGGGTAGTAGTTTCATTTGTATAATGAGACGATGATAGAAAACCTTGGGGCAGTAAGGATTTAAGATTAAGCATGAATGAAATAAAGTAATTTGGGTGAATCTTTATATTATTAATTCATATGATTATATTGCTTTGAGATCACCCTTTTTGTTTGTGTTTGGCGATGATCGTGTGACTTGTCACACGTGAGCAGATATTGGAGATGTTGGAGACGTGTAAAGACGGGGAAAGGGCCACTATGGAAATTTTATTATGATTATCTATGATTGTAGTTTTTATTTTAGTCGATTTTGGAACTTGTACAACTACTACGGTTTTTCGTGATTTGAATTTAAGCACATTGGTTAAATTTTAAATTTTCCCGCATTTGGGAATAAGAATTCATGACGAATCGACTTTTATTTCTAAATTATTTATTTTATTAAGTAATTTCCAGCAAGGACGTTACAACTCTTAGCTATAAGGAGTATACAAATCATTTGACGAAATTAAGAGTGGAGAAATTAGAGTAGAAGATGAAATCTTTAATGTTACGTTCATTTGCGGTGAATCAAAAGCGAGTGAAAACACCATCTTGCCTAATTGGAGGAGATTTGAGATGATTAATTGAGCATGGTACGTAGTTCCCAGTGTTGAGCAGCGATACTAGTGATACTATGTAAGATTCCTAAAGAAAGAAGCATAAGATTCCTGACACAAAGTGATCACACACACACTATTTGAATTTCTTTGACTGAAAAAGCCATTAAATATGAAATGAATAAGTTAGAAAGGTTGGTATATGAGGTTGGTAGAGTGTATAAGTTGTGAGTGAGGGAGAAACCAATCTTGGTTTTTAGCTTTGATGGAGACAGTGGTCTTATGGTGGTGCCATTTCAGGTCAGTGATTTCCATTGGTTTTTTTATTGTGTAATATTTGTCTGTGTATGTGTGTGTGGTTGATATAATGAAATTTCAAGTGCATGGAGAAAACCCTAGTGGTGAATAATGGAGTATCATCATGCATGAAGTCGTTGTTTCTGAGTTCTAGAATGGGGCTGAGGTCTGGAATAAGAAAATAACGAAGTGGGATCTGATCCAGTAAGGTGTAGAACAATCCAATAAAGAAGGGATCTAATCCTACCAAAGTTGGAAAGGATCCAGGGCATGGCGTGAGAGAAAGGATCTGATCCTAGCAAAGTTGGAATTAATCGAGGCATGGTGTGAAAGAAGGGATCCGATCCCACATGAGTTGGAACGAATCTACATGCGTTAAATAGACAAGATTTGATCCATTATATGCAAATTTGATCCCAAACTGCACTGGATTTGATCTTTATATATTAGAACTGATTCGGTTTGTGGCTAAACATGGTTGTTTTGTTTCGTTTGCATAAGGTGGTGGAGGATGCCAATGTTGGGGGCTTCAGAAGGTGGTCTTGCACGGGTTAATGGCTTGAGGATGTTCTGGACATGTGGTTGCTTACTTGATTTTGACCTTTACTTGTAGGTGGTGTAGTTGAGTTCGTGTGGTGATGAATAAGTCTAGACTGTGGTTGATGTAGGTGGTGTTGTTGTTGTGAAGTTAGTTGTTGGATCTTGGAATAGGGGTTGTTTTCAATTTCGAGTTTGTGATTTGTGTTTATTGGTGTAGGTATTCCTGCTTTATGTTGCATTTAACCTGTGGTGGTGCTCAACTTGTTAGTTCGTGGATCTGAGTTTCTGGGTTCGTGTAGGTGGTCTAGTTGTGTTCATTCTCTAGTGTCAAGGCGCACAGAGATGTTGGAGGTTAGTTTGTGGTTCGTAGAAGAGGCTTTTTTTGATTTAAAAATTCTAATTTTTGCTGGTTGGTGTAGGTGTTGGACATTTTTGGACTTTGTTTCAAGTCTTCAAGAGTGATTAGAGGAATGTACATTTTCAAATGTGTTATTTGTTTTATTTATGGATAGATGACATTGGTTGTATGTGCATTATTAATAATTTTAGAAATAGTTTTTTTAATTGTAGATGTTATTATTCTCTAAAATATTTTTATTTTACGAATTTGAATTTATTATAAGTCTTTTAAAATATTAAGTTTTTAATGGTTGATAATTAGTTGTATTATGTGTACGTAATAGTATTTATATTTGTTAAAGGTAATGTACATGGAAGAAGAATTAGAACTGCCATATTTGAATGGTGATGATGTAATGGGTGTGGACTTCAATATAGTCACACATTTACACCAGTAATTGCAAATGCGCATAACAATAGTCACATTAACAATGTTATGCATTGTTGCACATGCCTTGAAAATATTGAATATATATTCGAATCATAACAATATTGTTAGGGAATTTGTGCCAGACAAAGACCGTTGCAGAGAGCAACTGGTGTCTTACTTGGTGCATACTAATCGATGTTGTGACATTATTTGCATCGGACCAGAGGCATTTATTAACCTATGTGAGCGACTAAGGGCAAATGGGTTAGTGAAGGATGCAATATGGTTGATAATGGAGGAACAAGTTGCTAAATTTTTTCACATAATTACCCATAATGTGAAGAATAGAAGTGTCGCATTCTTCTTCCATCGTTCAAGGTCAATTGTTAGCAAACATTTCCACAATGTATTGGATCCAATTTTGACCTTTGAGTTTGAATTTTTAATTCAGACATCAAGAAGTGAGTTCATCCAAATTTGGCCAACAATATTTGATATTTCTCATGCTTTAAGGTAAAAGTCAAATTACTTCTATAATTTGAAGAAAAGCATGTATGAAAACCTATTTCTTTAAATTTATCATTTCTATCAAATAGGATTGTCTAGGGGCCATAGATGGAACTCATGTACGAGTAAGAGTCCCAAGATCTGATGCCACAAGGTTCCGAGGGAGGAAGGACTGGCTAACTCAAAATGTCTTTGCTTCGGATGATTACGATATGAAATTCACTTATGTTTTAGCTGGTGGGGAAGGGACAACATCTGATTCAAGAATTTTGAAAAATGCTCTAGTGCGAGATGATTCGTTGATCACACCTGAAGATTAGTGTCTTACTGACCTTTATTTATTGCTTCAGTTGTGACGCATTAATAATTCAAATGTCATAATTGGAGTAGGAAAGTACTATCTGGAGGATGTTGGATTTATGTTGAAAAGAGTAATAATGACTCAGTATAGATGTGTAAGATATCACCTTAAAGAGTTCGCGCGAAGAGGGCCACAAAATCCTCGACAGTTATTTAACCATCTTCATTCCTCACTGAGAAACGTGATTGAAAGAACATTTGATATATAAAGTGGAAGTGAACCTCATTATTGTTTGGAGACAATGATAGACATTGTTTTAGCTTGTTGCATCCCCACAACTATCTACGTGGGGTGGATAATGATGAAGCAATAATTGATGAGGTTGACCGAGAGTTGACGGAAGCACAGTTGAAAATCAATATTGCTCAAGTTCGTGAAGATGATTACAAGATTGGTTGTAACTTTAGGGATGATTTAGTAGAACAAATGTGGTGAGATTATGGAAACTCGTAGATTGATGTACTTAATTGTGTTGTTTGACTATGTCATATTTAATGAAAAAGTATGCCATTTATATAAAATGATTTAATGTAATGTCATGAATTTTTTGGAATTAGGTGAAAACATGAATAAGGGAAAAAGTGTGGCTACAGATTCCTTCGTCGGTCCGCAAGAATTTATGAAATGGATAGAGGAGATGGATGAAACACTTCTGAATGCAATGATAAAAAAAAATTGGGGAACATGGTCGACGACAACTGGACATCCCAAGCATATAGCAATATCGTTCCTAATCATCACCAATTAGGGTTTGTCGGAGTAACGAAAAATTATGTGAAAAATAAAGAAAAGGTGTTGAAGGAGAAATGGCGTGAAGTTCATGATTTGTTCAGTTCACTTAGTGGATTTGCATAGAGTTCATTATCCAAATGATTCAAGGTTGAGGTCGAAGTTTAGGAAGACCTGATCAAGGTAAATAGGAATGAACTTTGTCTTTGTGTAAAATATTAAAGCCAAATTATTTCTACACATGTATTCGAATACCATTTCAGGCAAAGCTAGTTGCGACAAAATGAAGGGTCACTAACATTAGACATTATCATCTAATGGAGGAATAATGGGCAGTCGATAGAGTTACAGGTGGTGGAGTTCAAACAACACGGCAAGCATGTCCCAAGTGCTAGAAATCACGTTTGGAGGTTTATTTGAATTATGAAATGGAATACATACTCGACGCCCCTACTTATGAAGGTTCATATGCACACCCTCCAACTTCACCGCCATATATGGATGAGTGCAGTCCCAACCTAACTCAATTTGTGTCGTCAATCCCATCTAGGGGGAAGTCAACATCACGTGGCTTGAAACACAAAGGTCCCATGGTGGATTTATTATACTCACAGTTTGACAAGCTTGGCACAAAGCTAGACGACTTCATGGATGTAATGGGATTGGATAACTCTTAGTTCGAGAAAATTTTATCCATAGTGGAGCGACAAGTGATTGCCATTGAAAAGTGCAATGATATTCTCAATGAGCAAGTGGGGATGATGCGTCGCAATGAAACATTCCAATACACCAAAAGTGATATATGGCAAATGCTTGTTGGGATGAATATACAAGAACCTAAGCTTATGGAGTAGTGTTATAATTTCTTGTGCACAAACCATGTGGCCACCAAAAGGTTAATGGGAATGCCTAGTAATCTCCAATGGAGTAAGCTACTTAACATGATGATGAGGAGTAATTAGCATATGTGTTTGACACACAGATTGTGTTAGTTTCGACTAAGACATGATGATCATTTAGTACTTCATTTTGGACTATGTTATGTTTTTTTATGTTATCAAGAACTACTTCCATCTGAACTATGTTATGATGAACTACTTCTAGTTTGAAAAATGTTACTGTTTATGTTTTTTATTTATTATGTTGTTGTTTATTATTTTTATTTGAAGTTATTATGTAATAGTGTGATCATCATCACATAGAGGACATAAAAGTCGAAAGGACAAACATTCGGCAACAAACATACATGAACCCTTCTGCACTAAAAAGGCCATAAGTCGAAAGTGTTTTAGATCAACAACGTTTCTTTAGCAATTATCCTCAGATGGAACACTATGCACATGAATTTTATAGAAGAAGAATTATGGAACCAAAAATAATGAATTATGATTCCTTCACTACATCCAGTCTTTATTTCCATCATCACCTAGTATTTTAGGCCTCGTTGACTTTGTAGATCTGGACCATCCTTTCTATCTGGATCTGATCAAAGTTTTCTACTCAAACTTGAGGATTTCTATCGAGGGATACCTACTAAGTGTGATTATCCAAAAAAAAAAATAAACTTAAACCTGATGATTGGTATAACATTTCCCATCTTCAGTATGAAGGTCGAAAATTGAGATTTACGAATATACTAGAAGACCTCCCTTTCGCTCATGACATGGCATTGGCTTCTATGCCAAGATCGAAGATGCAAGGTCAACGTGTTAGAACTGTCGATTTTATTAACGTAAATGACAAACTACTACATTATGTGATAGTGCATATTTTGACACCACATTTGACTAATTTTGTAAAGTTGTTGCAGGAAGACATTTTTATGATATGGTTGCTCAAAAATAACATATCAATTAATTAGCCACATCATATAATGCAACACATGCTTAAGTGCAAGGCTAGTGAAACTCCTCTCCCGTATGGTATATTGATCACCCAAATTATGCAATACAGTGGTATAATGATGATGAAGGGCAAGCACAGGCACAAAATCCTTTGCATGACGACCATGTTCTAGGAGTTGACCACTCTACTCGTAATTTTGAAGAACCTCCCTTCAACTCAAATTCTCATATGCTAAGTCAAGTGTGCAATGAGGTGCAAGACTTGAAAAATAGAATGCAAGGAATGGAAGATATGCTAGGATGTGTTCAAGGAATAGAAGAAAATTTATCGAATTTGACTCTTGATATCAACCGACAGATGCAAAAAGTGAATTTCAATGTCAACTTAATTCTTCACAAATTAGAGGATTAAGAACATTCTACTTTCATAATTGTATGGTAACACTCTTTCGTTGTTTAAATTTCAACAACTTTAATTAAATTTCATTACATCAAACTTTTTAAAACTATTTTATTGTCACTTATAGTATTATTGCTCCTCAAATGACATGGATTCTACAATAATCTTCCATAATATCGTTAATTTTAAAGGAAAATTTACTTCACAAAAATCTATTCGCAATCACTTCTAAATCCCTTAAAAACACATAATTCACTTTCAAATCCACTCAAACCCATCCACTCCTTCTCTCTCAAATCCTTTCTCTCAAGTGAACACACCCTAAGAGTTAAGAAGAGCTAACTAATTTTTTCGCATGATATTTTATGTAGCAATTTTTATTAGGATTAAATCATGTATTTGTGTTTTCTTCGGATTAAAATGGTTTAAAAATCTTTCACAAAATTTACTTCCAAACCTACTCACAATCACCTCTAAATCCCTTAAAAAAATAACACATAATATACTTTCAAATCCACTCAAACTCATTCACTCTCTCTCTTTCAAATCCTCTCTCAAGTGAACACACCCTAATAAATAAGAAAAACTAACTAAATTTTTCGTATGATATTTTTGTAGCAATATTTATTAAGATTAAATCATGTATTTGTGTTTTCGTTGGATAAAGTTAAAATGGTTTTAACACGGTGGCTTGGTATTGTTATTATTATTGTTACTTTTTACATAAAAATCATATATAATAAGGTATATTATATATAGTAATGTATAGTATAAAACAGCCATATATTATAAGGCTTTTTTTGCATTTTTCTGTAATATTATAATATAATATTGTAAAAATAGTTTTAAAGTTTTGGGTTCAGTAGTTTGGCAATTGTGTGGCTTTCTTAATAATTGCGGATTTGATTTTTGATTATTGGTCATTGGTGTTTTAAATGGGATGAAGATAAAATGGTTTTTGCAACGTGGATTGGATAAAGCTGAAACAATTTTGGCAAGTATGGTTTTGATTTATAATATATATATTTTCTAAAATATTTTGGAAATTTACGGGTTGCGTATTTTTTTTAACTTATTTATAGTTTTGGTATTTATTAAAATACTTTAGGTTTATAATGTTGGCTATGTTTAATAATTGGCCGCTTGTGTTTTATAAATTGTGAAGATTAAACATTGATATTATTTATGGTTTTAGTAATCGTGATGATTAATTTGGGATATGGAGTTTTAATGGTTTATTCTTTGAAAATTATTTCATAAAGTGAATAATTTACAAAAAAATTTCACACACTTAGGGATGTCAACGAGACGGGTAGGGTACGGGTAGTAGCTCCCCCGTACCCTACCCGCTGAATAAATATTCGCCCCGTACTCGTACTCATATCCGTCGGGTATCCGTTAGGCGGGTACCCGTCTATTTTTTTCATATCCGCGAGTATCCACGGGTACCCGCGGGTATTTACAAAAATATTTAAAAAAATAAATATTTAACCATAATTAGTGCTTGGATTAAGAAGTCTCTTTTCTCCGATTGATTCTTGAAAAATAAACAAATAAAAAATCACGACCAATTTATATTATAGTTTATTTTTGAATAAAATATTAAAGAAATTACTAACTTCATCAATGTACACCTCTTGCAACATTTTATAAAGTTTCATGTTGTCCAATTTTAATCTAGAAGAGCCTGAAAACATAAGAAGTTCATTACAAATTTCTAACAATCACTTAATTAAAATATCTAAGTAAAAGTGTTAATTTCATTACCTTCCATGTTGGTCCATAACCAGTCTTGGAGACACATCAATGCCTCCACAGTATCTGAAAGTAATTTACTCGGTTGTGGGGTAAGAATCTGACCACCATTATTGAATGAAAACTCATAATGTTTTTTACTAATATATATATATATAAGGGTATTTTTCTAAATTAAAGTTTAGCGGGTACGGGTATCCACGGGTACGGATACTATGATACCCATACCCGCCCAATTAACATGCGGGTATTAAAAATACTCGTACCAGCAGGTAGCGGGTATCCATTTTTAATATCCGTTTCCTACCTGTTGCGAGTTTTATCCACGGATACCCGCGGATACGGATTTTTTTGGCATCCCTACACACACTCATAGAGAACATTATTTGAATAGTATAGAATTAAAAAAAAAATTGATTGTACCAAATGTTTCTTTCTCTTCAACTTGAACTCTTTATATATAGCCTCTTGAAAATGATTGTTGTAGCTTGAATTAACTAATTATTGATTTTGCAATATCTTTGTTTAGTGCTTCAAAATGTATCTTCATCTCTATGGGCTTGGAGCTTGATAAGGAAATGTATAATTTGCTTCTTCCAAGCATTTTTCTCTTGATTTTTCTTAAGGATAGACAATTCAAACAATATTTGCAAATATGATTATTAATTGCAATTAAGTATAATTGCATATATTTATCAGTTTCCTTATTGAGAAAATCATGAAACCATTGTTCTTCTAAAAATCATTTCAAACACTTAGTTTTGTTTTGATAAAATATTTTATGATCACGTCTTGTTTGTTACTTAGTTTCACATTAAGCACTTATGAAGTCTATTGCACCATCTATTAATCTAGTAGAAAGTCTACTATGAGACTTTAACATAAACAATATATCTTTTAGTTTTCACAAAAAAAACACAATAGAATGTTTAAATAAATCAATCACATTCAAACATAAAAGACACTTAGAGAGTTTGTTATCATCAAAATCATTTAATGGTCTACCAATGTTAGACTGTCTAATAGGATTCAAAGGATTGAACCATCTAAGATATCAAAGTTTTGATCATGGAGTTTTGTAAGGAAAGAGAGTGATAAAAAATCACAAAATTTTTATTACTAGGTAGAAGAAATATATTTTTCAACGAATAAAACGTTTGAACACCCTACTAGTTTTCTACATGAATAATGTTCTTATGAAATTTAAGACATGAAAGGCTTTGAGCAATGAATTTAGTAGTGTTTCGACAACTTTGGATCACTTTTTCTAACTTGAAAAATTACTTGTTATGTATAGTTGAGAAGATTCGTTGTACATAATTTTCTACTAATTGAGAAACTTTACTTCAAAACTTTATCTTCAAACCATCAATTGTTTGTGTATGAGTGTAAAGATGCATAAAATGTTCCCGATATATCTCCTCTTTAAGCAACATCATGATAATTGACATGACTTATCGTACCTTGGCCAAAGAGCTTTCAATCAAAATGGGGTAAACATAGGATTGCACAATATGGATAACCTTCCTAGAGTTGACATGACACATGTCAGAATGTGCTCTTGCATGAAGCCACTTTAGCACGTCTTTGAATATATCTTTAACATTGATGTGTGCTATGTGAGATCTTCTTGATAGACATGAAGATAAGAGTGTTCTCTATAACGTAAAATAAGCTCATAAAGTTTTCTTTTAGGTTTTAATGTTAGCTTAAAGACTGTGTACACATCGTCTAATAAGATTTTTGATTATCGAACAAAGCAAGAGAACACATGTGCTATATCAACTATTAGGCAAATCACTTTGCATCTCATATGATCTACTTAAAAACTTTATAGATGAAGCACAATCATGTTCAAACTTCTTTCTTAACAATAGTTAATCAAAATCAATAAAGGTTTATTGAACTTTACTCTAACAGGTAAGAATACAAAGGTCATAGCTCTCCCACTAAAACTTAGAACACATAGAAGCATTGTGAATACTTTTTCAATAATGTAGATTTGGTGTAATAATTGATTTGCATTGATCAAAGACAAAAACTAAAAGGATTGTCAATTTTTTGATACTACAAAGATTAACATGAAAATATGCAATAAAATATGATCATTTAATGAAATCACTACACATTTTTTTGTGTTTCCAGTCAAAGTTATAACATGATTGTTTTGAAATATAATTTCAAGTGTTGTTTTAGAAATAGACAACACAACACATACTATTGGACGAAAACTCTAAGTAGTTTTGTTGATAACAAACATTATTAAGTTGTAAAAGTAAATGTTTTTATTCAACTAGCATATTTAATTTTGCAGAATATGTGCACCTTAAGACGATTAGCTCTTATTACCAAGTTATATCAGAAAAGTAGACTATTAGTCTTTGATTAGATTAGACCATACATATTTGTCAAGGATAATACAATTTAACAGTTTGTACTGATCAAAAGACAACTTATGAACTTATTAGACAACTCACTAGTATATCTTATTAGACGACTATGAGACCTCATTTGACGTATTTTGTTGTCAACATCTTAATTATTTTTTTGCTCTAATGATTTATGATTTTCTTAATTTAGAAATGAAATTAACAAGTTGCAACAATCAAAATATATCTAGAAAATTAAATCTAAAACAAAAGATTTCATAAACAAATCATATACCTTGAAATTAAAATTGATTTAAGTGTCAAGAAACATTTTATCTCTATATATAGAAATATTCTATTTGCACTTATAGGAGACTAACATTATTTGATTTGTCTGATCTTATATTTGATCTTATTTCATTATGCTACTAATGTGATATTCATATTAATCTGTTGAAAATGTTTCTTTTAACAATGAAAATTTTTTAAGGCTGGAGAAATTTTCATCAAATATTTCTATACTAAGTTCTCTTTGATCTCAAGATGGAAAGTATAGATTAAAGCTTAAGAAGAATATATATTGTGATAAAATAATTTCTAGGGAGAATATCTTGAAGACTCCATCTGAACTTTCCTCATGAAGTATTGAACGTGAAGATGCTGATACACATTGATGTAGTATCAAATTATTCATTTTGAGAAAGCTTCAACAACCATCAATTTCTACAACTATGGAAAGGGATTGAAGTTGAAGAAAAAAATTAGAGAAGTGAATGAAACAAAAAAGTAAGAGAGAAAGACAACAACTGAAACAAAACAAGAGATCAAAAGAAATAAATTCAAAAGATTTAGCTCATAACGTTTGCAATAATCATCTAGTTTGTATTAACAGTGGGTATGTGAAAAACTATTGTAATATTCTTTACTTTTTGAAGTTTACCTTGGTAGCTTTAGGAATGCTCTCATATTTTGAGAACTTCTCTATACATTATTGAGAGTTTTTAACTTGCAAGGGGAGATTAAGAAGGCATGGGAGAGGTTTGTGTGCTCTTGTAACCAAGAAAGGTATGTACTTAGGATAACTTTAAGATGTTTGCTTACTTATGTAACCTGGAGATGTTTTTTAACTTGTAATCAATTTTTATTTGATTAGTGAAACTTCTTAAGTTGTGTGTTAAGAGAAAGTTAGATGTAACCCGTGAGTTTGGGTAAATAGTATAAAATTCTCTTTATGTTTGTTCTTTTTTTTTTAAAGTGTTTTAGTTTATTATAAGCGAAAAATGTTTGAGGCTCTATTCAATCCCCCTTTCTAGAGCCTACTTGACCAATGTGTTGCACTTTGCGTGTTTAATCAATTAATGCACTTTAAATCATTTAAACTTTCATTTTAATTTTAGACTTATTCATGATTATAGCCTAATTAATTGTAGATGATTTTACCATTATATGTATAAACTATGTAGCCTCCAATAACTAAGAAAAATCACTAGATGAAATGTTGAGCTACAATTTACACAAAAACAAACATTAGAAGATTCACATGATATGACATATGTTGACAAAAGAAGAAGAAGGACATCTTGCTTCAATAAAGAGTTTTGATGATGATGATGATGACTTATGGAGAAGTGTGGATGACTTAATGATGATACATGGAGAAATGTTGAAGACTTAAAGAATGATCAGACTCAAGAGATACATTGAAGACTTAAGAGTTTAATTGTTGAAGTCTTGTAAGTTATGTATCTTATTTAAAATAGTAAAATTAGTATGTCAAGATTCGAAAGGCAGTACCCAAGCAGCAAACCACTAAAAGAGTTTTATTTATTTGCAAAACTCACTGGAATAATTGATTATTCTTAGTGATAGTTGATTATCTCGATAAAAAATGATTTTCGAGAAAAAGCACTATAATAATTGATAATCACTCGGTGACAATTATGACTTGACCTTTCATATTCTTAACCTAATTTTGAAAGTGGTTTCTATAAATGAAGTTGAGAGTTCTCTTTACAAAATACAAAAGTTAGAGAAATCTGAGTATCTGAGTATTTGAGAACTCTTTGTGGAGAGACTTTGAAAAACCTAATGTGCGTAGAGCGAAAATAAAAAAAATTCGATACCAATCAATTTTAGTGACCAAAAGTTGTTAATCACTATAGTGACCAATTTAGATACTAATTTACAAAATAAAAAATTATTGGTTGTTAAAACAATCACTATTATGAATAAAAAATTATAATTAGTTTCTAAAATTTAGCTACCAAAGGAAGTTTGTCACTGAACATTATCTACTAAGGTTTTTGCTACCAAAGGAATTGATTTTTAAATTAGTCTCTATTTAATTAGTGATCAATTTAGCAACCAATTATAATTTTTTTTATTCATAATAGTGACTATTTTAGTAACAAATAATTTTTCTTTTATAAATTGATATCTAAATTGGTCATTATAGTAACTAACAACTTTTGACCACTAAATTGGTTGTTAAATGATGTATTAAATTAAAAATCCAAAGAAAATATAATGAAAGTTAATTCTAATTTTAAAATTAAAATCAAAGTAAATTCTTATCTAGAATTACAAGTATTTTTTATTCTTTAAAACTAATGCAAATAAAAATCTTCGTGTCCATGCAATTATCAACATACCATCATGATTTTCATATTTTTCTTATAGATAATGGGTTAAATAAGTGGGAAAACAATAGTCATTCCATAATTATAAGTAGAACATTGTAGATTTCCTATATTTTAAAGCGGGTAATTACGAAAGGTTTGTGTGGTTCATTTCTTAATCATTGAACATGCTCTTCTCTTTATCAGACAACACCATCATGCACTTAGACCAAGAGTTTGAAAATTTGAGAACATATGATAAAGAAGTGCAGTGACAAATAGCAATAGCAGGTTGATTATTTGTAATTCTTTTGCTTCTATTTATTCAATGATTTAAATGTGTGTTAATTATATTGTTTGGCATGTTTGGATCATTTAAATTATTGTACAAAGAACTCTTTGCCTTTGGTGCCTAAAGGAACCAAAAAGTAATGAAAAAAATAATACCCTTATTGCCTTTGAGATTATGCTCTAGCAACTTACTTCATTATTAATAACAAATTTCACATTTGACTTCCAATGCAAGAACTCCCACACACTTGTTTGTCCTCAACATGGTCACAAAGCAATTTAAGATATCTTCATCCAAAACACCTCACCTATCACAAAAGAAATTGTTACTAAATTCTATAAAAAGTGTAAATTGAGAGGCTCTTATGTCAGATAAAGCCAAAGGAAAAACTTTTACAGTTTTTGGTGAATTCAAACCTCATAACTAGGACTAGGTTTCTTCATGATATCACAAGCAATCATGTCATAAAAAATCTACCATTTAGAAGATTTTTCTTAATAAGGACCTTTCAACTTAGGTGTTCAAATGATCTCAAAAATAACATTCTGATTCACATAAAGACAACAGACTTATTGTTGGATATTCTTAAGTTGTGTTTTGATGAAAATTTGAATTAAGTTTTATTCAACCAAAAACAAATACAAATTGTGTAATCTCTTTATATATACTAACAATTTTAATTATTTTCCATTTGAGTAAAATGAAAATTGTTTACAACAACTTAAATTTATTAATAGTTTTCAATAAAATAACTAGACTCCAAGAAAAATATTTGTCTCTTTATTTAGTAGTAGTTTGATTTTCTAAACAAGCATGAATATAAAGATTATACATATTCTGGATTTTTTTTGTGTATAAATAGGGTTGATAAAAGAATTGCGAGAAAAGGAAATAATAATACTAGAATTGAATTTATTTGCTGAAAAAAATAAATATCATTATAACTAGATTAAATTTTTTTTTAAAATAACTTAAACTAAGAACAAGAAAGAGACGTGAATAATTGTAAGATTAAATATACAATAAAAGATAGAAACTAATCATTTGAGAGTTTACATAAATAAGAAATATAAGAGTAAAAAAAGTTAATATTTTCTTGATATTAAAATATTAATGTAAAAATAATAAAAATAGGCTTAATATTATATTTTATCTCACTATTTTTAAATTGGTCTAAATTAACTTAATAATAGAGAGATAAGTTACAGTATTGAGTTATAAAAATACGTGTAATGTGAAAAGAATTAAAGAAATTTTGGTATAACTTCCACAAAATTAGTCGAGGAAAAGAAAAATATCATACTGAATATTGATTTTCTTTTTTCATCCTAGAGTATTCTCAATCGAAAAGAAAAATAAAACTAATTTCTCAAATAAAAAAATATAGATCTCCAGCATGTGATACTGATATAATAGTGAGATTAACGTAAAGAAGCATACAAAATAGAAAGTCCATTACTATATTGTATAGTCGGTGTTTCGCAGCTAAAGGAAAATGCCGGGGATGTCAGAACAATTTTCCTTTTTGACTCTGATATTTTGATTTGGAAAATATGGTTCTAAATTCATGGAGTTAAAATAAAGTTACTCACTTCAAATTTATTAGACTAAATAAATCATCTGAAATTTTTACTTTATTTCTCGTATCATCCATTGTCATTTCTCAGAATGTAAGTAGAAGTTACACATATTTTCCGGTCATTTTCGTAGTAAAAGTAAATCAGGCATATTTGTTTCTTTTCAACTTCATATGCAATTCAAGCATATTTTACGATGGAAAAAATTTGTGGATAAATTTTCATATTTCTAAAAACATTTTTTAAATTCTATGAAATGGGGATATTTTCATATACTCCTACTTTAATTTCTTAATCAGAAGGCCTCGTGTTAAAGTAATCGTAGTCCCACTAGTTTATGCGCGTGTCTGCCGCAAATGTGACAAACCATGTCCATCAGAACCAGTTTCCGCAAGTTTTGATCTTTGGCGATTCCAAAATTCGTTCAAAGCTACCGCAAATTTCTGGTTTTGATGTGAAAATAGGAAATGACTTAAAAGTGTCTTTGTTTGTGCCCTGGCAAATCTGACCAACGTCCACTAAAAACAAAAAGCTATTAGTGGCATGCTTGCATAACTGAAATTTTTTCAAGACAAACAACATTTTTTCAAAAGAAATAACATTGTTGCTTTTGAAAAATCTTCAGTCTAACCTTTTCCGTTGTTCCATGTTTGAAGTGATTTCCACTGTATCCATCCGCGTTGGATAAGTTTCTACACACGAGCTTGATTAAACCTGCATGAAAAAACATGAATTTCAACTTTTCATCTATAAACGTGCCGTGCATACTTAACTCCACTTTAAATCAAGATACACCCCATTCATAATCACATTCAAACTAAAACTACTTGAATAACTTTTATTCTTTCACATCCGAAAACGAATGTAAAATTCCAAACACACTTTTTATTTCAAACTCATTCTCAGGAGTTAAAATAATAATCCACCATGTGTCACTCACTCTGATAAACACAGAAGCAAAACCAATGTGTGTGCTTGGAATCCAATCTGAAGTGTTCGTATAGTGGCTGGAATCTTTGATGGACGGATAAAGCTAGTCCTTTGAGCTTCCAGAAACACCAAATCAATACGAAGGTATCCATCCCATAGGAGACACAACACAAAACCCAACATTTGGTATGTAAAAGTCTAAATATCAGAAACTTAATAACTTGATAAATATCAGAAAACAGTGATAGCTGCTGATACTACTACAATAATCCAATGATAGCAGAAATAATATGAAATTAATGTTACAGCCAAGCCATTCCAAACGCTTGGTAAAGTTCATCAGTTTCAACAGCAACCGAATTCAATAATAAGAATCCTTATTTCTCTTTAATTTACTCTAAAAATACAAGGTTTTACACCCACCCATCATTCAACAGTGGTATAGCATGCAATATAGCATAGCTGAAGCAAAAGAATCCAACTCAGTTTACCATCTTTATTGTTCCAGTTGCCGCAAATTTATTGCTACTATTATTATCACTGACAATTTTTCAGCTCTCATCGGTGCTAAACAGCTTCATCCTTGACAAAGGGGTTCTCAAATACCCATCCACCTCAAATTTCTTGGGACTCAACTCTCTGTACTTCGCAAACTGCTCCTTCGCCTCCTCGTTTCTATCAAGCAAGCTATAAATCATGCCTCTGCAGAAGTAAGGCCTGAAATCCTTCGAATCCTCTTTCGTGAGCTCATCATAAATCCCTAACGCCTCATCCACATTCTTCTGAAGAAACATGATCTGTGCAATGATGAGCCTCACGTCCCTCGCCTCCTTCTTCTTGTTGTCCTCCTCGGCCACGCGCAGCGCCTCCTCCAGCCGCCGTATAGCCGCCTCCCCTTCCCCTGACCGGTCCATCAGCAGCGCGTTCTCGAACAGCGCCTCGAACGAGAGTGGATTCGCAGCCAGAACTTCCTCGTAGTAGGCACGCGCACCGTCGGCGTCGCCCATCTCGGCGGCGAGGCGCGCTGCGAGGAACTTCCATTCGACGGCATCCGGCTGCGCGGCGATTAGGCGCTTGAGGATGGCGAGCGCCTCGTCGTCCTCGCCGAGCTCGAGCTTCTGCTGGAGGAGGGACTTGAGAGCGGCGAGGGCCTCGGCGTTCGTTTCGAGGAGGTCTGAGAGCGGCGAGAGGGATTCTTCGTGGCGGTGGTCGGTTTGGAGAGGGGGCGGAGGCGGAGGACAGGCGCGCGCGGAAGGGAATTGGAGGGCGACGGCGGCGAAGACTGCGGCGCCGGCGAGGGCTTTGAGGTTGGGGAGAGTGGGGGATTTGGAGTGAGCCCGAACGGTGAAGCGAGAAGAATGTGAGGGCTTTGGAGTGGGGATTAAGAAGAAGATGGAGGATGATGCAGAAGTCAACATCGTGGAATTAGGGTTTACACAGAGTGGATTGAGCGGAGAGAATGATGCTAAGGAAGAAGAACGTTGCGTTTGTTTGTTTGGGGTTTAAACATCAAGTTACCCTTTTTAGGTTAAAAGTCAATTTTATTTATAAATTTTATGTTAAAATAAACATATATGGTAAACCGAAAACGTTTTTTATTGTTGAAACAGTGGAACATGAGCTTTAATTGTGAGCCTCCATTGGAGGGTTGGTGGTGGTAGGTGAGTGAACGGTGGTGGTAGGTATTTTATTTTAATTGAGAGGATTTCTCGTGGGCACATTTTTTTTCTATTTAATTTATAGGAAATTTAAAAAGAAAAGTTGGTTAATTTGATTAATATTAAATTTAGGTTAAACTTCATTTATTTTTTGTTAGTTCTCTGTTTCGAACTATTTTTATTAAGTGAATAGTTGATTGTCATGCGGAGTGAAGCAAAGAAGTTACTAATAAAAGATATCGTTAAATCAAATAACTAAAATTTATCCCACAAATTAATATATGTTACGAAAACAATTCTTTCAAAAACAAAAGTTTGACAAAATTTGACCAAGGAGTTACCCGACAGTAAATTTATTTATAATTTTATTATAATAATTATTTTTTATAGTGATTTCAAAAGTAAAGAAAATCTTCGTGAAACTCTTTCTCCTCAGTTTCATTTTTTAAGTTTTGCACCCCACTTCTTGCGTCTCCAATCTTGTAGTATTGTGTCCATGGTTTTCCTCCTCCATACTTAATTCAGTGCCAAAGGAAAGGTGGACATGTATCCTTGGTCATATGCAGTTTCAAATTAATTGGACACCTTGAGATCCTGATTGTACAAAATCATGTACAATGTTTGCCACTTAATCAAACAACCTTTGTTAGTTAAGTATTCAATATATAAGTAAATTTTTTGCACATTTTCTGTAGTGCACAGTTTGAAGATGCCCATAATCCACTCACTTTTGAAAAAGTAAGGTAGACATGTGTCCTTGGTTATATGCACTTTCAAATCAATTGGACACCTTCATCTCGAATATCCGTGTGCAAAATCATGTACGATGTATGTCACTTAATGAGATAACATTTGTTAGTTAAGTATTTAATATATTTTTCAGCAATTTTTTGGCACATCTTTTGTAATGCACAGTTTGGAGATGTACACAACCCATTTACTTTTGAAAAAGCAAGGTGAAGTGAACCATGGTAAAGAGAACAAAATCCAAAAAGAAAAAGATGAGAAGTGAACCAAGAACAAACCCTAAGGAACCAATGCACGACATAGACATGGAGAAAATTTTGCGTTGAATTAAGTGTGGAGAAGGAGAACCATGAACACAATGCTGCAAGGTAGGGGACTCGGGGAGTTGAGAGCAAAACTTCAAAAGTGAAACTGAGAAGAGAAAGTTTCACGAAGATTTCCTTTGCTTTAGATGCCGCCGTAAAAAATGTTATCACAATAAAATAATAAATAAATTTACGGCCAAGTAGCACCTTTCTCAAAGTTTATCAAACTTTTGTTTGCCAAATAATTGTTTTCCTATATGTTATGTTATATGTTATCATCAATAAAAAAAAATGTGAGAATATCATTCTTTCATGTTAGCGTAATGTCGTAGGATGCAAATTGCAATTAATCAATTGCCTTTTGGGGAAATATGTTATATTTTTATAATTGAGGCATAGTAATTTCTAGTTATTTTTAGATGCCAGAAAATGCTTTAGTTATAAAGACTTTTAATTAAAAAACTTATACGAGATAAAATTTATCAAAAATTTTAATTGTAACTAGACATGGTAGAATACAGTTAAATTTTACTTTCACATCATCGCTTAATTAAAATAATTTATATATCAAAATATAATGTGCCAAGACTAATCAAATTTTACTAATAATATTATTAAGAGCTTCTCGTATTAAAAATTATAATTGTGATAACTAATGAAAGTAGTTAAACCTCAAATGACAAAAAATTGTATGAAAATATTATATTGTTCCAAAGCCCCATTTAAACTCAACATATTTTTCAATAATTTCATTAACAAGAAAAATAATGGTACTAGAGTCTCATACAAACATTCTACAGAAGTTTGTAAATCTATGAAAACTTCCTATTTTCGTGAGTGGAGTAGGATTTTTGCTGGACGTTACCTTATTTGCATTAACTCTTCACAAATCCTAATAAATAACATGTATACAAGATGTAAGGCCCACTTTTATTGAGTATCCTACTGTTAAGAGATGCCACACTGTTGGACCTAAAGGGCTGACCCATAGGGTGCCAAGACCCCTAAAGCAGTCAAGGTCCCTCAATTGCAAGTCATTCTGAAAAATCAGTGCCCTAACTCACCCATTTTCTTTCCACAGAACCTCTGCTAGGGTTTGGAGATCTACTCAAGTTCAAGTGAGCTCAACCTCCGTCTCTCGTTCACGTAAGTTAGTTCTCGAACCTAGTGTTTCTAAGTTGTTTTCGTGGTTTATGTCGGGACTCACTGTATGAATCCAATCTCATTTGTCGTGCCACTGTTCCAGTTCATAGATCTGTCCTTGGAGCTACTCGTTTCGCTGGCTTAAGAGTCGAAGTCCAATATTAGCCCTTTTCCAGCTAAGGGAAGCTAGGGTTGCTTGTGTAGTTTGAGTTTTATTTGTCTTGCTGTTATTTTTTTACGATTCTATGGTTGGTGTGATTTTGTGAATGCATGGAATGCTTTGGCATGTTGGTTGGAATTTGTGTGTGTGGCTATGTAAGAAAACAGTGGCGAGAAACTAACGATCTCGCCCAAGCGAGCCTGCTTCGCCCAGGCAAGACTTGCAGAAAATGAGTCAGGTTCACCTTCGAGCTCTCGCTCAGGCGGAGAACTCTTGTTTGAGCGAGGCAACGTCTCGCTCAGGCGAGAGGGGCTCGCCTAAGCGAGATCGTGTGGAGACCATGACTTTTCGCTGCATTTTTAGCCCAGGCGAGGGAGGGTTTCGCTTTTGGGCGAGGGATGGTCTCGCTTAGGCGAGGGGGGCTCGCCTAAGCGAGAACTCGCGTAATTGACACCTCTTGCTATTGGCAGTCTCACCTAAGCGAGGGCTTGTCGCCTGAGCGAAAGGACTCTTTCGCCTGGGCGATGGTTCCTGGCTTGAGCGAGACCTAGCTTGGGTTCTTGCTGATCTTTATTTCATGAATGTTGTTGGTTGTTGATTGGCTGGTTCAATGATTTATCACATAAAAGGGGGTGGATATACATGTACTATGTATGTTATGGGTGTGAACTAATGAATTGGTAATGAGCTTGGCATGAGATATGATTTATGGTTGGTCATTTATACTAAATGACATGTTAATGGTATGCATAAGAACTTCATGATTGGTTGATATTGTATGAGTAAGGTTTGTGTAGGACGTAATCCCATGACCCTTGTAGCGAGGACTCGTGGTGGTGCCTCATCATATGGACATAATTCTGTGGGCTCTTCTAGGGGGAGTCCACGGTGGTGCCTCAGGTATCAGACCTAATTCCATGAACCTCGAGGTGAGAGCTCATGGTGGTGCCTCAAGATCAGGATGTAATTTCACGAGGGTATCGTGGTGGTGCCTCAAGGCCAGGATGTAATTCCACGAAGGCCACGTGGTGGTGCCTCGTGTAAGGGTGTAATTCCGCGAAGGCCTCGCGGTGATGCCTCACTGTTAGGACATAATTCCACTGTCTCGTGGTGGTGCCTCATTGTGCGTATCCGAATAGTCTAGTCTTGAAGTCTTAAATGGTTTGGTAAATCATGTGTGGTTTCCCGATATTTATGCTTGACTATGTCATTGTATGTTGAGTGTATGACATGAGAACTTTTTCACTAGCTTACCCTTTCGCTTGTTGTATGGTTGCGTGTGGTTTTCCTCCTTTGCAATGATCATCAATTCTATTGATGTGAGCAAATGTGAGAATTCGTGGCAGTGGTGACGACAATAGGGATGCTACAACTTGATGGTTAGGGACAGGTATGGGGCTCATTATGGAGCCGCAGCTGAAGGAGTTTTAGTATTTAGATTCTCTGTTCGACAAGAACTTGTGTTGTTGTTGATCTTTTGTATTGATGTTAAGCAGTGTAGTGCCTCTTCCCTTTCGTTATGAACATGGTTGGGGTATCGTGTACCCTCATATCCAATTTCCGCACTCTCTGAATATTCATGTATGTGACGTTTTGTTAAATTGGCTTTATCTATTTAATTGAGACGTTACATTAATGGTATCAAAGCAGTTCGTCCTTAGGATGACCTGAGGTTGTGGGTTTGTCATGCCTCGTAGGCGTAAGTAGTCATGTCTAGTCGAGTTTGTTAGTGAAACTAAAAGTTTTAAGAACAGAAAACACCTTGATAAAGTAATGAGGGTGCACACTCATAACTAGATTAAAGGTTTTTTTCCTTTCTTAATTCTATTGGTTTGGGGAAAGATAGGTGACAGACAAAAGGGTTGGTTGTCTGTAAGTGATAGAGTGTTGCTTTGTATGAAGTAGTTTGCCTTGTTGCACCTTTGTGCTTTGTGGCTACTGCCTACGGAGACAAGGGAATGCAAATTGAATGTCAACTTGGTCTACTCACCTTTACAACTGTTGGATGGGGTCTCTGAGATAACATCTTTCCTCAGAGATAGGAAGTTGATGTATGATGTATATAATTGAGCAAGAAATGCTAAGTTTTGGGTTAATAAACCGGAGAAGATGCTAGAGTTCACAAAATAACGTTTGGTCAGAGGGAACTTTAAGGATAGACTCTCGGAAACAAATACTACAAGTTTTCTAAAAGAAGTTGAATTCAAAGATTTAGAACATTGAAAGGTAGCAGTGCATGCAAGTGCCACATCGTTTAAGGAAAGTCAACTTGATTCTACATCCCGACAATGTTGAAGTTCAGAATCATGGAAAATGCATACAGTGTTAGGGGAAGTGTCATTGAATATAGTCATATGGTCACACCTAGTGCTTCTTGGAGTAGTGGAAGAGGAACAATTGGCAAATTTTAGATCGCAAAAAGTGGAGAGATTGCTTGGCAACCAGAAAGCTAAGAAAGGAGGAGACCGTGAAGTACGAATAGATGGCAAACCTCTAGTGAGAGGCTGAGATGGAGAAGGGTTCACTGATCAATCAGGAAGAATGACATTCCTAAGTAGGGGAACGAACAATTTATGGTTAGGGAAGAAGTGGCATAAGGGATTCATACTAGGATTAATAGTCAACAGGTGAGGATGGATCTTTTCAAACTGATAGTGGGATGTTTCAAGGAAAAGTAGTTCTCATGAGTAGGACATTTGACCTTGGGTATAAGTGGAAGATTTCACGTACCAGAAGGAGGGACACACCTTTAAAGGTTATTCTCGTATGGAAGGACAACCCAACTGATGTCGGAGCACAATGATGTCTATGATGGTTGATGCCAAAGTGGTTAACACGAATAATCTCCTCCAGAGATGCACCTTACAAAGTGATGCTTGGACTAAGAGCTGAATTTCTTAGGATCGTCTACTGCTTGGTGTCGCCAGTATGGTAAAGGAGTCATGATTGTCTTTAAGAAGGGGATGCGATTGAGATAATGGTTTTTGCTACAATTGTGACCAAGTGAAGACTCACTCGGGTGTGTGGTGCCTTCGTGGTGATTAAAGTATTTAAATTCAAACCCAATTCGAATTATTCCCTTTGCAAGGTTGGAACATTCTCTCAAGGGTGAATCAATTGTTTTCTCAATCTCGCCCCGATGAACTGGGACAACCAACGAGGTGGTGTTCTTAGATTAAAAAGAGATGAGTCAGTGGTTGCGTATGAGGTATGGATCAAGCTAAATAGTGGGGGCAGAGCTTCACGTGAATCAAAGACATCTGACGAAGGAAAATGAATAATAGATGAAAGGGATCTAAATGGTAAAAGGATCATAGACATGTTCTGAAACAAGTACTAGAGTTTTGACCTTGGTGTGGTGGAGTTCACTTCTGCGTTGGTGTCTGAGGAAGAACCTATGACAATAGTTCCTAATGGAATGGTTACTACTGTGAATTTGAAGTAAATACGGAAGTGGAGGAGATGTTGGAGAAGTAGTGGCTTATAATAATTATAATCACAAGGATGACTGCAAGTTTGGTGAACATTAGAGGAAAGGTAGTGCTGGAATAGATTGTTCAAGGGAAAGCGTTGGATAAGAGAGGATTGACTTTTTGGGCCTATGGTTGTAGAGAGTGGAAACATGATGAAGGTAAGGCAATCTCAAACATGTTAGTTGTACCGTCAAGGTTTAGTGACGAGTTTCCAAGTGCGAACGAAGTCCTTGGAATGGGCAAGAAAGGGTATTGACAAAGGTTGTAGTGTCTAGTAGGACATGTGGTTTAGAAAGGGGTGGATACGATGTTGAGAAAATGGGACGTTAAGACTATGAAAAGGTGAGTCATATATTAGCCCTTTTCCAGGTAAGGGAAGCTAGGGTTGCTTGTGTAGTTTGAGTTTTATTTATCCTGCTGTTATTTTTTTACGATTCTATGGTTGGTGTGATTTTGTGAATGCATGGAATGCTTTGGCATGTTGGTTGGAATTTGTGTGTGTGGCTGTGTAAGAAAACAGTGGCGAGAAACTAACAATCTCGCCCAAGCGAGCCTGCTTCGCCTAGGCAAGACTTGCAAAAAATGAGTCAGGTTCACCTTTGAGCTCTCGCTCAGGCGGAGAACTCTTGTTTGAGCGAGGCAACGTCTCGCTCAGGTGAGAAGGGCTCGCCTAAGCGAGATCGTGTGGAGACCATGACTTGTCGCTGCATTTTTAGCCCAGGCGAGGGAGGGTTTCGCTTTTGGGCGAGGGATGGTCTTGCTTAGGCGAGGGGGGCTCGCCTAAGCGAGAACTCGCGTAATTGACACCTCTCGCTGTTGGCAGTCTCGCCTAAGCGAGGGCTTGTCGCCTGAGCGAAAGGACTTTTTCGCTTGGGCGAGGGTTCCTGGCTTAAGCGAGACCTAGCTTGGATTCTTGCTGATCTTTATTTCATGAATGTTGTTGGTTGTTGATTGGCTAGTTCAATGATTTATTACATAAAAGGGGGTGGATATACATGTACTATGTATGTTATGGGTGTGAACTAGAGATGGTAAATAAACTCGTCCCCGTAGGTATTGCCCGAACTCGTCCCCGTTTTGACGGGGAATCCCCGCATTGACTGGGTATAAGTATGGGTATGGGGAATCCCCAATTTTTTCAATTGGGTATGGGGATGGGGATGAATATATCCCCGCCATAATACCCGTCCCCG
>Ga0214544_1003129_pt1 | contig 34583 bp, 14 predicted proteins | sample CNSS3metaG_FD_160074 | JGI IMG/M metagenome (GOLD analysis project Ga0214544, IMG submission 160074) | Root nodule microbial communities from cowpea collected in UCLA plant growth center, Los Angeles, California, USA - CNSS3 | ecosystem: Host-associated > Plants > Roots > Nodule | place: USA...
TTTGAACTTTGTCTCAATTTAGTACCCAATTTTGATTATTGCATCAATGTAGTACCCTCCGTTAAGTCTTCACAAACGACGTTAACTACCTTGCCACGTGTCAGCCTCTGGATTTTTTAATTTTTTTAATTTTTTTTGATTTTTTTTTTAAATAAAAATTTGTCACGTGTCAAATCTTTGATGTGACACGTGGCATTGTCAATGACACGTGGCAAGATATCGCCACGTGTCAAGGTACTTGACAAGTGTCATTGTCTTCATTTCAACTTAGTTCTCACATGTGTCTATTTGTTTCAATTTAGTATCCATATATGTTTATTTGTTTCAATTTAGTACCCAATTTATTTGTTTAAATTTTATTCAATTTTTTTTTTTAAATGGAGAAATATTGTATCTCTTTTAAGACAAAATTTATTATTTATATAAATGTTATATTGATATTTGTTTATAAAATTAAGTATTGAAATTTATATTAAAGTTAATGGTAAAAGTCATGAATAACATATTTGTAAGTCATTTTTAATAACAAATATAAATATAACATTTATATAAATAATAAATTTGGTCTTAAGGGAGACATAATATTTATCTATTTTGTAAAAAAATATTCAGACAAAATTAAAAAAAATAAATTGGGTACTAAATTGAAACCAATAAATATATATGGGTACTAAATTGAAACAAATAGACACATGTGGAGACTAAGTTGAAATGAAGACAATGACACTTGTCAGATACATTGACACGTGGCGATACCTTGCCACGTGTCACATCAAGGATTTGACACGTAGCAATTTTTTTTTTAAAATAAAAAAAAAAAAATCCAGAGGCTGACACGTGACAAGGTAGTTAACGCCGTTTGTGAAAACTTAACGGAGGGTACTACATTGATGCAATAATCAAAATTGGGTACTAAATTGAGACAAAGTTCAAAGTGGGTACCATTTTGAAATTTTCGAACCAAAATGGGTATGATTCGAGTAATTAAACCTTTTTTCTATTAACATTATTTTCTATTAACAACTTTTACACCATTTTAAATAAAGTTCAATGTAAAATATTAATTAAATGAACATAATTTGGTTAAAAATATTTACTTAAAATATCAATTTTGATAGAAATATTTGTGTATATTTATATAGAAATTAAATTTGATTTCAATTTGGAGAGGGACAAAATTGCTCATTTTTACAAAAATTGGGACTAAATTGAGACAAATTAAAATAAATGGACCAAATTGAGACTAAGAAAATGACACGTGGCGTAATATGACATGTGTCACTGTCACTGCCACGTGGCACAATGACAGCTTGACACGTGACAATTTTTTGATTTTTTTAAAAAAATTCAAAAAATAAAAATAAAAAATAAAAAAAGTTAATAAAAAATTAATAAAAAAAGTCAAAAAAATCGAGGAACTGACACGTGGCACTCCCTTTAACGACGTCAACCTTGACTTAACGGAAAGGGCAAACGTGAGACGTTTCAACAAAAAAGGGGACCATTTTGAGACTTTTAAAAATTTGGGTACTATTTTGAGATTTTGACTCCAAAATGGAGACCAAAGACATAATTAAACCTAAAAGTTATTATATGCTTTTAGTTTTTGTATTATATTATGATTTTTATCTCTCGTTCTTAATCTTTTACTTACAAGAAAAAGTTGTAATTAGTTGGAAATTTAATTGGGAGTCTTAAGTTTTATATCGAAAAGTAAAAAATTAAATATTAAATAAGGATGAAGTATCATATATTTATGTCTTAAAATTTTATTGATTTTGTATTTTTTAGGAAAATTATATTGTAATTCTCATTTTTTGACTCTCATTCTTTGTTATTGATGTGGCTTAGTGTATGTTATTGATGCTTTTAAAAATAAAGATAGTGGTACATTAATCAATGACTCATATAAGTCATGTAAAAAAGTAAAAGATAAAAAAAATGAAAGTTATAGTACCATTGTCCATTTCTTTAATAATTTTTTCTCAAAAAATTTATCAGTAATATTTAAAGATTCGTATTGATGATCGATTCGAACTTCCTGAATCGTACTAAAAATTAGTTTGAAGGAGGAGTAACGATGTAAAGGAATTCAGACTTAAAAAAGAAGATCGTATCTCTTATGAATGGTTTTAACTCATCTCTATTATAAATAACAAGAAAAAAAAACAGTCTATGAATAATTTTTAGTAGACTTCATTCGCTTATGTTATCTTTATAGCATGAGTTTTTGTTAAATAAAGGGTTTTTGGTAGAAGAAAGCTGGTAAACAAAATATAATAAATGTGTTAGAAAGATAAAAAAGTTAGAAATAACGTGTTGAAGTGTAGTGTTTAATGTACATAGAAACACTGTATATAATGCTGCTGCCACACGAGCCGAAAAGAGAAAAATATTTTGACTATTAAATTTTAATAAATTTTTTTTATAATATAGTGTATTATTTTTTAAGTGATTTTAGAATATTAAAAATGAAAAAATGAAAAAATATTTAAAAAATAAGACCAAAAATTATAAAAGTTTATTAAAATTTAATAGTGAAAAATAATTTTGTGTAGCTGAAATGGTGTCCAGTTGTTACATGAGAGAAAGACATTGGGTTGATGATTGTGTTGGTCTGTGATATAATCATAGAGACGGTCTCTGTTCACCATGGATCAGTTCATGAAGCAACAACAAAGTATAATCATAGTACTGCATTCAGAATTGTCCCACCTCAAGTCACAATCTTTCTTCACCAAATTTCACATTTCTTTTTACTTACTATTTTGCAATCATTTTGTTTTCTTATCCATGAAGCTATCTCATTCTCCATCACAACCTACACTATTGGACACTCATACTATGTTTAGTAATTAACTCATAAATTCACTATAAACTCTCAGACACACCGAAAACACACTAGTGCAGTCAGGGCTTTTGTACAAATCATAATAAAGAACATAATACAAAAATAACATAGTTTCGATTAAAATATTAACCAATTTCAATTATATCCAAAGAAGAATTTATTACATTATATACCTTACACACTTTAATCAGTTTTTTTTTTCAGTAAATTCTCGTTCAGAATACAACTACTCAAATATATTTAACTTTTATAGAAACTCTCTCTTACCCTTTGTCCACACATGCAAAAGTAGAGTGCAATTTACACATGGTTAAAGAAACACGAGCTTTCATGTATTGAGGAGCAAAGTTGAGCATGATATGGTGGTAATTGCAACTTCCAAAAGTAGTTTGAATTGAAGTGATAATAATGCAGAGCACCTAGTCCTGTTTCATAAGCCACCAATGTTCTTTACAAAGGAGTTGTGCTTAGACGAGTAGGATAGAGAAAAGTGTTGATAACAACCTTAAAGTTTGCTCACATTTCATTAAATTAAAATGCTTGGTTTCTTTATCCTTCTTTTGTTGTTTTTGGGTAGGGGCTATTGGAGGAAATTACCCCTATTAAGAAGTTCATATACTTTTCTGCATTGCTTTTTACCTAAATTGTGGTATCACAGTAGGCCCATAAACAAACATTTCATATAGCTTCTGCACTAAGAATGCTATTCACAAAAAAGAAACATGCCTTTCAGGCTATCATTGATGGGTTTATTTCACACACTTTTTTCATTATAACTTAAGGTGTCTTCAAAAGCTTCAATAATTCTACCAAATCATACTCCACAAGGATGATCATTTACCATCGTCCAATAGTTTTCAAAATACTATCACAATTGATTCTTAGTTTGGTAAACCCTTTGCTTTGATTAATTCCTAAAGCAATACTCAAGATATAAATTTGAAGTACCTATCTTATTTTATCTGCAGATATAAGTATATAAATATTTTTATCATTCCAAAAGTCAATAAACAGCAAAAATTTAATAAGATCACAAAAAATTAATGAAAACAAAATTAAAAGTTCTTAAATTTATAGTTAAAACATAATTAAACATAACTAAATTTATATTAAAATGAATCTGAACTGTTGATTTATTCTTGATCCTTTCTTTTTTTTCTACATTACTTATCTTACCTTCATCATGTTTCAACTATTCCTTTCTTAATCATAAACTAAAATATTTTTAACACATTGCCTCGAGTAGAGAATGTGCAGAGGCGCGCTCGGACACTCGTGTTCACGTTTGATTGGTGTCTCTCCATTTACCAACTCAATTGGGCAGGAAAGACAAAAAGTGATTATGAATTAATAATAAGAAAAAGGAAAAATCCATTTTAATTATAAAATATCATATGGAGATGATAATAATAAGTATATAAAAAATATGAAATAAAATAATATAAATGGTTGGATAATATATACAATAAAGGAGGGGTGAAAATATTTTATTCGTAAAGATAAGGCATAAATTAAGAACATCTTATATTACTATTACTACTGATCATGATCACATGCATAGTTCACATGTAGATTCCAACGAAAAGCTTGGATGAAGCTATAATCCTCTTGTTAAGTAAGCGACGGTAACTTCTTTTGATTCCACACGCACATATTAAAAAGATTATAACAAAACACGTGAAACTGATCCATTTTAACATCCAAATTCAACCTAAACAATAAATAAATTAAAGCTTATCAACACACGATCGCTCATCAGCTTCCATGTTGTCCATAAAACATGTAAAGCATTAAACTGTTTCATTAATCATAGTAGCAGCGATTAATAATTCATTCCAACCACAACATCTAAAGCAACGATGTTTTTTTTTAGTGTCATTGTTGCTACTGGTTCATGGAATCAGGGTGGTGAAGGTTGGGAGTGGCAAAGGAATGTGCTGAAGTTGCAATCGGGCGAAATGGAGTGAAGCAACAGCCTCGCCGTCTGCTCCTGTTTAACGGCGGCGTCTTCCTTCTCCACCAAAACGGCATCCACAATGTCGTGGTAGTCGCCGCCGCCCGCGGCGACGAAGGCGACGAGCGCGGCCTGGACGGGGCCGAGGCTGGGATTAAAGGCTGCGGATTCCAAGTAAGAGCCTTTGTAAATATTTCCGTGGCGGTCGAGGAGGGCGACGCCGGAGGGGGAGGCGGTGTAGGGTGCATGGGATTTGTTGGCGGCTTCGAGAGCCGCATTCTTGAGCTTGTGGTTGTGGAAGTGGCCGTTGCAGAGGGCGTCGTCGTCGTCGACGGTGTGGTTTGGGAGAAGAGTTAAGGCGTTGTGGTGGGTTTCCAAGAGAAGGGGAGTGGAAGACGAGAGGAGGTCGTGGGGGCCGAATTGGTGAGGGAGGAAGTGAGAGAGAGGGGTGAATTGCGGCGTTTCGTGGGAGGTAATCATGATATTCACGTCGGAGGCGGCGCGGAGTTCCTGGAGGAATTGGCGGCAGTGGCCGCAGGGGGCGGCGGAGACGGCGAAGGAGGTGAGGTTGGCCTCCGCATTCAGAGAGAGGTTGCTGACGAGGAACTGCTCCGCGTGGACCGCGTGGTGGAGGGGGAGGCCCGGAAACTCGAGGTTGACACCGACGAAGATGCGGCCGGAGGGGCCCAGGCCCACGGCGGCGACCTGGAAGTTGGAGATGGGTGGCCGAGCGAGGGACTGGGCGGCGGGGACCAGCCTGGGGAGGAGGTCCGGTAATGTGACGGCGGCGGACTCCGCCATGGCGAGGGCTTCCGATGCCTCGATTAGGAATTTGGGTGGTTGATCCATTGGATCGGGAGTGGCAGAAGAGTGCTACGTTATTTATAGAGTGTGAGAGTGGATTGGATCTGGCTTCTACTGATTCATGAACAATGATCGTATTTATAGACATGCGCGAATCAGATCCTTCTGCTACCGACAAAGGGGTAACCATCATCACTCTTCTCGCTTCCCTGCACCCATCACACGTCATTTACAATAGGGTTAAAATCGGTATTTACTTATTACTTTACTTTCACACCCATCACCGTTGACCACAATATTCTATATTTTTTTCAGTTTAAATCTTTACATATTTCTATATTTTGTAACAAAATTTCAAATAATTTTATTTTTATTTGACTTAACTGCATTCTTGTTTTTGAAAATTCCTTATAATTAATTTATGTTCGTTAATTAATTATGTGTCACGTGGATTTTTTAATTATTTTTATTTTTAATTTTTTTAATAACTTTTAAAATAAAAATAAAAATTGTTACGTGTTAATTTAACATGATATCACGTGACATAAACGATGTGATGTGACAATAACAGTACCATATGTCACTATTTGGTCCTAATTTTTCTAAAATTGAATCAATTTCATTTTTATATCAAATTTAGTTTTTATATAAATTTTACAATGTTATTTTTATAATAATTGATATTTTACTTTGAGCTTTATTTAAATATTGTTTCAAATATTTATATATCAATATTTTATAGACATATGTTAGAGTTGATTTAAAAATAACAATTTTATTAATTGAATTGTAAAATTTTAAATAAATATATTTATTTTAAATTGTTATAAAATTGTTTTTAAATTTTATATTTGAATTTAGAAAGTTTTTATCTTTAAAGCAATTCTAACATTTATCAAAGAAATTATAGATATATAAAGATTTAAAACAAAATTAAAATAAATATATTTATTTTAAATTATTATAAAATTGTTTTAAAATTTTATATTTGAATTTATAAAATTTTTATTTTTAAAATAACTCTAACATTTATCTATAAATTATAGTTATGTAAATATTTAAAACAAAATTTAAATAAAATTCAATGCAAAATATATATTTAAATAAACTTAATTTTGTTAAAAATATCATTGTAAAAAATTTACTTAAAAATTAAATTTGATATATGGTTGAAATTAATTTAGTTTTAACAAAATTGGAATTGAGATCAGATTGAGACAAAATAATAAATAGAGGGATGTACTGAGACTTTTCACATCCAATAATGATACGTGACACTGTCGCTGCCACATCACATAGTTTCTATCACGTGGCATAATGTCATATTGACACGTGACAATTTATATATTTAAAAAAAAAAACACGTGTTAATACGTAACATATAATTAACATCGTTAAAGTACTATTCACATAAAAGACCTAGTTGCAACGAATTTTCTAAAATAGACATCCAATTAAGTCAAATAATAATGAGATAATCTATTTTAAATTTTGTTACAAAAATAGGACTTTTAGAATGATTTAACATTTTTTATACATCATAACAAGTATATAAACTTGTATTTTTTTTATTTCAACACATAGACAACATAAAATTAAGCGTATGTTTCGACCTGCGTTAAAAAATTCGATTTTGATGGAATCGATTAACAGACGCGAAAACTGATATTATTTCATTCTGACTAGACGTGAATCTTTTAATTTTAAAATCAAACAAACATATACTTTACGTTGATAAATCAATTATACGTCTTTTTGACGTACAACCAAACATCCCCTAAATATATTAGCAACTCCTTTAAAAGTCTAAAACATTAGCTGTTTTAAAATGAAAGTAAGAAAGGTAAAATATAAATTAGAGAATTATATTTAATAAATTAAACTTAATGGATTTATTTTAGTTATTTAAAAAGTTGTGTCCACATTGCCTGATTAATGCTGTAAAAAGGTATACTGGTCGTGACAGTAGATAAAAACTAAAAGCTAACGATCGTAAAATTGGCATTAATATTTGAATGTTAGTGTTTATAGGTTATATTCATCGTTTGTGTCATAAATCATTTTAAAAATTAGGTCCATGAAATAGAAGAATTCAATTAGGCCCTTAGAGTAATTTAGTGGTAGCTTTGGAATTACGAAAAAGAAATTGCAGTAATCATTAAGATCATATTTTGTGTCTGTACATAATTAAAAATAGTTCAAGACATAATTGTGTTTATGTATTATGAGGGTAGTGTTTTTGTTTTTTAATAACATATTGTAAAGAATTTTTTTCTCACGTGAGATTATTATGAGTGTAATGTGTTGTAAACATTGTCAATTATTAAAACAAAATGACAGATATAATTTGTATTAGTTAATACATTTATTATGAATGGCGGTTCTTAGGACTGGTTTGTTTGTTTAGGTTTGTATTTATATTTTTAACAACTAAAAATTAACATTAATAAACACTGATAATTTTTAAAGTAGAAGAAAAAGTTAAATTTAGATCAATATTTTAAATTTTCAATAAAAATAAATAATTTTGCTGATTAAGATAATAAAAATGTTAATAAATTATGTTGAGGTTAAAAATAATGATTTTAATCAGTGATGTATGTCGACTAAAAATTTTGAAAAAGCAAAAAATAACATATTTAAAATATATATTTAATTATTGACTATATATATATATATATATATATATTCAAACAATGATAATTTTAAAGTAGTATTTTATATGAAATCCATTTTAAACATGTGAAAAAATAAATTTGTATTGTTTTCATTTTAGATATTTTCCTTTTATCACTTAAAAATAAATTTATTATTTTATTTTTTATATACCTATTTAAAAAAAAATTACAACTAAAAATAATTTACCAAAATCTAATAAAGATGTAATTATTAAAAAAAAAAATATAAAAAAATAAAATAAAAAAAAAAAAAAAATTAAAAAAAAAAAAAAAATAAAAAACTTTTTTTAAAAAAAAAAAAAAAAAAAAAAAAACCGGACTCACACAATTTATATATTCTTAATAAATTTTATTTAATAATACAATATTTAAAAAAAAAATAGTGTATTAGGAATATGTTAGTATTCATTCCAATTTTCTTACGACTTTTTTAAAGTTCTTATTATCAGTAGTACAACTTTATGCAGCAAATATTTTTTTTCTTATTTAGAATATATGATGTACATGATATTACTATTTTGTATCATTACATACGCAGTGACTTTAACATATAATCCCAATAAAAATAATTTTATAAAGAAATATTCCATCAACATTAACTCCTATTATCCGAATTCTTTGTATTAAGATACGTGAGTTTTTTTTTTTAAGGTCATCATTACATTAAGTATTGTGGCATAAATATTAAATAGAGTTTCATATATTACATTAGTCCATGCAATATTGTGTTTTTTTTCTAGAATAAGTTTTAAATTAAAGTCTTAGATAAAATCTCATTTTCGACGGGTTTAATATATGAAAAAAATATTGTTTGAAAAGTTAATTTCCTTTTCTTACATTAAAAAGAAAAGAAATTTTAATTAGTCAAACAAACACATTAAAATTCAACACAAACAAATAAATTGTCAACCAACATGAATTGAACAATTTTTTTTAACTTATAGACCAATGATACTCCAAAATCACTCTGTATTTATTATTAATGAATTAAATAGCTTAGTTACCCACAGTACTGGATTTGAGTTCACAGTCCAGTAATAATTACTCAGTCTACTAATTCAATAGTCATATTCTTGCTTTCACATTATTGGGTTCATACTTTAAAATCTAAAACTGACACAACTCGTGTTTCAGACTTTGACGTAAATTTGGTTTTCACATGAACACTTCAAGTTTAATGTATATATAAATATTTGTTGGTTCTAGGAAAACTAAATTTAATAGTCTTTTTAAAAATAAATTTTGAATTCAAATCTTCTAGATAAAAAAACATAATCAAAAAGACCTTTTTTCTAAAAGATAGTCATACAAAAATAATAATAAATTGGTGTGTGTATATACACTACAAACATATATAGAAGTCAATTTAGTAGGATTGCAATTTGCAAGTGAAGCTATAACTCTATACATAAAAGATAGTCTACTTGGGGTATTTATAATATACTTTACATAAAATTATTCTTTTTCCAATTTTTTATAATAATGGTGAAAATTTTGTTATTATATTATTTTTTATAGTTTGTCACCTATTGCGTACTTGATTAAATTAGTTTGATAAACTAATAAAGAAAAGTAATTTAGTTTGATAAAGAAATTTTAGGAGACGAATCTAGTAATTAAAATGTATATAAGAAACTAAAAATTTAATTTATCCATTTTTGTCATGAGTAAGAAGTTATAAAGGAGCATTTCTAACAACACGTCAACCAAAATTATAATTAGAATATCTTAATTTATTAAATATTATCCATAAGTTTCATTCTATTTTGCACTTTGACTATTTGTTTTATAAAATTTTGTCTGTGGCTATCTGAAAAGAAGTAAAAGAAATAGTTGGCCTCCTAATATAGAAATTATAGCTCTCACATAACTGATTTCATTTTAAATTTGGAAGAGTTGAATCTTTTATTAAAAGATTTAATGCTTCATGAATTGTTTTTCAGTATTATTGTTATTACCATGAATTCTGCTTTGGCTGAAGTTTGGGCTAAAGTCAAAGTTTTAATAAGGCAGTTTCTTATTGTATCTTCATAAATTTTCTTTTGCATCTTCATATAAAAAGATTTTCATTTTTAAGCTCAAATTATGTAATTTATGAGTCCTTTTTGCCATAAAAAAATATTTTTTGGATTGTATTATCTAAAAGTTTTTTAGGAAGAAAAATAGTTTCAAAATTATATAATACGAAACTTCTTTAGTTTTCAAATTGTATAATGAGTTATAGAGTTTCTTAAATTTTGTCCTTATCTAACTAAGTATTTAAAAAAGTGAATAGCAGCATGAAGTACCAAAGTTTATTTAAAACAAAAATGTACAATAACAACTCTATATATATTTCATCTAATCATACACTCAGAGAAAGTATAATTAGAATATTCTATTCTCTGTTTTCCCTGAGCAACGAGACTCGTATTACTTCCAATATGTACACTAAAGACAAAGACTTTAACGAAGTTACATGGACAAGAAAGAACGATAACCAAAAAACACAAAAACTTACGTTAAGAACTTCCGAGTATTGAGAGTAAATAGGATCAAACCCAACCCTGTTTGTAACGGTTGAAGAGGTCTTCTGTTTGTGCATTCCTGAAGGCACTGCAAGCGATGACATAGACCCATATGAGGACAACCACTGCTACTATGAGAATGATGTTAGCTTTCCTCCATTCTTTTCTGAGGTTACCCAATAAACCAGCCTTGCACGCATTACAATCGTAGCATAGTTGATTTTGATCATTGCTCCACGAGTAGCAATCTGGATCAGCTGTGGGATTCACAGGGTTTGTCCAAAGTATGGGGCTCACAAAGCTGTAACCACAAACTGTAGGAGGTTTGCAACATCCTGACTGTAAAATCAGTCAAACCAATTCATTACCACAATTTTAATTATACAATTTCTGTTCTGTATTGATGCAAATGGTAAGAGTAAAATAGAAAATCATGTCAACATGAATTTGCTGACTGAGCCATATAAGAGTGTCACATTAATATTTATGCTAAATATCAAATGCCAAGTTAGAAAATAGAACTGAAATTACACATCTGAATGTGCAAAATGAAAATACACAGAAGCACAGTTAAATTTAATAAAAGATGGATCTGGGAGTCTAACACAGAAAAAGGGAAGAGGGGTGACTAGCTACCAAACCACAACACTGAGTTGCAGGCAGCAATAATATAACTTTATCTTCTTGTGCTATAACGACAAAACAATGATCTTGACTTTTCTTGGATGATTAATTTAATATGGCCAAATTTTGCATTATTTTTCTACATGTGAATCAATGAGTGAAAATTTCAGCTGCAATGAACTTTCCGGGAATCAATTATACCGGAAAGGCCCCACACAGCACTAATGTGTAGTCACTCACGCTAGTAATAAGGGATGTCTCTAATGTCTTCTAAAGAGGCATTCTCAACTCATGCTGATTTTGTGACATCGAAAGTTACGTAAAATGGACATATATGGTGGTTAGATTTCTATGAACCTCAGTGTTCTGCTGGTGCTAACATTAAATTTTGCACTAAAACTTAATCCACACCTCAAGCTAGGAATAAGAAGGAAAAATCATATGATACATGACGTTTATCACTAAACAAAACTGTAACAATTAGTTTGACAATTTAAAATTAAAGCATGTTAAGAACATAGCTCCAGCAGAGTTTGAACAGCAATCCATGGTAATCGAGAATCTTCACTGGTCCCATCTAAAAAGCAATGGTTACTATCATTTCCCAACCACCGTCCGTGAAAATGGAGTAACTTCACAACTAATCCATGGGACACAGTCTACAGGTAGGAAAGGATGGACACGGTAATCTTATCACAACCGTGGAAGACTAAGAGAAAAGCTCATAGATCCAATCCACCTCCCTAGAAAGAAGAAAATAGTCCCCAAATTCAGCCATTTGAAAGCGTTGTTGAAGACACAACGTGGTGCCATGTGATGTGGGTCCAGCAACAACAATTGAGGAATAAAAAATAAAAAAAAACTTTAAGAAGCAATATTTCTACGCAAGTTAAATCTTGCTTGTTTGCGAGAAATCACTAAGTGTTTCAATGCCGGAGAGAGTAGAAAAGGAAAAGTAAATTCTCAGGTAAATGTAATCATCCACGTAGTTAGTCAATTCTAAGCAAAACCTAGTTGATACTATTTTAGAATGTAAGTAGTTGGAAGGAACTGAATTATGAAGGAACCTGCAAGGGGGAGATGTGAGAAGCGAAGAATTGATCGGCGGTGATGTAATTGAGCGTGAGCTTAGTGCAGACATCGGAAGCAGCCAAACAGGGTTTTATCTTGTGCCAGCTGCCGGAGCCGGTGACGCGGTTCCGGAACCAGGAAGAGAAGCCGCGGAGGTTGTACTCCTTGTAGGATCTTCCGGGGACATCGTAGGCTCCGTCGGGTCGGGTGACGACGAAGGCGAAGACGAGGAGGATGAGGAGGATGGCGATGAGGAGAGCCATGGAGAAGAGGTAAAGGGCGAGGAGGCCCTGTTTGTTCCAGTAGGCACCGACAAAGCCCGCGAGAGAGACGAGGAGGATGAGAAGGCCCATTATGAGAATGGGCCAGCGGAAGTTGGCGACGCACTCGTTGTCGGGCTTTGAGGCCAGCCAAATGCCGGAGGCTATGATGGGAATTGAGCAGATCATGGCCACAAAGTTCAGCACTGCGGTTATGTTGTTGCTCACACCCATTCCAATCTCACTTTTTCTGCTTCACTTCTCTGGAAGAAGAAGGAACTCACTTTGAGGGAGAGGTTTTATTCACTGTATCTTCCTCACTCACTCTTCTTCTATGCTTCAACTTCAACTGTGTTCAGTTTAGTTTATCACTTATCTGTATTTTTTTTTTTTGTTCACAGGGTCATTCTCACGTATGGGCCCACTGGCTCACTAGTGAAACTAAAATGGGATTTTGAGATTTTCCTTCACACAATCAAAGATCTTTGTTTGAAGGACGTACACGTACTCCCTTTCTCACGCAATCACACCATACTTTAAGAAAAAGAATGTTTTCACACCCATTCCAAAAATTACTCTCGTTTTAATAATATTATTTTAATGATATAATCATATATAATAAAAATTTTAAGTTCAAAATTAAATATTATTAGTTTGAGTTGTTAAATGGATTTTTTTTTTCTATTTGGTGGGGTCACATGTCACCACTCTATTTGAAAGTTCTTTTACACATTGAATATAATGATTAATATAGTAGTTTTGTAAACAATTTCTGAAATAATATTGTTATTGCAAGTATTGGGATGACCTTCTTACACTAAATATATTAAGTAAAATTTAAATATCATGGTTGGTTTTGTAATATTGAAATACATATGTAAATTCATTTATAATCATGATATGATTTTGGAATCATTTTAAAAAGTTTATCCTAGAGATTAGTTGGTGTGTTTTAATTTTAATATATCACACAAGTTATAGAGTTTCCTAATACTGATGAAAGTATAATTAAAAATAATTTTATAAAAAATTTTAAACAACATTTCTATTTGGGGAATTAATTAAAAAAAATTATAAATTTTAGATTTAAACAGGTACAACATAAAGTGAATGTCACAAAATAAAAATTGAATATAAATATTAAATGAAATTTGGTCCTAATTTTGAGAAGGATAAAATTGTTTAATTTTAAATAAAATTGTGACTAAATTAAATAAAAATAACAAATATAAAAATTAAATTAAATATAAAACATTAATTTTGATACGTGATACGCGACAAGGTTGACATGTGAACATTTAAAAAAATAAATTAAATTAAAAAAATAATGAAGTGACGTGGCAGTCACTATTTATTGTTGTCAATAATTTAAACGGTGTTAGTAAAAAATAATCAAATTGAACATAAATATGAAAAATTGGAACCTATTTAAGCACAAAAAATAAAATTAGGCTTGATTTGATAAAACTCGATGAAAATCGGAACAAAAAAGATATTTTAACCTGGTTTTTAATATCTTTAAATTGTTTTATATTTTCAATATAAAAATAAGTCAATTCATCCATAATCATATTTCAATTATGTTAATTTTAATCCACAATAGTAATTTTTGAATTTTTTTAACCCAACTTCATTTAAACCCATAATTTTTGATTTGTTTTTGACCCAACTCCATTTAAACGCATAATAAAAAAATTTAACTTACAAATTATTACCTATTGTCATACCTTTAACTTTTGTGTGTGGAAATACTAATATCTAGGTATAGTTTTTGGTCTATAGGATTTTTTCAATCTTGATACTATCATTTAGAAAATTACACATATATTATATGATTCTTCACCTTACTTGTGAGGACTACTCCTAATAAAATATATGCTAAGTTCGTATCATGTTTAGTTTAGTTATGTTTTAATATACTCAAATCTCGATATTGACTTATTTGACTCTTCATTTTCTTCAAGAAAAAAATTTAACAATATATTTTTTAATAGGGGTAGGATACATTTTTTCATGGATTGATAAACCAAATTTATTAAAAATCATAAAATTTATGTGCATCATTTTTAATTAATTTAAGAGTTTTATTTACCATTGGAGCAGCATGCAGGCATAGCTTGCTTGCTTAGACTAATAATAATACGCGCACCTGTAAAGAAAAAATAAAGTTGAGCAAAGAAAAAGTTGAACGAAGAAAGGACACCACGTTAATTAAAGGAAAAAGAAATCGACATACCATTTTGAATTTTTTTTTTATAAAATAATCTTAATAAAAAAGTTCATTTTTATATTTTTAGAAAAAAAAGAAAGTCAATAATAATAAGAGGTAATGTAAAATGATAATATAAAAAATGTTAAATATATTTGTAATCTTTTAATTTTAACCAAAAATTAAAATAAATTTTGATACATTTTAGTCTCTAAACCTTAAAAATGAATAAACATAATTATTTTAACTAAATTACGTTAACTTTTTTATATGTGTCCAACACATTTTCTAACAGATATTAAAATAATATAAACAACTTCAATATTATTAAAATGTAAAAAAAAATAAAATTAAATTTAACATAATTAAATTAAAATAATTATATTCATTATTTTTTTTTAAATTTTAGAATTAAAATATATCAAAATTGGAAGACTAATTCCAATCTCATATCAAAATTCATATACTAAAGATATATTTAACCTTCGAAAAAAAGATTAGTATCAAAGTGTAATTTATTAAAAGTTTTTTTTCTATGGAATCAAAGATCACGTTTACAGGTATATATATTTGGTACTTATATATAGCGGCCAAAGCCATACACGAAACAGAAAATATATATATATATATATATATATATATATATATATATTTGTATGCAAAATGTAAATACTATAGTTTCAACTTTCAAGCCAGAATATTTCCGTTATTGTTCATGTTCTTCATGGATTCAAATCGAGGACCCTTTTCACCAAACTTGGTGCTGCCATAGAGCTTCAAATAGTCAGCATAAAGGAAGTTGGTTGGGTACAAGAGCTTAGGAGCTGGTGAAATAATGGCTTCTGGAATGGGGTTGTAAAAGGTGGCTATGGAGATTCTGCTTCCATTCTTGTCAGCCATCACCCTATGCACCGCACTTTTGTATAACCCATTGCTCAAAACTTCCACTTGATCACCCGTGTTCACAAAAATGGCATTGTTCTTGGAGGCTGGAATCTTCACCCATTCGCCATCTTTCAAGAATTCTAGACCCCCCACTCTCTCATCTTGCAGCAGTAGAATGATTCCACCAGCATCTGTGTGCTCTCTCAGTCCCCTCACAAGCTCTGGACGCGCACACTCAGGGTACTTTGCCACTTTTGTTCCCACAGCAGCACCGTCTCCATCACCTCCACAAAATGCTTTCTTCATGTAATCCTTCTCCAAACCAAGATTTTCACTCATTACCTCAGATAGCTTCTCTCCCAGCTTCACCACTTCTGCAACGTACTCATCCATTGTTTGCCTGCGTTTAACAAACATCTTATGTGATCCGACTAAAATAATTTTAAACCTAAGACGAGGTTTGCATTTTAATTGTATACTTTAAAATTATCTTAGGTCGATATAGACTTCAGAAACTGAATAACAATAGAAAGAGGGTTAAAGAATGTGTTACCAAAGTTCTTGAGAGATGTTAGGAATTTCATGGATGGTCGAAGTGGGGCGATGCCAGATGAAGAAGGAACTTTCCCAATCTATATCAGAAGCATTCTCATGTTTCTCCAACCTCTTTGCTATCTCAGATTGGTAGAAGCTTTCCTTCAGATTTTCTTCATAGTATGTGTTGATCAACTGCTTCACCTTCTCCATCAGTTGTGTGTCAATTTCATGGTTCTCAACCTGCATAAAGTGAAATTGGAGGAATGAAGAAGAAGAAGAAAAACAAAAAGGGACTAATTAACATCAATATTTTGATTTTCTATATACCATAAAGAACCCCCATTGCTCACAAGCTTTGTGCAATAGGGCCATTGTGTCACCCCTCTTCTCCCCATTGAGCTCACTAAAATCTATCACAGGGATCTCCATACTCAATGTTTCTGTGTTGAAGGTAAATGTTACAGAGATATGGGGTATTTATAGGGCAAAGAAATGTGTAATATTGTAAATATCTATCTTAAATATTCTAAGGGAAAGGCTATTTCATTGCCATCTTTTACTCTTCTATGCCAATGGTCAACAGATTTTCCCTTGTAAACAAAGTTTAAGTTTTGGTTCTTTTCTTCTCAAACGAAAACTTCACCTTACGTTAAGTCGTCGTTTTGATCTACACACAAATATCTTAACTAAAGTTATTTCTTTGGTAAATCAACGACTCATCAAGTGGATAAAAATTAAACCAACATGTTGAAAGGGAATGTGGGTGGATCAATTAATCAAAGCAGTGGGCGGTTTTGGCTGAATGCTGCGACATGATATTACTGATTACGATGAAAATCACACACTCTTGAGTGTTTATTTTATTGAATCTTTTGAGTTCTAGGGTATTTAGCTTTGCATCATGCATGACATAATAAGTGTGAGATCAAATTATTAGTTCCAAGACTTTTTTGGTTTTTTCTGACTCAAGACAAACATTTTAAAGAGTTTAGGTGGCGCACACAGAAAATGAAGTTAATTATACAAGAATTAAGAAACAGGTTTCAGAAGTTTCAAGCTCTATCTCCACAGTAACCGCGAATATAATCTGAACACAGACATGGATATACTAAGAATCTTGGCTGCTTGCATGGTTACTTTTTGCCGCCTCTCAACACAAAAAGGTTTTTGCTCCAATCTGATATTATTCTTTGCTTATTTTTTTTGATAATGATATTTGGACTATTCAATTTTAATAACATGCGATGATATTTTTAAGTGATTTTAGAATATTAAAATTAAAAAAATAAAAAATTACTTAAAAAATAGTTGTTAAAAAATTTAGTAGTGAATTTTTTTTTTCTTTATAAACATTTTATTTTTATAACATGTGTCAATTAAATTAGATTCGATGTTTTATCTTAGTGACAAATTCTACAAAATAAATGTAATATTTCTACGAAACTCCTCTCGAAAATATATTTATATTACTAATTAATAGGAAAATGTTATATTAAACTAATTAAAGTAAATATAAATAAAACTTTAAGATAAAGTAATACTAATATTTATGATCGTTAAATGGTAGTATAAAAAAAATAGTGTCAAATTATCATGATGGAAATTATAACTATAAGTTGACAAACATCCAACAAAAATTAGCCAGATAATTAATAACAGATAAAAAGAAGTTTTAAAACTTTGGTTTATACTTTTTGAGAGCAAATAAAGTAGGTGTTCTTTAATAAGATAATATAATTTTTTTTTTAAATATTAAAAATCAAATCTTTTTGCAAAAAGAACTTCTTCGATACTCTTTTATTTTTCAACTTTCTACCCTTTCACTTCCTTCATTCACAATAACTAATTATATATTATATATTCAATACTTTTATTCACAATAATCTTTTTCCACTAGTATTATTTCTTATAGCTTAATTATATAGTTTAAAAATTGCAGTTTGAGATCCTAAAAGAAATACTCATTTCATAACACATTCTGATTATAAAATATAAGTCAAGTTAAAAAAAATTAAAATCATATTTTGGATTGTCAAGTGATTTTATTTTTTTTTATAAATAAAGATAAAGATATCACCGATTCACCGCCTATATTTCTTTACTGAGAGTTTCAAGATAATACTTCATCGTCGCATAGAGATCTCTCGTAAGTTTTTAGAAAAATCATACAAAGTTTTTTAGAAATGTAAAAACTCGACTAGAACAGTTATAATTTATGCTTAAAATAATTCTATATTATATTTTTAATGCTACGTAAATACTTTTTTCCTATTCAAAATTTATGAATTCGTTTCCAACAAATATATTTTCTGGTTGAGTTGATGTAATAAATGGTTTTCATTTATCAGTAACGTATATAGCATATATACATAGGAAACGAATAATTTACACCTATGCAAATGATTCTTTTCCTTATTAAATTAAAACAATTTTATTGAACATTTTATTAATAAATGACCTTTCATGGAAAATATTTGTCGCATTAATAATATATAATTTTTTAATTTAAATAGTTTATATTTTATGAATATAAATTTAAAATATATGAAAATAATACCTATTTCATTATTTTTTATCATTATTTTGTTACAAAATAAATTTCCTATAATATTTTTAATTATAGAAATAATAATTTATAATAATTATTGAATAGTATAAAAAATTTAATAAACAAATCTTTAAAATACGAAAATCACAATATCTTAGATATTGGACCTTATCCAAAGGTGGTAATTTCATTTGTAAAAATATCTTCAACAAAAAATAATATATTTGTAAGTATTTTATATTTTTTTATAAATAAGTTTTTCATATTTGAGTTTTTTTTTAAGTTTTTATTTTTCTTGTTTACCTTGAAATAGACATTCCATAACAGATTTAAAGTGTTTTTTGTTTTCAAAAGAAAAAAATACTAATAAAAACTTAAAATATAACAAATTTAATATATTAACTAATAAAAAGAATATTTATATAAACTTGAATATGAAATGATATTTTAACATAAAAGGTGATAACAAAGTTAAAACAATTATTTAAGAAATCAAACTATAAAAATTAAATAATATTATATACATAATATATATATATATATATATATATATATATATATATATATATATATAAATAATATAAAAATATAAAAAAAAAAAAATAATATATACATAATATATATATATATATATATATATATATATATATATATATATAAATTAAAATTATAAAATAATATAATGGGATCCAAACCAAATACGGTCAAATTCAATTGGAACGAGTTTAAAAAGGTATAAACTAATTCTTTTAAAGCTCAAACTTTTTAGTACGGAATTAACTATTTTTTATTCATACTCCAGGGTAATTTTAATATAATAATATCTATAAAAATTTATGATTATTTATTTTCAGAATTTAAATATTTAGTTATTTCAATTGCTTGTTTTTTTTTTCGAGATCTCTTGTCCTCATGTTAATATCATATTTTGTTTAAAAATTTCAAACGAAAATTAGAATTAGAATATGTTTAAAAAGTCAGGTTTAGAGTTCGATACTCACTGACAATAATCTATCTTGCAAAGTGAGAGAACACTTGGAACGAGGAATTGGTGTGTATTGAGCTGCAGACCTGACACGACCCTCTTGATAAGAAGGGTGTTACATTCTTCAACACTATATACCTAAATACATTAAACAAAATAATACAAAAGAAAAAAAATATAAGTATATATAATTCATAAAGCTCAAAGTGTAAACAGTAATTTATAAATTATAGTGACTTCATCTTTAATAAATAATACAACTTTGGAATATATTTTCACCAAAGTATTTTCAAAATCATAATAATGAATATTTGTAATTTGAAAAATATTTCTGTAAATACAGAAAAACTGTTATTATTGTAGTAAATGTCTTCCTATATCATACCATTAAAACCCGTCTTCTAAATTCGAAATGCAACCATGGTATTAATTTTGTCAACAAAACCTTGAAAAACGGGACCATAGTTAAAAAGTCAATAGCAAAAATAGTGAATCTATTTTAATTTTTAAGTAGCATCAACCTCTATTTAACTTCTATGTCTATGAACTTGGTCATTTATGTTTAGTGAAGTAATGTTTTTCTTTATTAATAGTCAAACTTTGAATGAGGAGAACTTGTCGATAATTTGCCCAAATGACCAAATACACTTGAGCACATATATGTGACCATATAAAAAGATAAAGAACACTTATCTCATAAATTAATCTTATTTTTAATTTTTGGTGGTAAATTACATTGTCCATTATTAAAAATATAATGAAAAATTATTAATAAATTTTGTAAAAATTAAAATAATTTTGTTCAGTTTCTTTTTAACCATGTATAATCATACATATAATATATTTTTAGGTTTAATAACATTTTCTATCATCTTTGTAATAATGATTTTTTCTCTGTTTATTTTATATTTTAAAAAAAATAATATGGTTCCTCCGTTACCTGAATTATTAAATAATTTATGTTATTGTTCAAATTCATGTAACCCCTTGTCCACCATAATTTTTCCATATTTAGTCCCTCACAAGTTTAAAAAAGGAATAGTAAAAATAATAATATAATAAGTAATAGAAATAAAAGAAAAGAAAGAGACAAAAGCTTATCTTGCAATCTTTCTCCTTTCATCGTATATTCTTCATCACAGAACCATATTCCTTCCATTATTTTTTTTCCCAATCCACCTCTTATCTTCATTTATTTTAGAAAATTTTCACACCCCTAAGTTGGAATTTCAAGGAATATTTTAAACCAATAAATTTTATCTTTCGAATAAGTTTAATTTTGATATCTTTTTTATTAAAGTGACATGTTTAGTCTTTTGCATGTGATTTTTTTTTTCATGTAATTTTTTTTACTCTTTAGATGGATTTCTATCTATTTGTGATCATAAAATCATGTTTCGGTTGTTAATCAGACTTTTGTTTATGTAGATAGAACAATTATACATTTTGAAATTGTGTAGGGAAAAAAACAATTCTAGGAATTAGAGATGTACGGAATGGGCCAAGCGAGTTGATCTACAGGCTCACAATTAAAAATGTGTGATAAATTATAATTTTGAATTTGTTGATCCACTAAAACTCGACTCATTTAACGCGTAGTCTATGTGGACTCATAATCATGTGCAAAGTGCTAGCCCGTTAGACATTTTCTCGATCCTCATTAGTGAAAATACTTATTTAAAAATCCTTATTTAAAAATCCTTATTAGTGTTCTTCTCTAATGTTATTTTGATGTCCATGATGAGGAAAAAGAATAAGAATTTATTTTGATGTTCATGTCGACCCCTATGGTGGTGAAAGATTCTTGTTATTCTTCTCCTTGTTTTATTTTTCTTTGTGTGAAGGATGAAGTGAATCCATATTTGAATCTTCAAATAGTCGCAACGTGAGGAAAATATGAGAGCAAAATTGAATCACATTCAAACAAAGACATATGAACTTCCCCTTCCAAGCACACACCATAGCATTAATAACTCAAATAAGTTCCATATAAAGATAATTTTGCAGGTCCAAAATAATAGAAAAACTACTAATATATTTTCCTGTATTATATTTAAAAATAACACTACAATCATTCAAGCTCAACAGTCTTTTACACCATAATCAATATTCATTTTGATCCAATGTACTTTAAAAAATTTCTATATATATATATATATATCATTAAGATTAAAGGAAAAAAAGTATAAAACCGAGTTGAAATACAAAATAATTTCTACATCTTAAAATTATATGTTATTACATATGGATTTAGAATAAGAAGAACAAACAGTAACATATTAATACATTAAATATATGTTAGTTTATTGTCTATTCTTAAATTAATAATTAAATATTCATTGAAGATAAAAAATATTAAAAAAAATATTTTGATGACCCTTATTAGTTTCTCTTATTTCTCTTTTACAATCCTTTTAAATAATAAAATATTGTATCTAGCTAATAAAAATTAATATAAATAAGATTTTAAAATAAAATAATAATTTTTAGAATTATAAAATGAAAGTATGAAAAAGAGAATGTTAACATGTAATGGTCCAAAAATATTCTGTCGTTCAAAATGAGGAAATATATGATAAACGGGAAATTTTGAATATCCAATAAAGTGAGGTGAGCAAAAGTTCAATCCCTTGCTTCTTGGCCGTGTCCGTAGATTGTTGGCAACGTTCCTTGCTTTGCATGAGTCACTCAGAAGTAAAGTAAGTGTATCGGCTCTGCAGTGACAAACACGCGCCTCGTTGAGCATAGCAAGTGCCAAGTGTCCACTCTCGCGTTCGAATTCGAACTTCCGTTTTCAATTTCTTCTACAACATCGAATGTCGAGGACCATTCGGTACTTTCCCACTCGCACTCTACCTGTCCCTCTAACCCACTCAACTTCTCTGTCACATCTTTCTGCGCGTAAGAGATAAACAATTCGCGCGCCAAACACGACGGTGCTGCTAACTGCCAGCGGTGTCGTTTCGTTTCAGAGCTTTTCCATTGCTTTCTCTCTCTCAGTCTGGGAGATGAGGTTAACGTCACCTGCGATTCTCAACCTTCTCTTTCTATGTGATCTCCTTCTTTGGCTTCTTCCCACATTCTCTTTCTCTCTCCTCGCCGCTGACGCCAAGCCGGAGCCAGAGTTTCTCCTCGCCGGAAAAAACGCAACCTCCATCGTCAATGCCTCGCTTGGGAGATCCGGCGATCATAGCTTCGCGAACATGATTGATCGGGCTCTCGAAAGAGAGTTCCCCGAGAATGAGCAGAATGAAGGTTCGCAGATCTAGCTTGTCGCACTTTAGTTTTTTAATGCTCAAGCGTTTCTAAATATTTTCGTGTAAATTGTTTCGTTGGATCGAGGTTGTCGTATGCCTTTGCAGTGTGAATTATCGAAAATGCCGCTCAATTCGAGTTTCGTTTCACTTCTTCTTATGCCTTTTTCTGCAATTTCCTGATTAGCATTGTGCTGCTGGATTTAACTTGCCTTTTCTGTAAAACCTTCTCGTAGTAACGTGTGTGATGCGATTAGAATCCTGCACTTTGCTGTATTCTTTTTTTGGCTTTTATGAAGAAAAACCAATGAGACGCTGTTAACTTCCAAATGTTTTTATATGGATACGTTGTGACGAATGTGTTGATTCATTGACGACGTGTGAGTAGTGTAGTGGAAAGTTTAATTCAAATGAATGCTTTCAGTGAACTTCGCCGAGTCTTTTGCAGGTACCGATCCTGGCGGTTTCAACAACAGTGTTGCTGAACAGCAGGTGTGCAGTGAATTGCTTTACATGATATATGATATATTTAATTGCCTCTAAATTTTTGTAATCCTGGGGGGAAATTGACTGTAGCACTCTAGCGACCTAATTCAGGTAGTTTAGGTGTCTTGTTTTTGGCTATACTTCAATCTGGTCAGGACTTAACAGTGTAGTTGGAAAACAGTTCATTCTATACAAAATAACGTTCTTCTGTGTTTGGATTTTGGCCAGAAATCTTCAAACTATCACATGCTTTTACGTGTGCAAAAAATAAACCAAACACCCACTCAATACTCATGCTTCTCTGTTTTCTCCCTTGGAAAATGTGAAAGTCTGTTTTGGAGGCTCCAAACGAGAATTCAAACACTTCATAATATGTTTGTATACATGTTATATCCATGTTGCACTCGTTCAAAAGCACTGTTATGTTAGAAGCATCGATTTGTAGCTTTGAGTAAAATGTCGTTTAATGACTTCCAAACTGAAAAACTAACGCAATAAGTCAGTGGATGATAATTCATTAGAAAAGCATTAAACTGATTCAAGGACAGAAGTTACAATTGAGAAGAACTTTCAAATTTTACTTATGACTTGTCAAATTTTGTTTAAGATTCTCTGGGGTAATGAATTTTAGGGTGGGAACCTCTGTCTTGGTCACTCCTTTTTTGATAAATATCACTTGTAATTTTTACGGGATTTTATGTATGTGGCTTATTATTTTCACTTGAAAAGATCGTGATCTGTGGTCCTTCTCATATTTTTTTTAATGTATCAGGCTGTCTTGGAAACTGTTGCCAGAGTTGTCCCCAAGAAAAATGAAAGCAAAGAAGAAAAGTATGCACCTCTTTCTTCTAAAGTCATAATTTTTCTCATAAAGGGTACCGAGTTTTAAAATATTAATGCAGAGGACTTTACTTTGAACCATGACATTTGTTAAGTTTTTTATCAGGTCATTTCAGTTCCACAATGTTTTCAACTTGGAAAATGAGAACAGAGCAGACGATATGCCAACTTTAATTGATCGGAAGGTATGTCTATTGAAGAGGTTGAAGTTTTTCAAACATTGAAATAATTTTTGTTACAGCCACATCATCACAATATGCATAAAAACTCAATTCTACCATTTTTGTCAGAAGTTGATTTAATATTTTGTAATTTTCCAATTGTTTCAACTACAGGACAACGTCTTTATCATATCCAATCCCAAGTCAAAATATCCAGTTCTCCAATTAGACTTGAGGTTTACTTACTGTTCGTATTTTTTCTCTCTTTCTCTAATAATGTTACATGTATGAGTGCCTGCAACTACTAACTAGTTAGGGTGCTTATCCTTTTTATGCCATATTTTCAGATTGATATCAGATCTCGTGGTTGTCATTGTGTCTGCAACCTGTGGCGGCATTGCCTTTGCTTCTGCTGGACAACCAGTTTGATTACAAACCTTGCTTTTTGTTTTTAACTAGATATATCTAGCATATTTCTCCAAAAAGTAATCCATACATACCCATTTTCAGGTGATAACTGGATATCTGCTAGCAGGATCAATCATCGGACCAGGAGGTTTGAGTTTTGTTAGTGAAATGGTCCAAGTATGTCACCTTTATAGTTCCTTTGTCATGTACACTAATATCCCCTTTCCTTCTTTTAGCTAGCCACATTTTTTTACAAAAATAAAATCATTGATTGAATGGAATCACGATGTGTCATGGATACTCTCTTTCTGTAAGACATATTGAAATGAAGTGATGATTGAATGTCATCTATTTTTGCTTTTAGTAATCTTGCATATTGCTTCCACTCCTTGCAGGTTGAGACAGTTGCTCAATTTGGTGTCATCTTTTTGCTCTTTGCATTGGGCTTAGAGTTTTCAGCAACGAAGGTTGGCTGTACACTTATTATTTCTTTTAGCTTGAACTTGTATAATTTTATCTCAGCCATACTTACCATATATATATATATATATATATATATATATATATATATATATATTTCTTTTCATGTTTGCAGCTTCGAGTTGTTCGAGCAGTGGCTATCCTTGGAGGGCTACTCCAAATTTTCTTATTTATGTGCTTGTGTGGAATAACAGCTTCAGTATGCATTTTACTTTTAGAAATATTTATTACAAAAAGCATTTCCACCTTGATGTAAAGGAATTCCTCATGAATGCACCTAAATCCTGCCTGCAGTTATGTGGTGGTAAATCATCTGAAGGAATATTTGTAGGTGCATTTCTATCCATGTCTTCAACAGCTGTGGTAATTTCCTGACCTCACTGTTACGTGATTTTTGGTATCCCTTTTCAATATTATACCATCTCAAGTATGATTGCAACTTTGTTGGACAATAAACTTTTTATGTTGTTTAGCATTTAACCACAGGCGTATAGATGTTGGACAATAAACTTCTTTTCTAGATGTTCTCAAACTTCTTTGGTGTCATATCTATACAAAACATTATCTTCAAATATATTATTTCCACAGCTGGGAACAAGGAAGATTCATATGTATTGCTTGAGTGTTTCGAAAAACACCGAGCAGAATATCATATATCCACAATCTGTTTTTATTTACACCGATAAAGAAAAAAAGTACAACCTAAGGTAACCTATTTAGGCTTCTACGTACTAGTGCTGGTAGAAGCAGTAGCCTGTAGGTAACAAAAAAAAGGCTTTTCTGGCATATGGAAATCAGATTTTCTAACATTTTTGTTATTTACTTTAAATTTGCTTTTTTTTTTCTCTTCTTTGATCCCCAGGTCTTGAAATTCTTAATGGAAAGGAATAGCGTCAATGCCCTTCATGGTCATGTTACAATTGGAACTCTGATACTGCAGGTTTGTACTGTTATTTTTGTGTTAATGAATGCACATGCATGACTGAAACATTGCTACTGGTACCTGTGCAAAAAGAGTGGAGTGGAATGCTATGAATGACCCTGATATTCCTTGTTAAGATTTTTCTTCTCACATTTGTCCTCTAGTGAAATGTTTGAAATTATTGGTTCTTTCCAGGATTGTGCCGTTGGTTTGCTCTTTGCACTGCTTCCTGTTTTGGGTGGAACATCCGGTGTTCTTCAAGGAGTAGTATCCATGGCTAAGTCGTAAGTTAATTGTAGGATGAATTGTTCCTCGTTTATCTTCTCTCTCCATAATTTATGAAATCTATGATAAAAGATATTAAACCCCAAGGTTCTCCAACGCAGCAACATAATATTCTCATCGTGTCTTTCCATTGCGTCCAATTCAAAATATATTTTTTGATCCATGAGGGATATTCTGCTCATAGTTTTGATCTTTTCTTGTTACGAGAGTTAAGAAATTTTGGATGAAGATGCAAGTGAATTAAGAAATTTTGGTGTGCTTGACCAGTCGGCCACTTCGTACCAGTACTGAGCATGATATGTTAGCATAAAGCTCTACTACACTTATTGAGTGCCTCGACATGTAAATTTATAAAGAGAAACATCGTGGTGGTGCATAAATTGCCTTCATCTTTTCTTATTTTAATCTCAGTATTGTCTACTATGATAAAATTATTCTAAAAATCTTTTATAAAGAAAATAATTATAATTATAAGAAAGAGCTACCAGAAAGGAATTCATATAAAATAGTGCACAAAATTCTTCCCTACCAAAGGCAAAACAACAAAATAGAAAGAAGATAACAAACTCGTGAATAGAATAAAGCTTTTTGTTCATCTTGCATTCTTGAGATGAAGACTTCTTTGGTGATGCCATGATATGGGACCAGATGAATGTCATAAAAAATCTTATTTCTATCACATAAAATATCTAAATTATAAGTACAAGTATTATGCTTCCATAATTACATAACATATACACCATTTCCTTGTTGAATTTCGTAAGACAGTCAGCTTCACTTGATGTGCTGATGATAATAACTTTCTTCATCGTACTTGGTTGTATTTTTTTTTGAGTCATTTATTCCTACTGGTTTACTAATTCTGTTATTTCAGATTGGTGACCTTAATTGCATTTTTGGCCATTTTGACAATATTATCTCGTACTTGTGTGCCCTGGTTCCTTAAGCTAATGATAAGTTTATCCTCTCAGGTGAAGATAGATCTTTTGCTCTGTTCTTGAATGTTTATTTGTGCATTAGGTTTTAACTATTTTTTTTTTCTGTGCAGACGAATGAACTTTATCAATTGGCATCAGTGGCTTTCTGCCTACTTGTTGCTTGGGTGTGTCTTCTATCAAGTCTCAATCTTTCATTACTTGCCAAACCTATTCCTCTTAGTTGTCTGTTTTATCATCTATAATGTATAATGCCCTTAATTTTTGGATGAGTCTGTGGTTGTTTCCCATTGACGAGTAATATGCACCAAACTTTATTTCCCTAAATCCAAGGGGTTGCTTAAATGCATGTATGTCTACCAACAGGGGTCTATCTCAGTTGACAGAGTTGTTGTCAACTCCATAGTACCTATGTTCACTTCCTATGAATAAAGACAATGTATGCATGTCTGACTTATTTATACATAAAATTTACAATGCCTGAACAACATGTGTGCCTTCAACAAAATGTTTTAATATTTGTTGTTTCATTTCAGTGTAGTGATAAGCTGGGTTTAAGTCTTGAACTAGGTTCCTTTGCTGCCGGAGTGATGATATCAACAACAGATCTTGGTCAACATACACTTGAACAAGTAAGAAATAATTCTAGGGTCTGTTCTTTGTAGTGATTAGTTTTACCATGTTCTTGGGTGTAAACTTGCATTTTGAGGAGTATCATTTGCTCAGTATTTATTATGTTTTTTCTTTTTTTCTTGGGTATCCTGTTCTTTGTCATGTTAAGCGTGTTTAGTGGAATGGGAATGTTTTTATATTATGCTTGATACAACTTTGTATTTTCATCATGGATTCATGTAAGGTGGTGACACCCAAATGAATTTTAGGAAACCTTCTTGAAGCATTAGCATATATATATATATATATATATATATATATATATATATATATATATATATATATATATATATATTGAGATGACTCGTGTTTTGCTATAGTTTTGAGCTTACTCAAGGTTGTTAATATTTAGGTTGAGCCAATTCGCAATTTTTTTGCTGCTCTGTTCTTGGCCAGCATTGGGATGCTTATACATGTCCATTTCCTTTGGAATCATGTTGACATTTTACTGGCATCTGTTATATTGGTGATCATTATAAAAACAATTGTAGCTGCATCTGTTGTTAAGGGGTTTGGATACAACAACAAGACTTCACTTCTTGTAAGATTTGTCATCAATTAATACAATTACGTCTGTCTGTTGATTACATCATGCATTTCATTGACGGAAGAGCCTTAGGTTATTCCACATGTGTAGGTTGGGATGTCCCTGGCACAAATTGGGGAATTTTCCTTTGTTCTTCTCAGCCGTGCTTCAAATCTTCATTTAGTTGAGGTATGTACTTCATTTCAAGACAATCATTTCAGCTACTTTGTTTTTATGAAGACAGCAATTTATCTTTCTGCATTGTAGGAAGCAATTTATAAATAAAGGAAATATGTTTTATTTTAAAAAAAATGCAGTTTTCTGGCAGTGCTTATTGTAATTTAAAATGTGAATGTAATTGCATTGTTTCTGCAGTTACTTTAACTATATGGATTGAATGTCTGATTCCTACTGCAGGGAAAGTTGTATCTATTGCTCCTGGGAACAACAGCTCTTAGTTTGGTACGCATGCACTATTTTATAGAATAACAATGTTGCTCCTACTGGTCCTTGTTATATCTAGTAAACTAGTAATTATCGATCATACAACAATGTTGAAATACTGGTCTTTTATAGAGTTTTGCTTTATCATATGATAAATTCATGGTCTTAATACTTTGGCAAGTTGCTATATCCATTATGATGCTGCTGCAAGTTGCTCCTACTTTGGCAAACTATTGTTTCAAGCCCTCCAACCGTGATCATTTTTTTCACATGATATCTCTACACTGCAATTTAAAATATAAAAATGGGACTAAATGAAAAGTATGAGAACCATTCCTTTTCAGCTGAAAGCATACCGATGGACACAATACCAGTCATTAGCTTTCAGGGCATCCTTATAGCCTGAATAAGTGACATCCATATAGCCTGAATAAGTGAAACCGCGTTGTGTTTTCGGTAGATAAATTCTGTTTGTTGATCATCTTTATTTTAACTGAGCAGCAGGGGATTAGTTACTAGTAAATGTGATTGAAGTTTAAGAAGTTATCACTAGTAAAAACATTGGGCCGTCCTACGCAAAATTATTGTGCCAGTTATGCTTTAGCCAGTTTTATGTGTAATCCTGATATGTTTTTAGTATTAAGTTCACAACTATTTGTAGAGATTTTGAAGCTTACACAAACAGAAATAGTGCAGGTGACTACACCTTTACTCTTCAAGTTAATTCCTGCAGTTGTGCATCTTGGTGCATTGTTGCGGTGGTTCCCTCCTGATAGTTCAACTGAGGTATCTTATGGCTTTAATAATTGACAAATGATATAAATATTTATAAGTTTTTGTTGCTTCAATTTCTAAAAGATCCTGACTTTTGAATATGATTTTACTCTCAGATTGCATTTAAAGGGGACAGCTTTCGTGTGGACAGTGCTAAGCGTATTACTTTGATGGTTCAAGGCTCTCATGATTCATAATATTCACATATATTATGAAGCAGAAATGAAAATTTCGGGCTTTAGACGGCTTCTCAATACCACGGGAGGACAAGTGCCAAAAAAAATACAAATAAGGTTTACTAAATGAAAGTTTTCCATTGCAAAATACTTTATATACTCTCTGCTTTCAGAACACGCACTGGAATAGTTGGAATAGTAAAGAGTAAATGATGGCAAACGAATGCCAAGGGAGCCAGGAGTTTAAACCGGATACAGCAACTAACCTAGTAACTGGGGCCATGTTATTAACGTGAATGGCCTGCTGTGTATAAAGTAATATGTAGTTGCAGTTAGTGTATTTCATTTTAGATACAATCCTCTTGAATTTTTTTCCCTCACTTTTCCTTTTTATTTTATTCAATTTTTTTTGGGTTGATTAAGTTTGGAATGTGTAATTTTCCCTGTATAAGTTATAGACTTAAGGCAGTCATCAAAGTCAAATGTACCATGTTCATAACTTTTGAAATTATTAATGGAAGATAAATTGATTTGCCATTCATTTCTTGTAATTCATTACCAAATACGTGAAATATGTCGTTTGTGGCAAACAAGCTTCACCCGTTACTGAGTAACCTGATCCGTCATCAACGCCCAAGAAACCGCTGGTCTTTTCTTGAGTCGACTTATATAAACCAGCAACTGTTTGAAGTTTCCAATTGCAAACTGTCGTTCGATGGTGTTTGTCTATACTATCTTCGCATCGGTGTCTAGGGTAACAAAGTAAGAAAAAAGCTCAATTTTTTTAAAAAGAAAATTTAACAGAAGAGGGGATTCGGGATGGTATAAAAAAAGTAGGAGTGTATAAGTATTGCCTTTACGCGAAGTGGATTTTGGTTTCTTAGACTGAAGCTAGCATTTTTATTTTGGAAAATCATTCATGTCTGTTACTTGATTGTTTTAGAAGCTATTTCTATAGAGTAATTATTTTCTTATCGATGATTAATTTTTATAAGATTGGTTAATTTGTACCAAAGTTTAGAATTTTTCTTTAAAGTTTTATGCAATGTTAATACATAATGTTTTCCTTGTTCATAATATATAGTATTACTTTGAAAATAGTCACTGGAAAAATCTGAAATACATAATGGTTTCTAATTATAAAAATTCCTTACACCCTCAGTACATACGTAGTGTATTTTGAGTATTTTCTCTTATTTTTAATCCGATTCAATAAGACAGAGGTAAATATAACAAAATAAATGGATATGTGGTGTATGTAGGAGTATATCTCTGGGTTCTGTGTGTATTGAAATGCATTTATCTGCAGTACGTGGTGATAAAGCCACACAGGGACAATGACATTCATTATATGTACCTGATTCAAATTTTACAGACATGACAAAACGCATTGGAACAACTTTAACAAAGCCAGAAGGGGTTTGGTTTGATGTTTTTGGCATCTGATGCATTTGATTTAAATCCCCTGTTCATCATTTAAGCACAAGCATGTGCTGTCATATCATGGGTCTAAGAATGAATGGTTGGAAGCCCGGTGACGTTGGTCTCTTCCAAATCCAATCACTATTTAGCAGGTTACTTGTTCCACATTTTTGTTCATTCACAATTCAACATCAACCAAAAGGGAATCGTCAGTGGTCCCCTTCATTTATTTCCATATTTTAACAAATGCAGCAACCAGAGGATCCCTCCCATTGGCCCAAAATATTGTACCTTTGTTCTTTCACAATAACAAATCCTTAAAATGCATTTTCTTTTTACTATCTTCATTTTTCAACTAGATACCCACGTTTAATTCTTACACCATAAACTCAAATAATTTCTCGTTTTGAAAAACTGCATGAGCTGTGATTAACCCAGTTTTTCTTTTTTTTTTTATGCATTTTACTTTTTATGGTATTATATAGGTGATATTTTGTGACGGATATATATCATATGGGTTTGTAGTATGAACTTAATGGTATGTGGTAACTTGCTAGGTCATGAGTGGCATAATTGCATATTTAAAACGACATTGACAGAAGGAGGAACGAGGTAGGCGTCTATGGAGAACATGGCAGCATTTATTTTGCTCCAAGGAAAAAGGTGGTCCTTCAATGATATTCCTTTGCCCATGTCATGCTTATGAATGTTGAAGATAATTCCACAACCATGTTTTTCTTACGGAGTTTATGTATCTTAGTTTTCCTTTGTACACATTAGGATAATTTTATTAATTTAAACACTGATTGTTACACTCTAATAAGCTTGTTTTCTTCTTTTGTTACTATCTATCTGTACAAATCTGAATGTCATCCATGGCGACTACACTTGATATATTCTCTTAGTACATCAATTTGCATATTATGTTCCTCCCTCATAACTAGGTTATAGTTTTCTCAATCAAGTCAAAGGTGAGAGTTATTTTTTTTTTCTCTGAGATGCTATAGCTGATAATAAAAACTATAACTTAAAATTAATATCATTAAACTTTCATCCTCTCGAATGCAAAAAAGAAATTGACTAAAAAAAACTTTAATCTCTCATCTCTCACTAGCTCTACATATAGGATACATCCCTCAGTTTTTCTCATCTATCTTTTTTTTTCAATCTCTTGCTTTCATACTGATATTTGTAATGATAAGAAAAAATGTTTAAGAAAATATACTAACGTACCTACTTAAAAAAATATCTTATTGATTAAATAACTTATTCTATTTTCTTCACAATTGCATTATTTTGTAAAGTTAGTTAGTTATGTTTAGTTAAACTAGTTATAGATTTGTTGATTTTCTACTTTGTATTCTCACGTTAATGAAAGTTCATTTTCTTCCAATTAATTTTACATTTTGTTTTGTTTTCCTTTGAGAATTTCTAGGTGCAGTCATAAACAACAACACTTTCCTTATATGTGTCATTTGATCCTTATGTTAGAGTAATTAAGTGAAAAAGTTTTAATGGTGTATGCGTATTATGATAAAAAAATTACTTTTTTTCTAACCTTTCACCCCTATAAATATGTCCATTATAAACATTTACTAGGTTTACATCTAAATATTTATTATTTAATCACATAATCATATTAAATAAACAAATTTATAATTTTTCGGGCAGTTTAAATATAAGATGCATTTTCAAACAAATCAATAATTTTTATTTAAAATTTTAATATACAAAATTATCAGAATAATTTTATAAAATTTAACAATTAATTCGATTGGTTAAAATACATTCGACACACAATTAATTGCTAAAGTAAATGCTAAGCATCCTATCGATCTATGTAATGGCTAAGAAAATCAAATTAAAAAACAAAAAAAAAAGCATTTATTAAAAAACATTTGCTGTTTAAAAAATTATATAGGCGTAGACCTAAAAGTTCAAGGATTCAAGATTCAAGAAGCGCGTTAACAAACTCCAATAATATTTTCATATGAACTTCACCACAATTACGCCATTCAACACATGAAGCTTCTTTCACTTAACCTCTGTAATCAAATTATTCATGACGCCAGTTTCTCAAATTTTTTGCTACTCATATTGTCGTTATTTATCAATATTATATATTATTGAATTGTATTATATTAAGATAATTTTGTGTCAGATGTTCCATACCAAAGATGAGACAATTTAAAAATATACAAGTAAGCTACAAATTTTATCATACAAATTAGTTTTATGAGATTAAATTAGACTTAAATTCTAATTTTTAACATTCGTAGGATTCAGACTTAAATTTAATGAAACTTGGGATGTATTAATATTCTTGGTAAGTAGTTTTACTTTCAAAGTTTAAAAGCTAATAGTAGTATCTGAGAAATTGAAGGGAAAAAGTGCTTCCACAGCATTTAATTAAGAAACACATTCGCATCCAATGAATTTTTTCACGCAACACCTCGTGAATGGATCTTACCAAAAATGCACCAATTAATATCAGGTTTGTTTGGCATATATTATCTGCAAAATCTTGTGGACGCGCTTTTATTTCGCTTCTTTCCTTATCCTCACAGTTATAATCAACATGAGTATGAATCATATATTCTTCGCTTACTATATACTCACTCTCACAATAATATAACATTCTATCATCAATAATACTTCATACATATAATTTGTGTTCATGAAAAGCTAATTAAAGTAACAACAGTGTTATAACATCTAATCTTTTGATTGATTTTTTTTACCAAGTTGTTTACACTTTTCTATCAAAGTATAAAACCAAGAAAAAACATATCTGGTTGACAAGAACATCAAAAAGAAAAAGTCAGCCTATGAATACACCAATTGTTTGTTACAAAAGTTAATGACAGTCATGTCATATATATATA
>Ga0214544_1003134_pt1 | contig 34557 bp, 16 predicted proteins | sample CNSS3metaG_FD_160074 | JGI IMG/M metagenome (GOLD analysis project Ga0214544, IMG submission 160074) | Root nodule microbial communities from cowpea collected in UCLA plant growth center, Los Angeles, California, USA - CNSS3 | ecosystem: Host-associated > Plants > Roots > Nodule | place: USA...
ACTAAAACAATGCTTTGTATTTACGGACCAACTAGAATTTATTTTCAATGAACTTAAACTTAAGAAACTAGATTTGGTACATTGAAAAAAAAAAGTTTTCATTATTATTTAATCCCATCTCATGTCAATAGGAGTAGGTAGTGGGGAGTGGTTCCTTAAGTACATGGACTTTAACACAAATAATAAACCTTTCTTTTGAACCCTATAACTATAGCCAAATTAATCAGTATTGAAGTTCACAGACAATTTGTTTACAAATATAGAAAAAAAAACTTTTCAAATAAAATATAGATTATTGATTTTCGTATTAAACATTATAAAAACAATTGTTATTTTTTTAATAGGCCATTAACATATGTATTAGCAATTACGAATAGAAAAGTTGGAATAAATGAGTGAAACTGGTAACAACATAGGCCATACGTACGTGATTTGAGTGATTGATTGAGTTCATGAATGAGTGAGTGATTCATTGTGAGTTTTTAAGATTGAGGTTGAATGGGTGAGTGAACATCAAAATCATATCATGTACAAAAGAAAGGCCCCAACAAGAGTTTGTGCATCAGGAGTGCTTCACTCAAACTCTTAAAAACAAAACAAAACATAGTTGCAATCATGTTGACATATAATAAGTCTTGAATTTAGTCAAATGAGTACCTCCTAAAGTACTTAAGATCATGAATGGTTAGAATATATTCAGAAATAGGATATTTACAGTGAATGAGACTGCACTCACGAGCATCCACTGTAGACTTAAGAAAAAGACATCTAATAGCCTGAATCGATATTTGTAAGAATATACATGTGTTATAAACAAACGAGTCTGGTAAGCACAAACTGCAATAACCACAAGTATACAAAAGAAACGAATCAGACTTTAACACCATGATTCAAATAAAAAAAAGTGCAGTTATGAATATGCCAGTGAGATCAAGCATGTATTGTATTTTTAAGCACAAGATGAGAGTACAACCATAAATACTAGTCAAATAAGTGAGAGAACCTCAAGGCTTTTTAAAGTACTTTATCCTACTTAATGTGAGGTAGTCCTTTCCGTGACCCAACCCTCAACAAGAGCACTAATTGTTGGGACTAAAACAAAAGAGGAGAATCCAATCCAAAATTTGGAAATTGTTCATTCATCTATTCAATTGTTTTTTAAAGGCATTGTTGTGTTTATTTTGGTACAAGGCCACAGGTATCTTCCTAAAAGACAATCCCATTCGAGTAGGATAAAAACATAGTCAAGTGTGAATTCGTCCAAACATAAAAAAATCTGAATAAAACTTCTTCAGTAAAATACAATGGGAGCAAAAGGAAGGGACACAAAGTACTTACAAAGCAGAAGAAAACCACCACTGCTAAAGCACAAACCCCTCCAAGTAAGATATGAAGACCACTTCTAGCAGTTTTCTGGACAACAAGCAACGGTTGTATTATCCATATGCCTCTAACAAAATCAATAGGGAAGAAGAAACATATAGATACACACACAACACAAGGAAGTGTAACAAAACGAAAAGAAAGTAATAAAGTTGTTTGATCACTTTATGCATGAATCGACAATCAAAACAAATTTTAGAGACCAAAGCACCCTATACAAGCATTACGTTTGAATCACACAAGCTGAAGACTAGCAAAAAAGGCCCTCATAATATTTTAGTCTCAATATACTTGCTGGTCTTTATAGTTAAGAAACCATAAAAAAAATTTCTAGCCTGCATACACCCAGTGTTGTTTTAATGCTAAAAATAGTTGTCCAAAAGGAATATATCCACCTTGCTGTGCAAAGACAAGTGACATACTTTTTTCTTAGATGTGCACACATCAAGTCTTACAATAACAAACAACCATAAAATGAACACACTTCACAGTATACACCACATCGATAAATGACTGACCATTCAATTTTAATAATTAACAACTTGGGATGCAGTATACACTTCACAGTATAAAAAAATCTTTTATACTCAAGTATTATAAAACAAGTTGTCCTACCAAATTTGAGTTGTGAAAGTGCAGAAAATAGACCTGGGATGCAGTCAGTGTTGGGTACCAATTCTCGATCAAAATGCAGTGTGGATCAAAACGCAGCAATATGATTCTTTCTCTAAAACCAAATCAAACAAATGAATGAATAAACTTAAAACTAGATAAAATAGAAGAGAAACATGAATTATTGGAATGGATAAGAGAGAAACGCAGCAATATGATTCTTTCTCTAAAATCAAATCAAACAAATGAATGAATAGACTTAAAATAGATAAAACAGAGGAGAAACTAGCAACATTATTGAAATGGAGAAGAGATTCAAATACCTTCAATCAATCAACCGTAGTGTTTTCAAAATTTTGAGGGTGAAGCACAGAAGAAGCAAGAAGAAGCAGAGGAAGAGAGGGTTTAGGGTTCTCAAAATTTTGGGGGTGAAGCATAGAAGAAGCTAGAAGAAGCAAAGGAAGAGAGGGTTCTCGAAATTTTGGGGGTGAGCAAAGAAGAAGAAGAGAAGAGGATTTAGGGTTCTCAAAAATTTTTAATCTGGAACATTGAAATTAGGTTCAGATTATTATTTTTATCTGAATATAATCTAATTTAAATTTTGGATTCTTTTTATTTTTAGTTTATATAACTAAAACAGAAATCCAATCTGAAAAAATTTATAAAATACAGATAAAAGAAAAATTCATATCTGATTAAATGGATTAATAATGGAGCAAAACAGATTAAAAAGAGAGCAGATTAGAAAAACTAAATTTTTTGCCCACCCCTAATTTCAGTTGTTCGTTTCCTCTTCTTGGATTTATCTTTAAGGTGTCATGAAACTTTAATCAATTTATTTTACCACCTCCATGAGTGTTTTTACTTCAAAATGTTCAACCCTTGTACAAGTGGTAGAGCACCCCTTAAATAGAAGAGTTTAGGGGCCTTTAAGAAAATAAAAGATACCTAAGGATGTCTCAACAAAAACCTAACCCTAGCATCTAGAAACTAGGTCAAAAAAGGTTACAAAAATGAGAGACAAAAAGCTAACTATGGTGTGTGCAAGGCTAATTTCGTTCTAGCACTAAAGGAGACAAAGAAGGTGCCTCATATGTCTCCAAAATGTGGCCGAAATGTGATAAAAACAAAGGAGACCAAAGGTACATAGGTACACTTGCTTTATGCCTTTTACTTCATGATTTTTGCCCTTTCTCTTTCTTCCACCTATTAAGGTTGTGCCACATCACCTACCATAATTAACCTTACTTAAACCTACAAAACACATAAATAAGGATTAACATGTTGGCTTAAGTCAAGTCAACTCTAGTCAACAAGTCAAACCTAGTCAAAGGTTAACAAGTCAACTAAGGTTGATTCAACTAAGTCAACTTAGGGAATTTCAAATATAATGACAAAAGTGAACATGGATGAAGGATTAGTGAACTTAGTTTCTAAACATGCTTAGTCTTCTTAAGCATGTGCCTCCATCCTTAGTTGGAGTCAATCCTTCATCAGAAACCTCCATGATGCCATCCACAAAGGACCTATGATAGGGGCAAGGAGAAAGAAATGTATTTTGTGGTGTATTCCCTTCTCAGTCATTGGTGTGAATACTAACCGTATTCCCCGACAACGACACCAAATTTGATATCGCTGTCGTTAAACGATCAAATTACTACTACTTAACTTTAGCAACTTCAATATTGCCAAGTTAGTAGTGAACAAACTAGTTAGGGTTAAGCTAACCCTAAGTCATCTCTCAATGAATACGGAATTGAGTTCAAATATTTGAGTTTTATAAAAAATCTATCCTAAATGCAATTAAAACTAGTAACTATAAAAATATGAGGTTTTTATATGCAAAGAATAAATGACACACAAATAAAAGATTGTAAACATAGTAATAGTAAATAGGTCAATTCCACTGCTCTTTCAAAATAGGATTCATCATTGGTTTTTTAAAGATTATTGTTATTGATTTCTTGTTGAAGATTTCAAATTAATCAATGTAACTTCTTAATTAATTTGTTGACGTCCTCACTTTTAACCGAAGTAACTTCTCAATTAAAAGCAAGAACTTTATAGATTAATCCTAGTAAATTTAACCAAAGTAACTTCTCAATTAAACATTACTAGTCTTAATCATGTCTATTCTTTTACCCCTTATATCTAGTAAAAGGTTAATCAATCAAAGTAACTTCTTGATTAATTCTAATATAAGTTTTTTACCTCTAATCAAAGTAACTTCTCAATTATTAGCAAAAACTCATGTAATCATATGAAAGTTTTTAAATTAATCAAAGTAACTTCTTAATCAAAATTTAAAAACCCTTAGACTCATACGATTGTTATGTTATGTAGATTTAACACTATGCTAACTTGCTATAATGTAAAAATCATTACTTTTACTAGATTAAGAATCAAAAGACATAGATGAAAAATAAATCTCAACAAGAATCAAAATAACAAATACATTAATTCATCTAACCTTAGAATCTAATTGAGAAATTATAGTGGAATCAACCCTAAAAGCTTAGCGCTCCATAGGTTGGATGGAATACATGATAATATGATGAAGAGAAGAAAAATAAAAGGAAAGGAAGAATGAGAGATGTGGTGGATGATGGTATCTGCCAAAACTAGAGAGTTGCTAAGTGTCATTCTTCTGCTCCCTTGGATCTCTTTATATAGGATTCGATTGAACTTGGACTTTATCTGTTTGGTTGCTGAAATCTTTTATCTTTATTTAATTAATTAGCAACTTAATTTCTGTCCAATTTCCAATTCCGCCCCTCTTGTTTAACCATTTTTGCAATATTGACTAGAATTTGACCAGAGTTGACTGATGCTTTAACCATTTGACTTGTTTCACCAAATATGACCAGTTGATTGCCCTATGAGAGGTTGTCAGGTGGTACACTCTCTCTCTAGAATTAGGGTTTTCGTTGGTTGGAGGTGTAGATGGCAATGATGGCTGCTACTGTTGCAATCGTGGAGTGTGGGATTTGGAGACTTTGCTGCACCAAGAATACTCATCAATGGTGTTCAACTTCACGCAACGGAATATTTAAGCATTTGGATAAAAACCAAGAGGGAGGGGGTGAATTGGTTTTTAGTATTAAAATTAATACTTTAAAATTTTTCCAAAATTTTACTGATTAATTTAAATATCAATTCCTTTAAAAGCAATAGTAGATAAAAAGAGATAGAGAAGAGGAAATGACACAGAAATTTATACTGGTTCAGATCAAAAGATCCTACGTCCAGTTGTTAATCTATTCAAATAAAGAGATTAACTCAATCACTAACAAATATCATATTACAATCAGATAACAAAAGAATAGGGAAAGAAAATACCTCTCTTGAAGACACAAGAGATGAACACCTTTCTCTGAATCACACAAAGAACCTACACCTTAACTTTCCTAACAACAGCAACAGCACTCAATCTCCTAGAAAACCCTCACAGCAAAAGTTATCGCTCTACTCACACAAGGTTTTTCAAAGCTCTTTTGAGAACACTCATAGAACTCTCTTTGCAGTCACAACACTTAGCACTCTAACTTCTCAAAAGGGTATTTTCGAAGTTGAACTGTAGTTCCTTAAATAGGGTTTTCGAAAATTAGGTTAAAAACTGAAACGTCATGTTCCAACTGCCAAGGATAATCGATTATCACTTAGGATAATCGATTATTCTAGTAGGTTTTCTGAAAAACAAATTTTGAACAGGAAAATCATTTATTACAGGAGATAATTGATTATTCTAGTAGGATTTCAAAAAAATAAAAGTTTTACATAGATAATCAATTATTATTAGTGATAATTGATTATCACTGCAGTTTTTCAAAAAATAAGAAGCTTTAGAGAGACGAAGGCTATGCTGCTGATTCTAAGTTTAATTAAACTATTCGACAACACACTTATTTTATTTTACAAGATAAACATCTAAACATTTAAACATTTTGTCTTCATTCTTGCTTGATCATCATTCAATTCTTGATCATCATTCAAAATCAATAGGCTTCCTTCTTTTTGCCAACAATCTCCCTCTTTTTGATGATGATCAAAATATGTTTAAAGTACCTATTGCTTCCTGCAATTGAGAGACTTACAAAGAGAATGGTTAAGATAAAATAATGTATTCTTTTAAACTTATTCTTCCCCTTTTTGATCATTTGAGAAAATGCTAAAGCTCCCCATAAATTGGATAACCTTTATATCACACAAGAAAAATGAAACACTTAATCATTCATTATTCATAAATTAAAAAAGGGTACAAACAGTGGCAAATCATAAGTTAGAAAGAAATCCTCCCCCTAAAATTCTGCACTTATGTCATCATCATGAGTGAATTCCTCATGAAACCTATGTTCTAGATGGGAAATTCTAGTATCAATCCCCCTAATTAAGCCGACAACCTCTTCATGACGTGAGTTAGAGAGAAGAAATAATTCTTCTAGCCTTTTGTTCATGTTTGCTATGTTGTCTTCTATGGAGAAGGATGATCCGGCACCACTGGAAGATCCAACAATTGGTGCAACAGGACACAAAATCCAAACAATTAAATAATGGATGAGTCTTTCATCCATTTTGAGTCCTCCAGTCAATAATTGTCCGCCAACATCCTGTGTTGGGTTGCGTAAGAAGGATTGATAGGCTAAGATTCGATTGAAGCCAGCAATCCCATTAAGAATGGATTCAACAACATCATTGATGGGAAATTTTGCCACATTTTCCCAAATATCATTATCAATGATAATGTCTACTCCTTTTACCCTTGAATAAGCCACTTCATCTCTAATTTTGAGATTGTAGTAGAAGACTCGAACAAGATCAGGATAATATTTTCCCTGCATTTCCACAAACTATTGGATGCCTTGGAAATTAAATAGAGCAGGAAATTCAAAACCTGTAGTTGTGAATTTTCGAGAATTGATGTACTCTAGAGAGATGATTGCCTTGTTTTTCCAGATTTGAATGAATTCATATCTTCATTCTTCATCAAAGATCCAGCCTTCAATGGATGCAGATTGAGTAGAAGGTTGAGTTGGACGTGGCATTGATTTTTGAGAGTGAGAGATAACACTGAATGGGTCTTTAGGGTTTCAAAAAAGGGCAAATGATGAGAAGCTTACTTATCTGCGTGAATAGTTAAAATTGGGGGTGACAATTTATAGGGAGAAGGCTGCCAACAGTTATAATGATAGAATCAAAGCAAATCTAGCCGTTACAACGACTACTTTTTGAAAATTTCTCGCCCAACGTCGTGCAATAATCAATTATTCTAGGTGATAATCTATTATTGTTTCATGATATGGATTCTAGAAAATATTTTTATGAGCAGATAATCGATTATTATAAGTAATAATCAATTATTCCAAAATGAATTTGAGTAATTTGGGCAGGGTCATGATAATCGATTATCCCACATGATAATTGATTATTCCAGGAGTCTGGAACTTATTCCAGAGCTGTTATGGTGGATGCGTGAAGGTTTCGCTGTTGCAGATTGGCGGTGGTGCTGCCATTGAAGGTGTCAAGCATGGTGACTTCGTGTTTTCTACAGGTGCGAAGATGGTGATGGTTGCCTTGTTGTAGTGGTCCGTGAGAGAAGATGGAGCAATGGAGGTTGACGGAACCCACGATCTGTGTGCTCTTGAGGGAGAAGATTGGCGTCGAAAACTACAGGTGTCATTGCCATGGAGGTCTGCTTTGGCTGCTGCATGGTGTTGTTCATGACGTAAAGGTTCTGCATGTGATGAAGTTGATGGCGCGATTTTAAATGGGGAGTTACAGTGGTGGTTCTGGCTGACGGTGATGTTGGATCACGCGGTGGTCAGAGGTTTGCGGTGGCTGTCGGCGCAGTGCAAGTGCTGCAACTTGAAGAGATGGAAACCAGGGTTTCTGTTTTGGAGATGGTGACATGGCAAGCTCTGATTGGTCAATTTAGTGAGTAGAGGATCATAACACGTGTCATCATGTGGTTGGACAGATTAATTAATGGAGGATTGTTACATGGCATGATCTGGTTGAGTGGAGTTTAAGTGGTAGGAGGGGTGCAACTTAGTAAACACTAGGGGTGCAGAACAGGTTTTTAGGTGGTCCACTTGCAAGAAGAGTGTGTAAAATAAAAATTGGGGGTGCATTTAGCTCCTAAATTATTCCTTTCCAGAATTTTTTGATTTTGAACTTATTTTGCAACTTTAAATATTTCAAATCCACACTTTTAATGACCCAAATTAAATTCCAGCTGCATTAACAAACGTTAGAATATCCAATAATATTTTATACAACTAAAATCAATTTTTACGCCATTTTTAACTTACATACTCAATAAATCCAATAATCACAAATCCTAATTAAATCAATCCTTAAGTACAAAAATCCTATTAAATCCCCAAATTTTAATATTAAATGAGGGCAAAAGTTTGAACTCATCAAGGGGCAAGGAGCAAAAAATGTATTCTATGATGTATTCCCTTCTCAGTCATTGGTGTGACATTTTGCATAGAAAATGTATTGTGTGGATTCTCCTTCACTTTCTCACCTTTTTCTACCTTCCTCCCCAACTTGGCATTTTTCTACCTTTGGGCATTCATATGCTCAACACTTCTTTTCTTAAACTCAACAAACTCCTACTGCATTTTCATTTGCATCTTAAACATAGCGACTATGTTAGCCTGAGATTTTTCTACTTCTCTTGCTCCAACCATCTTTCTTCTTGTAGATACCATAAAGCTTTCATTTGCCTTTGTCTTTGTCTTAAACAAACTCCTACTGCATTTTCATTTGCCTTTGTCTTAACTTAATCTCATTTTGCCAAAGTTAAAGACATGATCGATATGATGTCGCTTTGATCGGATATAGTTAGGTCGAGTACATCTGACCGACATGTTCATAGACATGTATGATACAAAAGAATATGTAATAGAAAATTATAAAGTTCTTACATTTGTATTGTACTTTAATTCACAAAGAGAAAAATAAAAATTTAATATGCGACTTATATGATTCCATTAAGCGTTCCATTTACCACGCTACATACCAATCCCATACTAAAAAATCTATAATAATGGTAATATACACAACTTTATGTAAAGATGTCAAAATATATTATAACCTGCGAGTCAACCTGTCTTACCATGAGTTCAGGTCGAGTTAGGTTAAAAGAAAATTAGAAATTTTGTTACGAGCAAAAATTTGACCCGGTCCACTAAGAACTTGGCTCACTCGGATTGAACCCGTGGTGAGCCGGATTGGCTCACCAACCCACCATAAATTTTAAATATTAAATTATATTAAAGAGAATGAAAACCCTAAATGTTCTTCTCTCCCTAATTCTCTCTCTAAACTAGTATAACTCATCATTTTTTACGTAAAATTAGTTATACAACTTTATATAAATATTTAGAATAAATACAATTGTGTAAAAGTGTATAAAATAAAAATTCAAAAAGTAAAATGGCACACCAAAGTCACATTTATCAACTTAATGTCACTTTATTTTGGCTTTTAGTACCTTTTCTTTCGGTTGAATGTAGTTTCTCTAAACCTATGAACTTATAATATGCTTTAACTTTATTTAGATTTTAATCAAAATTATAATTTTGTTTTTTTAAGATTGAAGAATTTTTTTTTTAATTAAGTGAGTCAACCCGTTTAATCCACTAACTCGTGGTGTATCGAGCCATGTTCGAAATTTTTAGGTTCGTTAATAAGCTGGGTTGGGTTAACTCATTAAATAGCCAACTCGTGGTGAGTTAGACCGGGTTGTGTCAGATGATCTGTTTTGACGACTCTAACTTTATGCATGATGTTTAATAAAGTGATTCATTTCAATGTAATAAAGAAAAAGTAATATGGAACCAGAAAAGAAGTATGCATTTCGATATTAAGTGAGCTAAAGCTTTCGGTTATGTACTAAGAAAGAAAAGTACCGCGCGTTTCATTAATTTCTTCAAACAATTCAAAGATCTAAACTACTATACTGTCTATGGATTTTATCTTTTTTGGCGTTTTTGTGTAAATTAATTTCTAATGATATTAAAAGGTGATACGTAATGGGAATATGATTTTTTTTAATTCTTTTAAATTTAAGCATTGTACTTTTTTTTCAACTTTAGGTCAACTTAATATAGAATTATTAGGATTTGTATATATTATGTACTTTGAAAGTTTATATTTATATCATAATTTTATTTTTAAAAGGCATTTGAATGAATTAAACGAATTATGTATCATTGAAATTAAGATGTCGTTTGATTTTAAAAAGATATTTTCTATTTTGAATTGATTATTATTTTGAGCCATGATAAATCTCGCAAGACAGTAAAATAACAAATAACAACTTATTTGTTGTTTATGTGATATTGAGTAAAACCATTAAATAGATCGTATTAAACGTTCAAAATCATTTCAATATTTTATTTTCATAAAAACTTTTACTTGACTTTTTGTTGTTTGCTGGGCATGACTTGATGGACAAGTGAAAAAGACAAACTCAATGCTTGAACTTTCATTGATTTATATTCATTAACGTTTGTTACGTACCAAACTGTGTTCGAAATATGTTGTCATGAAAACTAGTAATAATTTTGTTGAAGAGAATTGTATATTAGGTACTATTGCTATGAACTAATGTGCCTCATAAACGTGGACACATCGATACCATAGTTGGTCGTTGCTACTTTACTTTTATAAAACCGCGTTGTTGGAATGAGTCAAATGAAAAAATCAGTACATGTTTTTAATTAATAGGAGTTAAATCAGTACATTGGGTAGGATCTTTTGTGAAATAACGACTAATAATTTTTATATGTTTAAGTATATTTTCAGCTGATTCAGTATGATTTTTTTGTTTTAGTTTCTTTAAAATGTTAAATCATTTAGTTTCTTAATAACATTTTCAGTCTAGTTATTATAATTTATTAAAATTAAAATTATTACTTAAATTACTTTTAATAAATTATAATAATTCAATTAACAAATATATTTATAATTTAATATAAAGAAGACGAAATTACTTTTACTTTTTTATTCTACACGACTTGTTTGAGAACAAAAATAATAGAAATGAAAGATAAACATGTTTTAGGATCAAATAAAGTATAATATAATATGCACAATAAACAATACATAACTTAGTCAGCAGAATTAGACAAAAAAAAAATAAAACATGCTCTCCTGGTGTCTAAGTAGCGTTAAAAACTTTAACGATGATTATAATATATTTATAAACATGCGGCGGATATTGACATATGAAACTCTTTTCTTACATCTGTAACTTTTATAATTTTAATAAAGGATTTTCTAATTCTAACAATTATATTTTTAATATTATGTTTCAGTCGAATTTTTTTATAATTTTTAAAAATGAATTTATTTTTTATCAATATATTTGTTTAAAAATAATTCAAAAATAAAAAATAATTTATCAAAACGTAATGAAAAAGAAAAAATTTAATACTAAAAGAAATCGATAATAATATAAAAAATGATTATGACAAAACACATGATACATAACTTTTATTTCTATATTTATAAAAAAAATATAAAAAATTTATAAGACAAAAAAATTACTAATTATTAAAAAAAATAAATATACAAAAGCTCATGAGATGAAAAAATATTAACTAATAAACTAATGTTTTATAATCAAATGGGACAAAAGTTTCATTTTTTTTTATCTTCAATAATGGACGAGGAGTAGGAATAAATCCATGTGAAGGAGGGATTATTATGATGCAGTAAGTGCAGGGGAATTAGGGATGATAGTCAATGAAGTATAAATTGTAGTTAAGTGTGACTAGGCAGACAATGCAGGGAATGCACTGAAAAATGCTAGTAAAAGGAGAAGTAGGAGCTCGTATAAATATATATAATAAATGGGATGAATCCATGAAAATTTGATAAGCGTCGGAAGAGGTTAATAACTTGAGGAAAATCTGACACATTGAGATTGGAGGTGTTATCAATAGTGATTCAATTTCATGGCAAGTGGTGCTTATATCAGATGTAGCAGGCATATAAGTGATTGGGAATAAGTGATACCAATGATGACTAAGAACACGATTTGAATTGAGAAACTCTTGGGTTGGTAATTCGATTGGTGGTAGCATGTTGTAGGCATTCTGGGTGTGGAAAAGAAATGGCAATTGAACTGGTGAAGTGAGAGTGTGAGGAAGGAAGTTATAACCTAAACCAGTTGCATATTGTGCAACTACTGATATAGCCTCTGGCAGTAAAATGGGAACCGCCAGGCGATAGCTTGGATTCAAAGAGCAACATGTACGCGTGGTGCCTGGCAGTAGAGAGCGTTCCGCTAGGTTATAGATGCAGGGCAGTGAGGGATGAGGCGCTTGGCGCCTGGCGGCACGTGTCCCCCGCCAGGCGGTTTGGAAGCGTTGTGTGTCTGGCGCCTAGTGTGTTGCGCCAGGCAATATCGAGAAGCAAAGGAGTTTTGCTTGTTTGAATGTGCGTGATCTACAAGGCTTTGGTGGTATCTTCCGCCTGGCAGGTCTATTCTGCACTACCAAGCGCCACACCAGTAAAAGTTACCTTTATTGGTTCATCTAGCAAAACTAATTTCAATTTATTCCTTCACAATACAAATACTATTTAATCACCAAATTTATCGTTTATAATTAACATCCAATAATCATAGCAGGACTCAGAATGCACCATCACACACCATATGTATCAATCATATACATCTATGCTTTCACATGTATTCACACAACCCATCAACAACAAGTGTTATACCCGACAATTCTACACTAAATAATACATAAACAACACATTTTTAAACTAGCAACAACATCATGTTAAAACAAACCACAACAACAAAATAGTAAATTCCACGTGTGACCAGTGCAGTTTTCCACAACTTATGGATTTAACTCTAGAAAACAAAAATGTGAACCAACGAGCTCCACAAAAGACTTGTGAATTCTTCCACAACCTGTGGATTTAACTTTGAATGCACGAGAGTCAAAACAGCGAGTTCCACAAGTGACCAGTGGATTTCCCACAACATGTAGATTTGGCTTCGAATGCGCAAGAGTCAAAACAGTGAATTCCACAATTGACTAGGGTAGTTTACCACAACTTGTTGATTTGGCTTTGAAAATGAAAGAGGAAAACCAAGAACTAAAATTCACCCAAGCATTGACACAATTGATGAATTCTTAATAAACTCATAAAATCTTACTACACCTGAACCAAAATTAACAGTACCCTTAGGAACCATACTCACTCCACTAACTTTATCCAAGACCCCAAATTTAACCAATTCATAGTACTCCAACACAAATCATAATTTCATCATCATAAGGAAATATCTCCAATTGCTATTACACCGTGGATTTTCCCATATGCTCAAGAACAAAAACAAAATAATTTTATTCCATACAACATTCCACCTTTACTTTTCTAAATGATAAATTCAGTTCATCAAATACTTTAAACAAAATTTCTAATCAACTTAGCACTAACGTCCCGCAGTTCACAAAATTTCGTAGCCTCAACCAAAAACCCATTATAAAATCATGCTTACTTCAACCATAATTAACACTCCAAAGGAAAATAAGTTATATTTACAACCATTGCCCCAACCTCAAATAAATTCACATGGTAACAAGATGAAGATCAAAATCCCTAATTTTCCCATTGATTCATCCAAACCAAAATTTAAAGTAATTAGATTAAACATCTTAACCTTACCATCAAAGTGAATTTTTCATCTATCTCATCTCATATTCACAACAATAACAACAAAAAATTGACAACAATCATAGACACAAAAAAATTATCTTTTCTTATCAATAAACTTAATCACAAACAACACTACCACCATCAATTCAAGCATTAAAGAAACTTGTTATCATCTTCATCCATAAGAACGAAATTACCCCTTTATAATTCCATATTTTCAAATGCAACCAACTCTCCATACATAATCACAAACATAATGAGAACAAGACATAACACCTCCTTACACCAAAGTATAACCCAAATATGCATTTCACAATTCCTTAATTCCATAAATAAATTTACAATCATTTCTCTACACACAATCATGTAATATCAAGAAAATGGTTTAGCATCCCTCACACCAAAAACCCAACATTCTTTTACCACAAGGATAAAGACTTCTTATCTCATATACAAGACATTCATCATATAAACAAATAACCATAGATATAAGGTGTAGCTCCCCTAACCTGGATTTCCTGCTCCGAGTGCTCTTTTAAAGACTTTTCTTGCTTCCAAAAAACTCCACACTGGCTTCTACTCAACAGCCTTCTCTAGCCTTCCAAGTACTCTCCAAAACTCAATTGGAGTGCTCTCCTCTACACCCTTACGCTTCCACACAGTGACCCTCTCTTTCTAACTTAATTTCCTCCTTCTACCTCTCTTTCCCCACTCTTAAAAATTCATTAAAAGAATGAAAATTTTAATGACAAGGTTAAGAGTCTTCAATTACCATTAACTTGATGGTTTCTCCACCCTTCTGGCTTCTCACATTGATGGCTAAGGTTTTTTGAGTATCTCCCATTGATCCATATGCAAAAAGAAATTATTTTTGATCCACATGATCCATATGCAAAAAAAAAGAAATTATTTTTACGCCAACAAAGGTTTGAACCCACATCCACATAATGACTAACAAATCTACAACCAACAAGCCAATTTGTGTTTCTTGCTATTTTGAGTGCCTACACACTTATCAATATACTTCAAGCGTTCATGCATAAATGCAAAATAATTAATTAATTAAATTATAATACTAATGGCATACATAGGACTCGAACTCAAGTCCTCTCATCACAACCAAGTACTTTAAACCACTTGAGCTAGCACTATTACTTATCTTCTCTCTCTGCATTAATTAAATTACAGATTCCGGCCCTCGCATTTATTAAATAAATATTTATTTATTTATTTATTTTTCTCGGGTCTTACAAGTTGCATGTATGAGTTGTTGAATTAAATAGAGGGAAATGTATTAGAATTTTGGGAGGCTTTGACATGTGTATCAAAAACTAGGTTTTTTCCCAGAACTAATGCACCGCCTGGCGGTGGGCAACTTGTTGCCAGGAGACAGCGGAGAACATAGTGGTTGTTTTGCGTTCTGGGTGTTGTGGGTGTGGGAGTGGATTCCATTGGATGGTTGAGAGAAATAGAGTCGTGAAACTAAAGCAGAAATATGCTATTGTGAATACCTTGGAGGTTAGAAAGAAAAGCATGATTAAAGGAAGTGGAAAGGAATTTCATGTTTTAGTGTATTAATGTTGCAATGAGATTAGGGTTGAGTTATAAAAGGATGCAGTGGCGGGTTTGAGAGAAGTATAGGTAGGGTACCTTAGTTCTTGTTTTAACTTGTAAGCAATTTGATCTTATTTGTGAATGAATGAGTATGTGAAATATTATAGGGTAACGCATTGTGTTATAACAGAGGTTAAGAAACGAAAGTACTACTAGGATCATGGCAGAAGTAGGAATCAATGGGGAATTATTGTATGAGCCTTATATGTGGTGGTATTTTAATGAAATTAGGCACTAAACCAAGAATTGGATGAATACGGGGAGGTGAGAAATGAATGTAATCCATGTGGGGAAGGAACTTCCAATTGTAAAAGATATTTGGAGATTCATCAGAGATTGAGCAACGTGATGTGGTGTGTATAGGAGTTGGAAAACTGATCTGTTGAAGTGTGAAAAACCAGTATTGCGCAAGTACCGGTGTTTTGCCTGGCGGCTCTGTAGTAGTGCCAAGCGATAATGCAGAGGCAGGACTTGTGTTTTGTCTGCTTGGATATGCGTGATCTACAAGGCTTTGGTGATACCTTAAAGGTTGGCTTGCTGGAGTGTTCCTTGAGTTGTCGCTCAAAACATATCCCTTGTGTTGTAGCTTAGGATAGGGGTTAAATACGTGGCATTCCTTGAGTTGTGGCTCAGAATGACATCTCTTGAGTTGTGGCTTGAGATGGCGGATGAACACAAGGATCTCTTGAGTTGTTGCTCAGGTTGGCGAGTGTACAAGTTGTGGCTTGTACATATGGGTCCAGATAGATTCCCCTCCTTAGTATTTGGCTGACGAGTTTGGTAGTCTTGGGACATTACGAACTATGTTCGTATTAGGAACTCCCCTTGACGTTATGGAGTGTGGTCCGTAGCAGGTTTCCCGCACGTGTTCTACAAGTTATGGCTTGTAGGTGTGGCAGCAAGACATCTTGAGGTATTCATCTAAAGACGTAGATCATGGATGACATGGTGTTGGCCATGTGGTGTGGAATCAAAGGATAATGTTCCTTTGATGTATTTGTGCTGATATATTTGAATTATATATATGTTTTATACTTATAGCTCACCTTATCTGCTTGTGTTTGACGATGATCGTGTATTGCATTACACGTGAGCAGATGATGTTGCAGGTGGATCTGGTGAGACATAGAGCCGGAACGGGGCTAGATTGGGATAAAAGTTTTATTATAGTTTTTATTAATTTATGGATTTTAAAGACTTTGTAATCGTTTGAATTATTGAACTTTGCTATTGTATTTTGAGTTCTATAAATTTTGGTTTTTGAGTTATTTTACGATGTAATAAAATTTTAAATTTCTTGCGTTTTTGGAAAATGAAATTATAATAAATGTCGTTTGTCTTTTATTTCTTTATTTTATTATCCGATTGGGATGTTACATAGACCAGACAAAGAAAGAATAATTTTGTTTGAAACTCATGTTACATTATAAGTATTTAATCCCATCAAACATCACAAAAGATAATATTGATTAGACATTGTAAAATAATGTTTAAAGGCATATTGCCATTCATAGTCTAATACTTATATATGAATGTACCAAATAAATTTATATTTTATCTAACGTGTGCTCATAAGTTGAAATAACTCTTTCCAGTTGTATTGATAGTGACCAGACAATACAAGTCAAAAACCATTAGATGATGAAAGCTCAAAGTAACATTTGTCAAACGAAACAGAGATAATGTCACTCATCAAACAACTCAAGTATGTGTTGATAGTAAGAACAAAAAAGGTCAAAACTAGTTAGAATGATAAAGTTCATCAAATGAATGAATTTAGTAGACCATACAGTAAAAAACTACATGGATGAATCTAACGCTTTATGATTTAACTTCTTTATTAAGTATTCTTAATCTGATGTACGATATTTTCATAACAACAACGATCATGTCTCTTCTGAATAATTTAAATAAGAAAAGAAAAGATTTAGTAAACAAATCATATTTTGAAATTGAAATTAATTGTCAAGCAATCATATTTATTGGAATATCTTGCATGCTCAAATATTATGTTCAAGCAAAATATTGCATATTACATTTTACATGTGATGAAGACCTGACCACACAAGATGTCATGGAAGTTCTCCCAAGAAGGACCACAAGGAGCATGTCTAGAAAGGAGACTTCTAGTCTTTCATCTTTATCCTTGTTTTGTATTTCATTATGTGATTTCCCTAAGTTTACTTAGTTGACTCAACCTTAGTTGACTTGTTCACCTTTGATTAGGTTTGACTTGTTGACTAGAGTTGACTTGACTTAAGCCAACATGTTAATCTATGTTTAATGTATTTTGTAAGTTTAATTAGGTTAAGAAGGCTTGGTTTAAAACACTCCAACATGGAAAAATATCATTGGACCGCATGGAAAGGGGATGAGAGAGGAAAGGGAAAAGTATAAAGAAAAAGAAAAAGAAATTTGTACTGTGGTAGTACAAGTGGACCACATGGAGGCGTCATCCTTCTATAGGCTGAGAATCAACATTGGAATGCTCATTTCGTTCCTTTTGTTCCATCTTATTAACCTACCTTCTAGAATGTTGGGTTTTGTATTTGCTAAGTAGCCCTTTTTCACTTTTGTTTATTTCACTTTTAAAAGGGTTGAACCACAAAATAATGAACTCTACTCTAAGGAGTGGAGTCTCCACCTTTTGCCTTATCTTGCATAGCAAGTGGCATCTTCCTCACTCATCTCTAAGAAAAAGTTGGCCTTTTGGTCCTCACTTATGAGTGACATGCTAAATCTTCTATTACTATCTTCTATTTCTTTCATTTTTATCTTATGTTCGCTTATTTCCATTTGACTTTATTGTTATTTTGTCCATTTTGTTTTGTTTCTTGATTCAAATCATCACTCTCCTTCTTCGGAACCTTTAGAAGTGAACTTTCATATCTAGATAGCTTGTTATCTTAATGTCCAGTGGGGATCTTTTCTAGGTTTTCTTAAGAACTCAAACACCATATTTTATAAAAGGTAAAATGAACCTACATCAATATGTTTCCTATGATAGAGAAAATATGAGTGATGGAAGAGAATATCACATCAACAACTCCTATATCAAGCACATATTGGATACGACATAAGACTTGAAGGAAAAATTTATTGATTGAAGATTTGATGAGATTGAAAATCCAAAGAAGAAGATTTGAAGATCATATTGAAGTTTGAAGAAGAAAATCTAAAAAGTGAAAGAAACAGAAAATCAAGAATGGAAGAAACAAAAAGTGTTGAATATAACATCATGACTTTCCTTACTAAGAAAATAAAAATAAAGAAGATTGGTATGACGAAAATATTGAAGAAGATTCAAAAGAGAAAAAGCGATGAAGGATTAAGTTGGTTCCTTTTAAGATCATGAACATGTTGAGAGTTGCTTAAGAAATTTTAGTGAAGATTCCCACGAGACATTAAGATAACAAGCTATATAGATGTGAATGTGCACTTCAAAAGATTCTAGATAAGAAGATAATTGGATTGATACAAAAATAAAGACATGGTAACACATAACACATAAAAGCCAAAGCAAAGGAAGAAGAAATAAAGCATGAAAATGGAAAGGCAAGGAATGAAAGTTATGAGTGAAGCACGCCATTACAAGGTTAGGCAAAAGCCATGGATCCTTGAAGATGAGTGGATGTGTGCCGTCACTTGAGTCTAGATTAAGATAAGGCTTAAAAGTCTCACTCCTAAAGGAGGATACTCTCACAAAGGTTGAACACAAGGTGTATATTAAATTCCAAAATGATCAACCCTTTTACATATAGTAGAGTACCCCTTATATAGAAAGGTTTTGGGGTCTCTTAGCAATAAACATAAGTTTGGAAAACCCTACATTATAGAAGGTAGGTTAAAATGGTGCAACAAATGGACTCCTAAAGTGGATTTTCGTTCAAGACATGCGGTCCTCTATTTTAGATGCTTCTAGAACCCCCCAAGGTGGATTGTTGACCAAGTCATGTGGTCCCCCATTCTAGAAGTTTCTAGAAGGTTTTGCTTTCTCTCTCTCTCTTCCACATGGCCTACACATCATCTCTACTCCTCCACTAAGGTTGCGCATTTCATCCAACTAAATTAAACCTACAAAACAGATAAAAAAGGATTAACATGTTGGCTTAAGTCATATCAATTGTAGTTAACAAGTGAAACCTAGTTAAATGTCACAAGTCAACTAAGGTTGAGTCAACTAAGTTAGGGAAATTCAAATATAATGAAAAGAAAACAATGAAAGGGATTAAGGAACTTCCTTTTTCCTAACCATATGACATGGGCCATCATCCTTGGTAGGGTCAAACCTTCATCAAAAAGCCTCGACAGTCATAATCCTAGTATGCCTATAAATAAAGGAGCAAGGTCATAAAGAAGAAATGAAAAACATATCAACAACAAGAACAATAAAACACTAAAAACTAAAAGACCAAGCTTATCATGTGTGTTGAAATAGTCTAGTCAAATCCAATGTTTGTGGGATAAACCAGTGTAATATTCTTCACACTGTGAAGTTTATCCTAGTGAGCTTTATTTGTACTTTTTATATTTAAGAATGTTTCCCATTATTGTATTAAGAATTCTTATCTCAAAGGGTGATTAAGATGGTTGTCTGGAGAGGTTGAACTAACCTTGAAAATTTTATACTTATGATACCTGGAGAGTTTGATACTTATAACCTGGAGAGGTTTGTGTACCCAAAGTAATAAAAACCTTTTGAGGGAGAACAAAAAATATGTCAAGCAATCTATGTCTTTATAAGTAAGCAATCTGTCAAAAAAAAAAGGAAGAAGCTCTACACCTTTTTGAGGGAGAACAAAAAAAAACATAGAGAAAAAGGCATAGAGGAAAAGAAAAAAGAAAAAAGAGAGAGGAGAAAATGATATGGAATGAAAGAATGTGATCGACAAAGAAGGTATGTCATTGCCAAATTTTTCCTGTTGATTGATTTATGGTATGCATTTTCGTTTTTACACCTAACTTTGGCATATTTAATTAAAGGGAATTGTCTTAGGACGGACGTTGTGGGGTGCTAGTACCCTCACCACACATAACTGACTCCCGAACCCAAATTTGGTTTCAAAGACTATTTGTTTTTTTTAAGGTTTTTCTATAGTTTTTCATAATAAACTTTGGTGGAGACTCCTCTCTATCTTTTAAATTATTTTCAGCATCCCACTACGATCTTGGTTGCAACATGTCTACAAACTCTACTCAACCCCCTTTTCTAAATCCATTTTGCACCAACATTGATTGACGAATCCAAGGAAAGGGTAAGTCAACTTAGATAGTTGATAACCACTTTCGTTAGAGTAATAGGAATGTTGATTGAAATATCTTAATTTTATGCTATGATTAACTCCTACACACCCACATTTGTAGGGATTTTTGGTTTGTAAGACTAACTATACACCATGATGAGGTTAGATTCTTCAAGCACCAAAGGTATGCACCAACTCTTTGTAAAGGTCCAGCAGGCATATCTGAATCATGTTGCTCATCATCATTTGAAGAGACTTCTTCATCATTTTCTTCTTTTTGATCTTCCAAATGAAGGGTTAACCCATAGTGCCTATGGAAGACAACTTTAGAATGCATGCTTTAGAAAAAAATATAGTTTATGTCTAAGTTGATGATATAATAAGAAGTATTCCTTGTGCTTCAATCCTCCAAAGATCATGATGAGGCCTTCTGAAAGTGCCACTGCCAGAGGTAGTTAGATTGTTAAGACTACCATCTTCGGCAACAACCAACAAATAGTGAACCACAAAGATAACAACATACATATTTGGGATTTAGAAACCTAGGCAACCAATCCTCTCTAAAAGATAACAACAACAGAGAGTGCCTACATGGAGCATGTTCTTATTCATCATCTAAAGTAGATTCCAACAACACAAGGATCTTCATCAAGCTTTAAGGTTGTGTTTGGATTAAAGAGTGAATTTGAGGGTGTGGAAATGAGTGGATTTAAGAAGAAAGGTATGTGAGAAAGAAGTTATTTGGTAAAGGATTTGAGAAGAAAGTTTATAAAAGTTAATGAATGATGTGATAGATTTAATAGATTAAAAAATGTTTTAATTGATAAAAATGAAAGATTATTATTATTAACATTTATTATTATTATTATATTTATTTTATTAACATTATTATATTTATATTATTGTTATAATTATTTTTTTATTAATTTTATTAATATTCTTATTATTTATTTTATTATATTATTATTATTATTTGATTTATTATATTCTATTTGATTTTAATGAAATAGATTTATTTATTTCATAACTATGAAATTCATTTTTAATATAAAAGTTAAAAGAAAAAAAAAAGTACTTTCCTATTGAATCTTTGCATATGAACGAATAAAGTTGAATGAGAAAATTTATCTTGATTTTCGTAAAATTTTGCCTTGATTATCTAACTTTTGTTCAAATTCTACACCTCCAAGCTCTCCGTCCGTAGAACCAAACACGCCATAAACCTTCTTTAGCAGCTAATGGAAAAGTAATCATTTGTACATTGATTATCTCTGTGTTAATGTCATCAAAGCACACCATGAACAAGTGCTTGGCATCAATCACCATATCATCAATAGTGATATTATTTGCATCTAAAGCATCTTCATCATCAGATGAATAAATGACAATTATTTCGGGCATGGAAGCATCACAATTAGGGATGACAATGGAGCGGAGACGGATTTCGCTATCCCATACCTAAACTCAACGGGTATTAAATTTTTGTCCTATCCCCATCTCCATCGGGTAACAAGTATAATCTCGTACCCATACTCATACCCGTTTTTTAACTACTTCAATATTAATTTTTATAAAAAAACATATTACGGTGAATGAAACATAATATTATCAAATATTCAATATTAGGAGGATGATTGTTTTATCCATATCAAATACTTTGAAATAAATTATAATTGTTTACATTTTATATCAGAATAGCAAATAAAATCTCATGGGAACCAAAACATTTATTAGATTTGCAAACTACAAACATTAATGAAACTTAGTTGATAAAATTAAAAAATATTTAAAAAAATATAAAAGGAAAACAAATATTCAAATTAAAATATATTTTAAATGTTTGTTTACTTCAATTTTTTTAATTCTAATGAATCTCTTTTTTATACATTAATAAAAGTTATAATACATCAATTGATCAAAATGACACAAAGAACGAATAATAAACATAATAATACAATTTTGACATAAATTTTGTATCTTTTGAACTCTAATATATGTTGGATAGTGACAAAAAAATATTCATGGCAATTACACTAAATTTTTATATTGTAGTAAATAAAAGTTATTTATACAATAAAGTGAAAAAATTATAGTATGATTGATAATGAGTTAGAAAATAAAAAATAATTAGATAGAATATATCGAAATATTATTCTACATGATGAAAATAAACAATAAATAAAAATATTAAAAAATTAACAAATGTGTGTCTTAGAAATAATTTGAGAGACTATTGAAAGAAATCGCACAAAGGAAATCAAATGTATAATTAAGGGTATGATAAGATGAAAAATACTTGATCTAAGAAAACTTTTCAAATATCAACATATATACTCAATGGTTGAAAAATAATGAAAATTATTTTAACAAAACGAAAGAGTTCTTCAAATTAAACAAAAATTAAGAATAATAAGTAAAGATTTTTTTTATATTACCTTAAATTGAGAGTATTAAACATTCTCATGTGAAAGGAAAATATATAATAACTAAAAATATTAAAAAATAATACAAATATTCAAATGTGAGGCATAAATTTTTTTTAATTGACATAAATCATTTTAACATAATTACATAAAGGTTATGATAAGATGAAAAAGATATTGGAGATGCGAATGAGTTTCATGACAAACCAAATAATTAGAAGAAATAAAAAATAAAAGTATATATATATAGGGTTACTTAATTAATTGTAAATATTTTAATAATTTAAACGGAGAAGGAGATATGGCGGGGACGAGTATTATGACGGGGATATGTACATCCTCATACCCATCCCCATACCCAATTGAAAAAGTCGAGGATTCCCCATACCCATACCTAGTCAATGCGGGAATTCCCTGTCAAAACGGAGACGGGTTCGGACAATATCCACGAGGCGAGTTTATTTGCCATCTCTAAACACAATAGAAGGTTAGGGTTGGTCAGCTGATGGTTGAAGCGCCAAAAGAATATTAAGAATCACTACAAGAACGTGACACATTAGTTGCCATAAAAAAAATGAGAGCCAAATATGGGACATTATAACAATCGACTGGTAAATTCTAACTCAATATTAAAATGTAACATACTCTTGAGTGGGTTAAGCCCACTCTAATGTGACATTAATAATTTTTAAAATAAAAAATAAGTTTCATAAGAATTTAAACAAATATAAATGTTAGATGAAGATCAAATAATATTATCAAAATGTTGATTAAATTGACGCAGAATTGCAAACTTTAATAAAAAAATTATTAAAGGTTTAGCAAGGGTCTAACCCGCGTTAGTAGCAATATTTTTTTAAATAAAAATCAAATCTATTTGTCCTCCTCCATCAAATGGATCGCGTGGTAACATTTGGAGCAGAGGTTCATGGTAGGGAAGCTACAGAAGAAGCTGCAATTGTTGACTTGGGGATGGTCACCTTCTGAAGAATAGGTGTTCTTCTACCATGGTTTTATGATTGAATCTATCGATTTAGGTTTTTTAATTTTTCTTTCTCCTTCAAGGAATCGAAGGGCTTTGTTATGAATGTCGTTATACATAAAAGTGGTAAAGAGTGTTGATGGTGGGGCAGTAGTACAAAACTCAAGAGTGATCAAGTCAGTGGAGTGATGCTTAAAGGAAAGAACAAAGTGATGTGAAGTGATAACTACATGCTTTAGTTTGAGACTTGAAGTCATCTGAGACTTTGATAAAAACCTACAAGAGGTAGTGGAGAGCATATGGTAGACGAGTCGGTATATCAAATACAAGTTGGTTGGGCAGGTAAGAAGGAGCATCCCAATTTTAAGGTTGTAGGGTCGAAGTTACTTTGAGAGTAGTGACTAAACCAATCTACACAATTGAACACATATTGCTTAGCACATAGGCAAAGTTTTCAGTGACTATAGGTGTTGGAGTCGTTTTATTAGTCATGTCTAAGTGGTGGTTGTCAAATGAAATGAGAAAAACGTAGTTTTCATCCCATCTCATAGTGAATTGTCAAGGTCGAAAATTTTTGTTGTTGGGGAGAATGTAAGACCCACTTTAATTTTGTCCTAAAATTTAAGGGTCTCTTGTAGTTAGTTGGGCCTAAGGCTTGCCCATAGGACATCCCAAAACCCCTAAATCAGCCTAACCCTTTCCTGTTCTGCCCACTTTGCAAAATCAACCACCTTACTCCTCTTCTCTTTTCCTCTCAAACCGTGCTCAGCTAGGGTTCGAAGCTCATTCTGATTCAAGTCAACTCAACCTTATTCTCTGCTTCACCTCTTGAGTATGCTCCTAGAGTTGTTGGGTTCGTTGCCATAGGTGCATGTGCTTTCCACTAGCATTTGTCCAAGTGAGGGAAGCTAGGATTTTTCATTCTTTTATAAATAATGTGTCTGTTTTGGTTCTGTTGGGTGCTCTTGATGATTTGATGTGCTTTTTATGGTGTGAAAATAATCTGTGTACTGTTTTTGGATGGATTTTTGGCTTTGCATGCGTGAAAGCAAATGAGATTTGCTATGCTCACCTAAGCTAGTTATTTCTCGCCCAAACGGGAAGCTCTCGCCTAAGCGAGGAGCTCTCGCCTAAGCGAGAATGGCAGTAACTCGTCCCCCTTTGGTTTCGAGTGCTCGCTTGAGCGAAGGCCTCTCGCTTGAGCGAGATGGGCTAGCTTGAGCAAGAACTCGAAGTACTCTCTGTTTTCAATTTCGCTTAAGCGAAAACTTTTTGCTTGAGCGAGAGACCCCTGTCGCCTGAGCGAGAGCTCCTTAGCTTGTGCGAGATTAACAGCAGAGTTGTTTAAATGCTTGTATGCTCCCATGAGTGATTTGTTTACCCTTTTAAAGCATGAAATATGATGGCTGCCAACATTTTATACAACGTGCTTGAGTTTTCTTAAATTTTTGTTGTTTAGGATTTTGTTTTTACATGTTGAAACTAGTGAAAATCTGTCAGTTTAGCTTAAGCGAGATCAGTGTAGCTTAAGCAAAAATTTCTAGCTTAAGCAAGACCAGTCTAGGTTAAACGAGATTAGTCTAGCTTAAGCGAGAATTGCTGCAAAATTTTAATTCCTTACTTTAACTTTAACTTGTGGATTGATTCAATTACTTTTAAAATCATGAATTGGGCGAATGGGTATTAGTAGAATGGTTTATGTCCTGTGATAGATAAGTTTAACATGACCTTGGCATGTGACTTGTACGGGATGGTTGGTTATGAAAGTGGCATGGTTTTGGCATGATAAATGATTCAATATTGATTGTTGGAAGCATGATGATTGGGTTGGCTAGGATATAATTCGACAATAGTTTCGTGGTGGTGCCTCATTTGGTTAGGACGTAATTCCATGAGCCTCATTTGGTTAGGACGTAATTCCATGAGCCTCTAGGTGAGACTTAATGGTGGTGCCTCAGTTGGTTGTGACGTAATTCCATAACCCCTGTTAGTGGGAGTTCATGGTGGTGCCTCATCTATATAATTTAGTACGGATTCAAGGTAAGGTTGCATCCTGACACTCTAAAGAGTCAGTTAGTCTCACAAAGAGCGTACAGACTCTAGTGGTGAGAGTAGTAGGAGGCTTGAAACTCATTAAGGGCTAACCTTGTGTGTGGGGGATGAAACATTGTACCCTTTAGCTCGGGGTCAACAACTCGGTAGAGTAGGGAAGTCCACTATAAATGCAAGCATCCACTGAATCCGACTAATTATATGTATCCGGATGAGTTGTGTCTGAGTCTTAGTGTATTGTTTGAAGAGTCATAACAAGCTTGGTTGACATATATTCCTTGGACTGTGAAATAGCATGTAACTATATGACAAACTGTTTTCTACTCTAGCTTACCCTTTTTGCTTGTTGTATGCTCTGTGTGTGGTGTTCTCTTTTTGCGATGATCATCAATTTATTGATGTGAGCATATGCGAAAACTCCTCGTGGTCAACAGGATAATGGAGACTCCGCTGCTTAGCTCTGGGTTGGATTCTGCCGTCCAAGTTTCTTTTAGGGTTGTAGCCCATGTACTTGTCTACCCCTCGGGCAATTATTTTGAATATTGTAGACTCTTACTCCACTTTGGTCATTGGCAACTTGGTGTGCCTAAATTTCTATTCAGGTTTCTCTTGGTTAAATGTTAGGAGTAGTGTCTATACTTCAGACCTTTGTTTCCGATATTATCATGTGTGACATTTCCTTTAATTAGCGTTATTAATTAAATGGGGTGTTACAAAGTTGAAATCAAATTTAATTTTTATATTAATGTACACAAATATTTCTATCAAAATTGATATTTCAAGTAAATAATTTTGACAAAATTAAGTTAATTTAATTAATATTTTACATTGAACTTTATTTAAATTTTTTTTAAAGTTGTTAATAGAAAAAAAATCATAAATTAACTAGTTCATGTAACAATAAAAAACATATAAATTTAAAATTTGAAAACAATTTTAAGTAAAGTTGAATGTGAAACACAAATTTAAATAAACTTAGCTATGTTAAAAATATATAATAAAAATATCAATTTGAATAAAAATATCAAATTTAAGAAAAAATATTTGTATAACATTTACATAAAAAATAATTTTTGTTTCAATTTGCAGAGGGACAAAATTGCACTGTTTTTATAAAAATAGGGACTAAATTGAGACAAAAATTAGAATACAGGGACCAAATTAAGACTAAGGAAATGACACCTGGCAAAATACTGACACCTATCGTTGTTACTGCCACATCACTCTGTCATTGTAACGTGCACAATGACATCTTGGCACGTGGCAATTTTTTTTATTTTTTTAAAAAAAATCAAAAATAAAAAATAAATTCAAATTTTTTTAAAAAAAGAATAAAATAAATTCAAAAAGTCGAGGAACTGACACGTGGCACCCCATTTAACGTTGTTACTGTACCACTAACAGAAAGGACTACATTGAGATCAAATTTCCAAAATAGGAACCAAATTGAGATGAAAAAAAATAGAGGGAGCAAATTGAGATTTTGCTACGAAAATAGGAACCAAAGGCATGATTAAACCTAAGCGACACATGGGAGTTAGTGTAGGACTGTATGCGTGGAAACCAACATTGGCACTAGGTGCTAATTAATTACCAACAAAGATTTTGTTTAAATCATTTCCATTAGTGAGGGCCAAACCTTCTCTAACTATAATATTTATTAAAAAAAACACTGACTATGATATTTAAAAAGAAAAATAGTTAGCAAGCGTTATACCATCTCTAACTATCATATTTATGTTAAAAAAAACAATAAGTGAGGGATTATCAATCTTTAACTATGACATTTATTTAAAAAAAAAAACAATAAGCGAGGGTCAGACCCTCAATACCTATGATATTTATTTAAAAATAAAACAATCAGTGACGTTAAAGAGTCCATTTCTAGTGATAACACTTTCTTCAAACATGTTGATTTATGTAGACAAATTGACAACATTTGACATTTGTTGTTAAAGATTTTCATATCCCAAACTTCACATTAACTAAACTTAAGATGCATCTTATCAACATATGCATCATGTTGTGCTTTGACAACATATTTATCAGATCGAATAAGATCAATCACCATCAAATCCTCCATTTCAAAGGTTTTCTCGGTGTGGGGTTTTCTTTAATGGTTTAGGTTTGAGAGGTGATGAGTTCATATTTATGCCCTCATTTGGTATTAAATATTGGATTTTTAATTGAATTTTGTTCTTAAAAGATTGATTTAATTGGAATTTCTTATAATTGGGTTTATTGAGCATGAGATACAAAGAGATGTTAAAAATAGTTTTTTAGCTGCATAAAAGTTTTTTGGATATTTTGAGGTGTGTTAGTGCATCTGTAGCTAAGTTGAGCTCATGGAGGTGCAGAAATAAATGGCTTAAAGCTTCATGACACCTTATAGATAAATCCAAGAATAGGAAATTACCAAATCACAAAAATCCAAGCCAAGCATTGCATGAAGACGGCAAGAAAAGCTTGAAAAGTGAAGAAATTTGGCTAAGCCAAGAATAGGGAATGGGCAACAAAAATTGGACCTTGCGTGTTTTCTCTATCTTTTTTCAGAGGAAGTATTAGGGGATACTAACCTGGAGTTGTTATTGGGTTCAGGCCATTCAGATGTTGCTTTGTTGCTTCGTCTGATCCTTGACTTTCATTATCAGGTACAACTTCATTGTCCTTATCTTCATCTTCTTGGGAATCCCCAAGGCCTTGTATTTGCTTACCCGATCTTAAAGTAATATCACTTACATTTTGTAGGTTGAATACAGTTTGTGTGGGCAGACTGCTCGAGCCTTGTTGGGACTTCATTTGGTTCAACTACTTAGCCATTTGTCCAATCTGGTTCTTCAGATTTTGGTTGGTTGTTTCCATCGTCTGCTTCAACTCATTGATTTGTCCCTTTATTAATTCAGCCATCATTTTCATCATTGTTTCCATGTTTGAGTCACCAGATGTTGCAGGTGATTGTGGTTGTTGCCTCTATTAAGGTGGAACATAGACTTGTTGGTATTGAGACTGTTGATTTCCCCATTTTAGGTTGGGATGTTCCGTTCAACATGGGTTGTACCTGTTGGAGGACAAATCATGGTTGTATTGCTACTGAGGTGGTCTATTATTTCCATAGATATTTGCAGCATAAGCTTGAGGTTGTTCAACGTCTAGCGTCCCTATTTCCTTTAACATAGAACACACCTCGATAGGATGATTAGTAAAAGCACAAATTCTATATAAGGTAGCAGGGGTAACAGTTTTATGTAAATCTGTCAAGGTCCTTACCATGGCAGCTAAGTAATCCACCTTCCCTTCTATTTTCTTGTGATCAGCAACATATGAAGCTTCTACTCCATGGATTCCCTTTACTAGAGTTGCAGAATTACTCTTGGTGGTAAATTGTTGATGGTTCGATGCCATATTCTCAATCAATTGTCTCGCATTTGTTGGCGTTTTGTCCATCAATGCCCTTCACTTGCAACATCTATCATTTGTCTATCCATGATACTCAATCCCTCATAAAAGTACTGAATGAGGAGATGCACATTTATTTGGTGATGAGGGCAAGAAGCACATAACTTCTTGAATCTTTCCCAATACTCGTGAAGACTTTCTCATTCTTGCTACCTTATCCCATAAATATATTTGCGAATAACAACTTTAGATGCTGAAAAAAAATTTTCCAAAAATAATCTTTTCATAGTCTCCCAAGTATTAATTGATCTTAGTGGAAGGTAGTATAACCAATTCTAAGCGGCATCTTACAATGAAAATGGAAAAGCCTTGAGCTTTAGGTGTTCCTTAGTCACTGTTGTAGGTCTCATGGATGAACAAACAACATGAAATTGCTTCAAGTGCTGGTACGGATCTTCTCCTACTATTCTATGGAATTTAGGTAAAAGATGGATTAATCCAAACTTTAGCTCACATTCTCCGTTTGGATATTGGATGCACATGTTTTGTGTAGCCGCTGCATCTGGTGTAACCAACTCTCTTATTGTTCTTTCTTCCATCCTATCTTCTTCAATTTTCGGTTCAGATGATGGATCAGAAGATATGTCAATCACCAGAGGTGATTCTAGCGGTACACAGTAACATCCCAACTTTTAATAAACTGTATTATTTACTTTAAATAAAACACTTAGAAAATCTTATATATTTACTAATGTTTCGTATTTTATTATGATGTAGTTTAAACATTAAAAATATATTTTATCATGATGTAGTTTTTACTTATTAAAAATAACAATAAGAAGAAAACAAAACTAATAAAATATGTATATATATATATATATATATATATATATATATATATATGAGGTAAAAATATATTAATTAAAATATTAATAAATATGTGTGTGTAATATCCCTAAGGAATATTACTTAATTAAATAAATAAATATACAAAATGAAGTTCAAACGTCCCAATATTATTATTCCCAAACGCGGGAAATTTAAGATGTTTAAACAACGCGTCAAAATTTATAAAATAGTAGTAGTAACATCATTACAATTTCCAAATTCCATTAACATAAATAAAAGCATAGTAAAATCCCCTAGCTCTAATCTCAAGCTAGCTCTCACTCCGTCGTCTACGCATCCACAGCATCACCTCTATCATCATCTGCTCCCGTGTAACGAATCACACAATCATCGCCAATCACAAATAGAAAGGGTGAGCTGATAAAATTAGAAATAATATATAAATTAACAGAATATATAAATACGACACACATCTTATTCATTCTACTTAGTTCTTAGCCAAGACCTTATCCCCAAGGCTTTTTAGCCTTCACAACATACAATTAGTTAGTCTTGGACTCATGATTTATGATGCTCACACGAACCTGCTAGCTCGTGGTCCTGCCTCTACGAACCTCCATGCTCGTAGTCCTGCTCTACGAACCTCCCCACTCGTAGTCCTGCTCTACGGACCTGCCCGCCTATAGTCTAACACATGTTATCCACCAACCATGTACCTCCTCGCACGTAGCATCTCTCAAGTGTGAGCATGGAACATACGAACCTACCTCGCTCGTATCCTCACACGAGAGTAACTGAATATGAACCTACCTGCTCATATCATCACATGTTCACCACCATCTATGAACCTACCCGCTCATGGCACAACATCCCCTAATCCAAATATAGCATCACTGCTTAGAATCAACACACGTAAGTCACAGATACATGCAGCATTCTCGCATGGCGTAGACCAAAGCCCTGCCAGGCGAAACCTGCGTAGACCGCCTGGCAATTCAGACAACGTCGCCAGGCGCCAGGTCCACGAATAGAACACCTGCTTCTCCGCTATCGCTTGGTGGATCGCCAATTACCGCCAGGTGCCAGTCTCTCGCAGACCCTATTTTGCAAGTCTATCGCCTGGTGGAACCTACCCCACCGCCAGGCGCCGTTCGTTGTAGAACCCTCCTTGGAACTCCTATCGCATGTGCACATGCTCTAGCCACCAGGCGCTATATCAGTAGCGTACCAGTTGCTGGTTTCGAAACTCCAACCAGATTATCTCATATTCCCTTAACTCCTCCAAGGTAGTAATGCACTCTCATCCATCCAAGTCTTATTCTTGATTCACTGGCACCCCACAAGTGATTTCGTTACCTATAATTCCCATTCCCAATCTCATAACAAAACCTAGGATTTACCAAGTTCTTCCATCATTATCCAATGACTCAACCTAACTCAAAAGGATGCCACACAGCACAGTACCTCATAGCACATACCTGCCTAAATCACATTATAATAGTAATACGTTTTCCAGTCAATTAGCTTCCAATCCATATTACACAATTCATAACTAATACCTTAACCCACTAAGGCATACTATCTCGTGTGCCAATTGTACACCCCCAAGCCAACTTATGCTTTCCAAACCAGAAAATTTTAATTAGAATTATCATTCTCCCTTTCTTTCCTTAACATTCCTATAAACACACCATAATATAATCATACTTTCAAACCTCTTACCATTCACATACTTGATTACTATAAGTATATTGTCTCTTCCAGTTTCACCAATTAATTTCCAGTACCACTCACTCACCTAGGTTTCTCCCTCATTTTCTACTACCTAAACTCGCAAACCAGTACCTGTGCCTCGCCATCGCCTGGCGGCAAGCAAGGCGCTGCCAAGCGGTGTATCAGTACCCAGCCTAAACCTAGGCTTCTCCATACCTGCAAGTAATTCAGCCCCTTTCTAATATCCATCCCTGTTACTAAACGTGCCAAGATACAACAATGCATATATAATAGACTAGACTTTCCATTCCCAATTCAATTCTTAAATTTTTCTTGACCTTTACTCTCTGGAACCAATCCAATTTTCACTCCCTACCACCATTACACATATGATCATGAAGTATCATGCACGGGTATGTCTAAAACTCTGCCATACCCACAATTCCAATCAGTTTCATATCAACAGGGCACCCAATAGGGTATACACACATCAATTCCAAAAATTCACATTGATTTTCGCACAAACAGCATCAAAACAACCAAAAGAAACGTGAACAGCATCGTGCCGCCTGGCAGCCATTCATCCCTACCAGGCGGTTCATGACAAAAATGCAGAAATACAATACAATTTGTTGCGTCGTTTGGTGGCTCGAGTTATACCACCAGGCAGTTTCTTAGCAGAAACCCAGAAACCTCGAAAAATAGTGCGAAAGTGTAGGGTTTTCATGCAGTTTGATTCACACATGGCACCGTACATTATATACGAATAAAATCACATGAAAGCAGCTCCCCTTACCTAGAATCATTGCTCTAAATTTGAATTTTGGTGTGTGTCTCTAACCCAAAATCTCTCCTAGCCTTTTCTTGCACCCAACGATATCTTCCACACTCAACCTCTCAGCAACTAGAACGAAAATACCTCTGGAAACTTTTGCCTAACCCTGACACGAAAATGCAACACCCTTTTCTTCTCCAATTCTCTTCTCTCTCACAATTACTACCCTAATTAAGTGAGATTACTCTAAAAAATGAAAATGCCATTAAGTTTTAGGTTTAATGGTTAATCAAGAACCATTATTGGTTTGTCTCTAGCCCCCTAAGTTGTCTCCCTTGGTAGCTAGGGTTTTCTGTCTTTTTGTCTCCATGCCAAAAACAAAATTAAGCAAAAATGAAGTTTAGTTTTGTTCTTAACTCACATTCAAATATATCATTAAAATAATACACAAGTCAAAATAACATACAATTGGCATATATATGACTTGAACCTAAGTCCTCTCACACAATTAAAATACTTTGAACTACTTGAGCTGGTACTTTTCCACATCATAGCACTCTGCATTAAATTCCTTCAAGGCTCTTATTACCCGCATTTATTAAATAATTATTTACTTAATTATTTAAATTTCTCGGGTCTTATAGTTTGTGTATAAAAAAAACTTCTAAAGAGATAAGAAGATAAAGAGAGAAAATAAGAAGAAGAAAAAAATAGAAAAGATAAAAGAAAAGAAAAAGGAAAAAAAGAGAAGGAGAGAGAGAAAGAAAGGAGAGAGAGAGACAAAGAGAAAATAGAGAGAGAAAGTTTAGAGCAAAGATTCAAAGAGATCTTAATCCTCTACAAATATTATTAGTGTGCCCTTCAATCAATCAGGTAAGGGGGAGTGAGGTTAAGCTTTTTTTTATTAATCTCTTATTTATTTTGAATCATATATTATTTTATTTACTTTCATTTAACTTATTTTTATTTACTATACTCTTATATTTATTTATTTTATTTTATTTATCTCCAATTATGCACTAGTTCTGTTTATTTATTTTATTTAATTTCTAGTTATGCATTCATCATGTTTATTTATTTTATTTTATTTATCTCCAGTTATGCATTGTCCTATTTATTTATTTTATTTTATTTCCAATTATACACCGGTCTTGTTTATTTATTTTATTTTATTTATCTCCAGTTATGCACTGATCTTATTTATTTCTTTTATTTAATTTATCTCTAGTTATGAACTAGTCTTTTTTTATTTATTTCATTTAATATGTCTTGTTTAATTTATATTTTTATTATTATATTTATTTATAACATTTTAATCCTTATCTAAATATTTATTTAAAGTTCTTGCTTTGATTCTTATTTATCATTATTTTATAATTAATAAATAAATAAATGTAAAGTAAAAGTAAATATTATTTTATTCAATAAGCTTAGATAGAAGAAAATTACATGTAAATTTTATTTTATTTTATATTCCTTGTGTATAGTTTATACAATGACATGATTTGATAGTCATCACATTTTATGACTTTTGACAATATCTAAAAGTGTGTCAATTAAGTTTGGTTTCAATAAGTTGAGATTAAACCAGTGTCAGGATGTTTGTATTTGGGAAGTCACAGTTTGGTACACTACGGGATGAAAGGCAAGGACCATGGTGGGGTCTAAGGAAGTTTTACCAAGTAAGTGAGTATCTGGATAGTTCAGAATAGCGCACTGGAATAGGATATTCGTAGGCCAAACTTGGGACTATCTGATACCTGCTCGGCATCGCCAAGGTTAAGTAGTGAGTATATATATATATATATATATATATATATA
>Ga0214544_1003135_pt1 | contig 34557 bp, 28 predicted proteins | sample CNSS3metaG_FD_160074 | JGI IMG/M metagenome (GOLD analysis project Ga0214544, IMG submission 160074) | Root nodule microbial communities from cowpea collected in UCLA plant growth center, Los Angeles, California, USA - CNSS3 | ecosystem: Host-associated > Plants > Roots > Nodule | place: USA...
TTCCCCAAAAAAAAAAAAAAAAAAAACAACATACACTTGGCAAAAATGCCAAATTTGAGAAGTTTCTTTCAGTTCTTGTTACCACAAATAATTATGAAAGTACTGTGTATTTTTACTTCCTTTCCTTTTTTTCTCAGAACAAACAGCCTTAATATTTACCTTCATAGAAAAGATTATGGCTCCAGTAAGTACTTTGAAAGTTACCATGCACTTTTTCTAGTAAACTTCACTTGTTATTTTAACAATAGCAGAGGATCAAGATCATTAGTTTTTTCTGAGAGTACATGTAATGGTATTGGGTTATTCGACAATTTTGGATTTCAATACTGTTTATATTAGTATTTTGTGAAGTATTTAAGAAAAGAAATATTGAACTATAAGTGAATAGATTTATTGTAAATGTGATTTCTCCCAATCTGTCTCGGCACAAATGAAATTTGGTGGTGCATTGGTGATTGTTTGTAACATGTCCCTACTCTTTGAGGGAACTATTATATATTGTTGCAAGTTTTGGTCTATATCCCTCGTCTCAGTTCGTAAATTCACCGCTTTACATGATTGTCCTTGGCCTCACTACATACAATTTTGTAACTGGTTGATGGGTTATTATTCTCAGAATATTGTTAATGGTTGCAGGATTTATTTGGTGTGGTTGGTTAGGTATTGGAATCTCACCTCAATTTTTTATTATTCATTGACTTTATGTAATACATTAAGCGCTGATGTTTTTGTTCCGTACAGCTGCAGTTTTTTGGCTGTAAGGTTTAATCTTCTCCATGGATCTGAATGGCGAGTTATGTTAATATATGACTTCCCTTTTGCAATTATTGGAATACCACTCAAGGTGCAAAGTAAACAAAATTTACTAGATAGACAATCATCATGACAAAATTGGGCATCATAGTCATGTTTGGGCCCTTTCTAATGTTAATATTATTGCTAAAAAATAGGTCAACACTAGAAGGGGTGGGTTGACAGTAGACAGTCTGATGTATGGACTTTATGCTTTTAAAAGACTTTTGATAAAATGATTTCCACAAAACTAAAGTGTAAAGATTTATCGACATATATACAGTTTACAAGTATAATAGAAGAGCGGCGAAATCTCGTTTCATCACTTTTGATTTATATGTGGACATAATGTCACTGTTGACAAACCCTCCTTATCTCTCCTTGAGACTAAGAAGACCAAGTATTATATGACACTAAGCTGCTTTTGGCTTTCTTTGACACCAGGTATTGGTTATAAGAATTGTGTATTTGTTGTTTAGATGTTGTTCTTATTTTTTAGGCTTCAAGAATGTGTTCATGGTAAGACATTTGATAATGGGTACTGAAACAAATCTTTGATTGTTACTCCAAATAGCTTTTATTCTTTCATGTTAGACTGCTTATGTGTATCTCTGGTTTGTTGATATGTGCTGGACACATCAAAAAGGAAATTAAATGTACGCGTCTTAGGGATAAATTGTAATACTTTTCTTTTTGTGTTATATTATTGTCGTTTACAATTTTAAATTGAAGCAAGTAAAAATATTCATCTTTTTTTAATAAGATCTTACCAGAAAGTAAATCCTTTCCGAAAACGGACTGTTGGATGCTGGATAATACTTATTGATATAAACAAATTATATACGCTAGATGACAATGCTGTTTTTGTCTTATAGAAGGTTAGATAATATAAATTCATTAAGCTTTTTAATTGATTTAGCTAGTTCCAAAGTATATGTTCAAACAAGAGGATATGTGGTTTAACTCTGTTGTTACTTCAAAACTTAATCTTGAATGTTATTATCAAAACGTAGTGTAAATGTCATCTAGTATGTTTAAACAGTGTGAGACTAGACTATTTGAGTCTTAACAGGTGTTTCATGTTTCTCTTTGTGCATTGATGTTTAATTGAATGGTCCTGTGGGTCAAGTACTCTTTGTATTGTTAATATTCTGTCATTGTGCCATGTTTTCTGCAGTATGCAAAACTCATGCCAGCATGCGTCATTTATTCAAATGCTCAAAGCTTGAGGTAAACATGTGCAACTCCAATTCTTAAACAGGTATCTCATGGTAGATTAATTCTTACCGTCATTGTTGGTTTCAATTTAAATTACTCATAAGGTGTTTTCTAAAATGGTCATTTGGATGTATAGTCTAGAAAGCTCAGCAGTTGAATTGGCTGCTATGCACGAGTCAAACCGATATGAAATCTCGATAAACCTTAGTTGCAGGAATTTAACAAGATTAAACTCATTTGTTAACTGTTTCTGTCACATTACCTTTTTTATTCTGAACTGATATATTGGTTAAACAAACCTTATACAGAGTTCATTTTGTGTAGTGTCCATGGATCATGCCAAAATTGTCAATGACATATGGTTGTACATCTACCAGGCAAACAGTTCATTCCTATAAATGGTCATTTTATGCATTCAATATGAAGTCCATCCATACTTTTCAATTTTCTATTAACATTAGTTCAAGTTTTCCCTCTAATCACTCCATTCTACCCACTGTTTGTGTGTCTAATCTATGTGGCTTTGAACATTAAATCTATCATGTGTTGTCCTGTGCTTTTACAGGTGAAGAGTGATTTTACCAGATATTGGTATGGAGGTGAGAAGCATTTGGATGAGACATGGATACAAACATTCTTATATGACCATGTATGTTATTTGAATTAGTGAATAGTCGATTAGATGCTTTTTATTTTTTGTATATTATTACTCCATTTTCATACTTCTAGGAATTACATGAAACATAAAAGTAACATTTCTTTTTCTCTGTTCTCTACTTGTGTATGAAATGAAACACAACACGGTACTTGAACCAATTTCGAACTTAAATTTGGGGTGACTTGGTTCTGAACATGGGCAAAACTGAATCCTTCTTAATACATAATGATATATTTGTTATTAACCAACCATAACATAAACTTAAACTATTAGGGGAATGCATGTGGATCTTTTTTCATACTACAAATATTCTTAACAATCTTCATCCTCACTGACAGCATTAGCTAAACAATTAGATTGCCACTACATGCACTTGTTGATTATGGAATTTAAGTATTCTTCTAAAGTAGCCCGTGTTATGTTCTTCAGTTCTGAGCCATCATTTTATCTGTCTTGCTTCAATGATGAGCCATAACATAAACTTAAACTATTAGGGGAATGCATGTGGATCTTTTTTCATACTACAAATATTCTTAACAATCTTCATCCTCACTGACAGCATTAGCTAAACAATTAGATTGCCACTACATGCACTTGTTGATTATGGAATTTAAGTATTCTTCTAAAGTAGCCCGTGTTATGTTCTTCAGTTCTGAGCCATCATTTTATCTGTCTTGCTTCAATGATGAGGAATACCAATAGTTCTCCTGTTCTACAATTGATTCTTGTAGAAGTATGCTTGTCAATTTAGCATTAGTTAACCAATCAATAGTACTATTACTCATTTCATAACTAACTATTTTTTTCATTACTTATTTTATGATCTGGAGATTAGTGAAAAGAAAATAGTGTAATTTATCTTATTTTAATTTAAACCAAAAATATGTAAATTAGTAGAATAGGATGCGCAAATTTGTGTTGCTGGTTCATCTCTTCCCTCGTGCGCACACTATCATCTCTCTCTCTCTCTCGGTATTATGAGCCGTTTTTTACCGCGTTATGTTCCCTGGTCTTTTTTTACTCATTTACTACTATTTATTTAATTTAAAACTACATTTATGTTCATTTGGAGGTATATCATGAACTTTGTTCTCATCTTAAGCTTATAACTTCTATCCTTATCCCTAGTATTTATGAGTACTCTTTTTCAAGCTTCTTTTTGTATTGTCTCAGCATTTGAGATTCAACTAAATGCTTTTGTATTGTCTCAGGCCTATTTGGGTATTTATCACAATATATGTGTTGGTTTTGGAATCTAAAGCTACGGCTAATTTCTTGTTTAATTATTACCAGTTGCATTTAGATTGACCTTTAAACTTCCATTGTAATCCGCTTGGCTTAGTAGACTACTTTTAGTAAATTAGAATAACATCTTCTGAAAATTGTTCAGATTTAGCTTTAATACATTTATAGATTGATAAAAAAAAAAATCATACATTTATTACTGTAATTAATAAAGCTTTTTTACTTATATATAGAGAGACGGGAGGACCCTCCCAATATTGCAAACCAGCCGTCTTGCCTTTGCTGCTCCCCTCAACTCACACCATTCAAAGAGATAATTCCTTTCTCCTACTCCAAATGGACGTGAGATTTTCTTCCGCTCAGACTAAGAACTCCCAGGAGAATGTTGTGGCCAGTCCTCCAATTCAAATTGGGGGAAAATCTTGTCATCAGGTACTGTATTATTTTTTTTTCTACTTTTGTGATGTCTAATTTTTCATTTTGCTTGTGGTGATTCTGTGATTATTCTTTGTTCAGTTTATTTCTTGATTTTGATGATAACACTTTTGTTTTGTTGGTTTTCCACCGTGAAGTGCCGGCAAAAGAAGGAAAACTTTCTTGCAATCTGCAAGAATTTAAAAAAAGGGAAGAATTGCCCTGTTAAGTTCTGCCACAAGTGCCTCTCGGCTAGGTAATGTTCAGTTTTATAAATCTCGGATTTTCTTTTTATTTTAGATGTCTTGTACCAGGTCACCGGTATCCCTCATGAGATATTATATCTTGTGTGAACAGGGTAGGACCATGGATAATACTGTTGTTGTCTATAGTGGTTCTGCATAGATTGAGTAAGATTGTTTATTATGCTGGATACCTGTGGCCTTGTACAGAAAAAAGACAACACATTTTGGTGGTTTTTGTGTGTTTCAACTATAGTTGCAAAGCAATGGAATTTTGGACACACTTCCAATGCAAGGAACAACTTAAAATTTTCTAAAAACTATGACTAAAATTGTTTTTGTAAATTGTGAAATGTTCTAAATATGGGGTCCAAACATGCTATATATTTTGAAGGAATTAGGCTTTGATCGCCAGCTGAGATATCCTTGGTACAAAATGAAAGAATCACAGAGTATAACAATACAATACTTGTATATATGTATATGTTTTCTCCAATGAGGATTTTCCTGTGCTGAATTAGGTACGGGGAGAATGCTGAAGAGGTCGCAGCGTTGGCTGATTGGATATGTCCAAAGTGTCGAGGTGTTTGCAACTGCAGTCTTTGCCAGTGGGTTTCTTTTCGTTTTTTTCTATTTCTTTTTTGAGTTAGTAATGTATCCATGAATTCATTCTAATAAAGGAGTTGTGTTTGTAGAAAGCGACGAGGTGAAGTGCCTACTGGTCAAATGTATCGCAGTGCCAAAGAATCTGGCTTTAAGTCAGTTGCAGAGATGTTAGCGTTTAAGAAGGCTTCAAAGGCATTAAATCCATCAAGCGATGGTAGTCTGAAAGAGGTAAGCTATTTTTCTACCTATCCCCTTTCCAAAATCTCGTGGTTGACAGATTTGGTTAAAAGGGATCTCTTGTTTGACTGTGCAAATTCATGATAAGTTAATATGAGCGAAATTATGTTTATATTTCAATTTATGATAAACTTTTCATGAGATAACCTTATGGTTCGTGGTTCGTGTTCTTTTTTGTTATTTCTTGCAGGAGCGTGAAGTATTTTTTTCGGGGGAACTTGGAAAGGCAAGTTGCTCAGATGCAAATGATCTCACTGACGTTTGCAACAGAGATCATGGTGGTGATAATGTTGGTACCATCCTTCAAAGGTTCCCAAATGTTGGTATGAACCTAGAATGCAAAATAATTGAAGAGGAGGTTCTTTTACCACGTGGCATCGAGTTAAAAGAAATATATGGCATGGAGTTACAACCGAAAGATGTTGGGAATGCATTGCAGTTTCTGGAATTTTGTAGAGTGTTTGGAAAGGTATGGTTTCATGTTAACAATTTTTTCTGATGTTTTTGTTTTTATTAATTGCAATTCATTGTTGCATTTTGATTCAATAACCATAACCGGCAAATTCCTTTAATGCTTCGAGTGATGTTACAAAATTGGAACTAATTATTTCTATCAATATGATGCAACTTAAAAATAAAATTTTAGATGATTTTGCAGTTGGTCATTTAATTGAATGTTTTAACCATGAATGATTTCCTTGTGTTACATTAAATTATATACTCTGGAGAAAATGGTATTATTGTTCAAGCGTAATTCTTGCTTTACACTTACGGTGTCACAGCTATTCATAATATATTTATCAATTGTTTCTTCACTGTTTGTTATTTCCCGTGTGCAATTTTAATCAGGCTCTTGATCTCAAGGAAGAAGAAGCTAAAGCCATTTTTGAAGAATTGATAAGTGAAGAAAGTATGGATGAACATAACTCTTCACTGATTCAATTTCACATTAAACTTTTGGCATTGATCCTAAGTGATTCGGAAAAAGAGTAAGTTATCCCTTACAACTCTTCTTTGAAGTTTTTTCGGCAATTAATTTTTTTTAGATACTTGAATTAAAGTTTTGATATGAATGATTTTGGTGTAGGTCTCAGTCCTTACTTACGAAGAGTGAAACTAATTCATGGATAAAACATTTGGAGGGTTTAATGATGCAATCGCATCATATTCTAAATGATTTTCCTGTGAATTGGTTTCAAGAGGGCATAAGTGGATATTTTAAGTTGGATTTGTCTAAAAAGTTTAGACTAATGACTTTTCTCTGTGACGAAGTCTTGAACACAGAGTAAGTATTTCAAGTCAAGTTAGAAAATATTATTTTCTTGTGTATTCTTCTTTTGTTTTATTACTTTAACTATTTTATCTTTCGTTTGTTTTTTTTTCTTACTTTTGTTGTCTTAATATAATTTAAAGTGGTTGGAAACTTGCTTAATATGTCTAGGAAACTGAGAAGATATATTCAAGACGAAAATACGAAACAAACAAAAAGAGTAAAAGAAGCGAAACTTAAGATTGCTGCAGCTAAAGAAAAGGTAATATACAGCAAGTTGTTATGATGCTTTTTATATATGGATTATCCTTGCTGGTGCAGTGTGTTCATAACAAATTTGTGTGCATGATATATACAGGTAAAGTGTCTTAGGCAGAGGTTGCGTAATGAGAAGGCCAAAGTGTCCCCATGTCCGATGGAGGAGTGTGATGCTCTTATAGACATAAGAACCCAAGTTGATGAAGCACACACTGATATGCTCAGCTTAAAGAGCACAAATCAAAAAGGTATGTTATGATTAATGGATTATGAGTTATGCATCATTCATGTTATCCTGGCTAAAGTTCTCCACTCTCATCGGTTTAGGTCAAAATATTTTGGTGTAGTACAAAATTTCATGGTTCAAAGTTATCCAACTTGTAAACAAGTAGTTATTAGCACAAGATTCTGAAAGCAGAATAAAATGTTGGTAAAGTAATAAATGTTCTTTATGTGGTCAAAACAGAAAATAGAGTATGTGTAGGTAATTTTGTTTCTTAAATAGAGTAACGCTCTTAACGAGGCCAAATTGGAAAGTTTGGGTACATATTGGTTCTTTATATCTTGCTAGCTTTAATGTTTCTGCTATTGTGAGGGTTGACATTTGTTTTTCTAATGTTAAAGAAAGTGGAAGTGATGCCACGAGAATTAATCCAGAGTTCGTGGACAACAATGGGATGACCTTTTGGAACTTACGAAGTTACAATGAGGAGTCTGTTGTTTTGCGGCAAGGTAATTCTCAAAATTCATGAGTTCAATTTTTCTGATTGATGATACCAATTTTATTTGGGGTTTAGTAAATTTTCTAAAAGAAAGCAACACACAGATCTAAAAGTACAAGATGAAGCTGTTACATCACCTGAAGAAAGCTGGTTCGTTTATAGTCCTAAGGAGAAGGATGAGGTTGATAAATATATTTCTTCAAGGTGAGTTATTTTCTTAAAAGTTAAGTGGATTGTTATTGTGGTTTCAAATACTTTAAATGATATTTGAAAGTTTGCATTCTTTATATTATGTCAATGAACATGATGGTGAATTTTTAATGTCGGATGTTACATTTTGGTACATTATATTTGTAGACTAAGCCACAGCCATTGAATTGCATTTTTCCTTTCTACCTTGGTTGCAGGGCTAAAAGACGTAAGAACTCTCAAATAATAGCATGACGCTGGCCAAAACACTGCATCATGGTATTGTATCTATGAGACTCTTGTAAATTTATCTTACAATAATTTGTTGCGAACATTATTTTTAACATGATATACATTTCTTGTTTTTGTAGATTTTGATGATGGCCGTTCCTCATTTGTTTTTGAATACAAGTCATTGTATAAATTTTTTGTATTTTATTTTAGTGGAATACGAAATGAAATTATTTTTTTAATTTAATTACTATTATGGTTGTATTTATTTATTTATTTAACTAGTTAGATGTAGTTAGATGTACAGTGATATATCCATTGAAAAGTGATGTATGTATTCTGAATATTTCTAATAGTTACGATTTGAGAAGAATTTTAGATCTTTTCTCTTGACCAAATATATACAAATATATATATATATATATATATATATATATATATATATATATATATATATAATTTTATGATTATTCATTTTTCATCACTGTTTTACGTATAATCAAATATCATTAAAATAATAATAATAATAATAAATATTATGAATACTGATGCAAGATAAAAAAAAAACTTAAAATTAAAATATTTAATTTAGAAGTCACTGTTAAAAAAAGTATCCATGAAACTGAAAAGGTAAATGATACACATTTCTATTTTTTAACTAAAATTGTTCCTGAAAAAAAAAATTGTTACAGCCTTTAAAAGTTTATAATATTCTGTTTCAAAAGAGTTTTTGAACGGTAGCCTTTATTTTATTTTCTTAAAATAGTTTAAATTAAATTTTGTTTACTTGGATTAAGAATGGGCAAAATATTTTAATTTTCTTGATCCCATTTACTTATACTCTAATTTAATCCATTTAAAGTGCATCTTATTAAAATTCAATTCATTTAAAATTTATTTTTATAAAATTTCATATCTACGTTTTATAACTTTCTTTTATTGGATATTTATTATTTGAATCTAGATTTTCAAATATGAAAAATTTAAAATATGCAATCTAGATTTTTAATCCAAATTTTCAGCTGGTTTGGATTGAAGGTCGAGATAGATTGATTCAGATCGAAGGTTGATATTGGATAGTTTGGGTTCAAGGTTAAGATGGGTCAGCACTGTCTGAAGGTCAACTGAAATTTGGCACCAACTGAAATTCTGTCAAGTCGATCCTGACCGAAATTTAGCCTAGGTAGAAATTTGGTCGAGACGACCTCTACTGAAATTTGGCTCAATTCTACTGAGTCTTTCTCAACGAAAACTATCATATTCAATTGAATTATCCCTGACCAAACTTTGACTGAATCCTATCGAGTCAACCTTGGTAGAAATTCGGCCGAATTATCTTTTACAGAAATTTGGTTGAATTCGGTTGAGTCAGCTCCGACTGAAATTTGACCGATTTCAGTTGAGTCGACCCCAAACAAAATTTGACCAAGTTGGCCCCGAAAGAAATATTGCTGTATTCGGTCGAGTCAGCCCCACAATTTGGCCGAATTTTATTGAGTCAACCGTGACAGCAATTAAGCTGACTTTGGTTTAGTCAGACATAGTTGAAGTTCGATTGAGAAGGCTCGACCTAATTCCTGTTGATTCGCCTCGACCGAAAAATTTAGTTGAGTCAGTCCTAGCAGAAATTTAGCCTAGTCTACCTGGTCAAAATTGGACCGAATATTGTCAAAATTCGATTGAGTCAGTTTTGTCCGAAATTCAGACGAATTCAAATGAGTCGACTTCGAAGACACCATATTTGAAAAATAGAATTTAAATTTATTTTGTAAAAAAATTATTTTGAATTTTGAACTTAATCTAAAAATTTGGGTATGCATTTAAATCTTGATCCGTGATCACCCTTAAGATAGTTAGTTTTGATTTAGTTTTTTACCATGCTTTTTGATTAGATTCTAAAGTAATTATAAAATATAATCCATAAGATGTTTATATACTTACGTTCAAATTTAATCTGTATCAGTTTAAAACAAAAACAAAAAATTAAGACGTTCATATTAATCTATTTACGTTACTTTTATTATATGTTTTAGAAAACTTATCATGAAAGAATAATAAAGATCTAGGAAGACAAATTTGATTTAGAAAGAAGAAACAAAGTAGAGAAGAAGAAACAAAGATCTCTGCCATATCTTCTAAGGTCTCTGATGCAGCAGGATTAGGTTTTCAATGGACATTGTTTTCTTTGAAAAACGTTTTTCTTTGCCTCTTTTCTGAACCATAGAAATGACGCAGCAGGTTTAGTTTTTCAATGAATGTTGTTTTGATCGAAAACCCTTTTCTTTTGCCGCTTCTCTCAACCAATGATCTCAACTGTGAAACAACCAAACATTAGTCTGTGCTCTGTCATAGCAAAAATTGAATGCGCAGATTCTTCTATAAACAAATTAGTCATCATTCACGTGAATGTATAGGACAAACCTGCTGAAAACCGTGTTTTTTCTGAACCAATAATGAAAGAAGCAATTTAATTACTACTGTCTTTATATCTAACTGTTTATAGTAAATAATTGAATGTGCACATTAAAATTGTTTCCTTCTTCTCCAATGTAAAAGAGAGGAAGAAATGCATAGTTTTTGAACCTTAACTTAATAGCATCTTATCTATTCATCACAAATTACATCACAAACAAAGAAATGCCTTCATTTCTACTATAAATACTATTGTTTTAGTAATAAAAAGTATTTTTTTACATTTCATATGCGTCACCTTGATTATATCTTATTATTGTTATCCATAATATTTATAAACGAATATAAATAAATCATTTTTAAAATATATTTCAAGGTATGTTTCTAAGCTTTTTTAATAAATTCTTTATTGATTTAACAAGGGTTTAAGTAAAATTATTTTATATTTACCGTAAATTTCAAAAAAAAATATTAGACAAGTCATTTCATACGTTGATTACACGAGTCTAAGAATACACTGAATAAATGAGTATAACAAAATATATTATATGAGTTTGTCACTAATTAGATGAGTGTAACAATATACATTAAACAAGTCTATTTATATATATATTGGACGAGTCTATTAATATACATTAGACTACACTATCCATGATCTAATTAGATGAGTCTTGTGATACACATTAAATGAGTCTCTCAACATAATGATTGGACAAGTTTAACAATACACATTAGATGAGTATGTCTGTATATTAATTAGACAATGATGCACTAATTAGACAAATCTAGATATACACATATTCTATGTTTTTGCACGTATTCTAATTTTTGTATTTTTATAAAATTTACTCATTACATTTATAAAAGATATGTGTCGATGCACATATATTTTTGCACATACTGTTTAAGCATATAATTCCATTATTAGTAATATGTAAAGTCATTTCTAAAAATTATTTATACTACATAGTTTAATTCATTTAAAGAATCATAAAATAGATATTGTCCAAGTTTGAAATTTGGTATTTTGTAGAAAACGTCTTAGAGATTAAAAGAATAAGATATAATTAATTTGTTTTGATTTCACCTCCTTAATTAAAATACGATATAGTACATTTTTTAGGTCTTCTGTAATTGTCTTTAATATTCAGTAAATTAGATTCGAATATTTTTTAGAAAAAATATTTTGTCAATAACTTTTTGCACTACTACAATTTTTGAAGTAACATTGATTAAAAATCTAAATTTAGATCGAATGTATTCAGAGATTGTTAAAAATATTTAATATATTATTATCATAGGTATGCGAGTCCATTAGCCATATATCAAACTATAAAATATTAAATTATTTTTGCAATTTTTTTTTACTACAAACCTCATCGTTGCATGAGAAAAAAAGGTTAATTTAAATCAACCAAAAAGTATGTGGTGTTTGTATGTGTTTTTAATCCTTAATTATACTTTATTCTTGTAACAATCTCTTAATTCAACATAGATGTTGGATTATCTTGTGATCTAGATTAAAACACAGAAGAACTTGTAATAGGTGACATGAAATAAAATCTTTCAAATTCCTATATATAGAATTCAAATTAGGGAAAATATTATGCCAGCAAATATTTTTTTTTTAATTCGTAACTTTTCTTTCATGTTGCATTTTGGAGAGTAGTGATATGTAAAGTGAAATTTAAATTTTGGTAAAAAGAAATGTAGAAATTAGGAGAAACCGAGAAATTCAGTTCAGAACATGGTATGATAATAATGATTTGTTTAAATTAGTGTTGATACCCGGTTAAGGTATAACTTATCGACCAAATACACTGTTTCAACTGTACTATCCTAATACTCCTAGGAATCCACGAAAACCATTAATACTCCCATCGACCCAAATAACCTTCCAACAACATTAGAAAGAAATTAAATTAAATTTAACAGCTAGATAAAAATAATTTAAATTAAATTAATTGATTATATAAGAAAATAAAATATAAGATATTTGTTCATAAACTTTCTCTACAATCAGTAAAATATAAAAAAAAACTAAAACATGCAATTTAGAAAAGAATGAAAATAAAATAATGAGAAAAGAAAAACAGAATTTTAAAATTCAACAGTAACATAAAATATAAAAAAATAATAAATAAAACAAAAGTAATTCACGTGAGCGTCTTTAAAACCTGTGATGCAAACATTTGTATGAACAGTAATAACAGTGCATTGTTTTTAATTTATGTATATCTAGTTCACTTGAGAGTCTTAATCGAATTGAACAATGTAATTTTGAATCATATTTGATAGCTTACGATCCATTTCAACTTGTATCAATAGTGTCCATTTTATTTTTGGACTTTTACTTGAATGTGCTTATGCCAAGTAGGCTAGGCTTAGTAAGAGAATGATTAGAATGTGCTAATATCCATGTTAACCCTCTTATTATGATAATAACAACCATAATTTGAAATGATGTCTACAATCATATGCAGTATGATCTTAATCCTCTCTTGCACACCTCCAAAATATAATATTGGAGAGAAGTACATGGACATGGGTAAATTATCGATATGTTAATCTAAACTCATCTAAATCCATTCAAATTAAAAAAGAATTTTTTTTAATAAACTCATCTAAATCCTTTCAAATTTGTCTGTTTCTTTTTAGGTCAAAACAAACATTTGTTACAAATGAAAATTCCTCTCATAACACTTCTTAATTAAATTCATTAATAGAAGGATTCACTTGCCATTTAAAGATCGGTCATTACAAAATTTTATAATTCAATACATCCTTCTAATATGAAATCTTTTTATTTTAAATTAATACTGGATTATAACTTTTACTATTTTCATCTCTATAAAAATGTTTATTTACATTTCATCTTTACTGTTATTTAATATAGTCATTATGTCTTCAACAAATTAATAGCTATAGGGTTACAAAATTTGTATATATAAAGAACTAAAATAAAAATATTTAACTCAGGTAATTTTAATAATATTATCGTGTATTAAAAAAATGTTACATATAATAAGACATAAAAATTAAGTAAATTTATTTTTTAATTAAAAATACTCTTAACATAATATATATATATATATATATATATATATATATATATATATATATATATTTGTTTTAGTTTTCCTAGTTATAATATTTTTGCAGTTTTGAAACAAAAATGGTCTTTGATGCAGTTCAATATTTAGTTTTTTTAGGGAGTATCATTTTAAGATCACAAATTCATAAATTTCATTCAGACTCTCTTGTATACAAAGATGATAAAAAATGTAACAAAAACAAAATATCGTGTTGTATGATTTCACATTTAGAAAATTCATATTTAAAATTTAACTTAAATGTTTTCAAAATAGTAAAAATTACAAGTTTTACTCTCTATCCATTTATATTTATTTTCAATATTATATTTGGACATATTATTATAAATTAGAAAAATTACACTATAAGACTCATATATTGTTTTTAGTAAAATGTTCATAGTTAGCAAATTTTGATATTTGAAGGATTTTAAAAATAAAGTCTTATAATATATATTGTATTTTTAATTATATTAGAATTTATCTATTACATGACTCACTACTAAAAATTCTCATATTATATGAGAATTTTCTTGCAAATTTGTTAAAAAAATTTGCAAGAAAAGATCTTTTCCTGCTATTTTTTCTAAGAATTTTAATTAGCAGGTAATTCCTTCGTGGGTAATTATTTTCTACAAAATTATAAAATTCTCAAGTATTTCTTACGAAATTTGTTGCGAAAAGTGTTTTATACAAAATATTTTATAGAAAAATTGCAGCAATTTCCTGAATTTTTTTTTATAACAATTTATAAGTATTTCACACAAAAAATTCAAAACAAAATTGACAAGATATATGAATTCTTTTAGTAGTGACTTTTAAAAAGAAAATCTAAAACATTAGAAAGAAATTAAATTCAATTTATTAGCTAGATAAAAATAAAATAAAATAAATTAATTAATTGTAGAAGAAAATAAAATATAAGATATTTGTTCATAAACTTTTTCTACAAACAGTAAAATATATATAAAAAAAACTAAAACAAATTAAAACATACAATTTTTTTATACTTTACTGGGTACCTAGAAGTAGTAAACTAATGATTCAGTAAAGAATGAAAAAAAAATGATATGATGAAAAACAAGACTGATACCATAATTCTTATTTGTCGACTTCTATCCTTTATTATCCTTTATTTATTTTGACATGATTTAGGATTGATTATTGATTAATGTATTATTATCTTTTTTTCTTTTAGAAAAATTAATGGTGAACACTAAGTTCATAAAATAAAGGATAAGAGTCAAAGAATAATTTTCTAAAAAAAAATCTTAATTTTAAAATTCAATGATAACGTAATGTTGGGAAGATGTCAAAAATAACATATAACCAAGCGCGGAAGCAAAATCCAAATCAAATCTTCTCTAAATAAATAATATGCAAAATAAAAAAATGCATAAAATAGAAAACGAAAAAACCAACAAACACCACAACTTTTAACCTGGGACAACCTCAATATGGAGGAAAAATTCATTGGACCTTTCCAGTAAAAACTTTCACTAATAAAAATTAATGATGAATACACCACAAGTTCTCTTCGAGATCCCAAGGATCAATAAAACATTATTTTCTTTACCAACAAGGTGGATAACAAACCCCCAATGTGTACTTTAAATAAACAATAGAGTGAACCCCAAAATATGAGAAGAGGAATAAAACCTTTTCTCCAAGGTAGTTTCTCTACACATACTTGCACAAGATAAACTGGTTGCTCTTTTCTTCTCCTTCACTCTCTTTGATGGCTTCTCACTAGAGGCACTCATAACTTCTTTCTCTCTGTCTCACTCTATTTTTTCTCTCATATCAATCTTGTTGTAAGTGTTGCATATTTAAATTGCATAATGGGTCGGGAGCCCATAAAAAAAACCTCCTTTTATTTTTCTTAATTAAATCAATGTGGACCCAATAAATTGGTGACCCACCTGACAAATCTCCCCCTCAACAATTAATTGGGGCCATAATCAACCAAACTGACTTTCTCCTTGCATATAACATATTTTCCTGTAGGTAAGATCTTTGTCATCATATCTTACCCATTCTCATCAGTATGGATTTTCTCTAATGACAATTACTTCATCTCTAATGCATCTTGTATCCAGTGATATCAGACTTGCTTTGACCCTGAATGAAAAGTTGAGTTCTTGCTAAGATGAATTGCACTTTGACTATCACAATATAAAACATATTTTTCTTGTGATAATCCTAACTCTTGTAGGAATTTCTGCATCCACAAGAGCTCTTTAACAACTTATGTAACAACAATATATTTCGCCTTTATAGAAGATAGAGCAACTCATTTTTGTAACCTGATTTGCCATGACACTGCTCCCCCTGCAAAAGTCATCAAAGAGCTAGAGGTAGATTTCTAAAATCCACATCACCAGCCATGTCTGCATCTGTGTAACTATTCAACACAGGCTTACCACTTCCAAAGCATAAACAAACTCTAGAAGTACCTTTGAGATACCTAAGTATCCATTTCACAACTTGCCAATGCTCTTTTCCAGGACTAGCAGGGAAATGACTCACAACACCAACAACATGAGCAATGTCTGGCCTTGTACACACCATGGCATGCATCATGCTACCAACTGCAGATGAATATGTAATCTTCTACATTTCTTCTTTCTGATACTCATTTGTAGGACAATCCTTTGAGCTCAACTTAAAGTGACCTGCGAGTAGAGTGCTAACAGGCTTTGAATTTTCACATTAAATCTCTCTAATACCTTTTAAATATATTTTTGTTGGGATAACCACAATTTTCCATTCTTCCTGTCACGAACAATTTTCATGCCAAAGATTTGTTTTGTAGGACCCAAATCCTTCATTGCAAAGGACTTTCACAACTCTCTTTTAAGACTTTGAATGTCATTTTTATCATGACCAACAATCAACATGTCATCAACATATAGAGCAAGAGAATAATATATTTTTCATTAGGAAATTTCTTTACAAAAACATAATGATCAAAAGAAGTTTTATCATACCCGTGATCCATCATGAAGGAATCAAATTTTCTATACCATTGCCTTAGAGCTTGTTTAAGCCCATACAAGCTCTTTCTCAATCTGCAAACAAAATTTTCTTTTCCTTTGACTCCAAAACCTTTTCAAACAAAATTTTCTTTTCCTTTGGCTGCAAAACCTTTTCAGTGTCTTTTACCTTGAGGCAACTTCACCAATTCAAAAGTATGATTCTCATCCTGAGGGGAATATTTTTGTTTTTGTGAGGGGACCACACTGCACTCGTCTGAGTCGATTTTAACCATCGGCTCTAATCCCACTTGTTGGGTCTTTCGAGAAAGGATCACCGGGGAGATACAACACCAATGAGCATGAGCCTAACCCACATATAAGGGATTGAGACCACTCTTAACCCAAAACCTTAATGTTGTGTTTGGATGAGGAAATTTAGGTGGGTGATTCATTTATTTGGAGAATTTGAAATTCTTTGCAATGAAATGCTTTGTTTGGATAGAGAAATTAAAAAGCATTTAAAAGGCATGTATTTTTTTAAAGTATTTCAATTAGTTAAATTAGAAGAAATTCAAATACCCTAAAAAAATGTGGAGTTTGAAATTCTTCTCACTCAACCTCACACTCTGGACTCAACCCAAACAGACCCGACAAACGCGACAACCATGACAGGTTAGGCTGGCCAGATGATCCAGACGGATTAGATCGACCTGATGACACAAACGGGTCGAGCATGCCCGACGACCCAGACGGATCAGGCGGGCCTGACGACCCAGACAGATTAGGCGGGCTCGACGACCCAGACGGGTTAGGCAGACCCAACGACCCAAACGGGTCAGACAGGCCTAACGACCCAGACGGACGGGATGACTTGATGACACATATGGGTAGGGCGGGTTTGACAACTCAAATAGGTTGGTCAAACCTGACAACCCATAACCAAGACGGGTTAGTGAGTTCGATGGCTCAAGCAAGACGGGCGAGCCTGGTGACCCATACGGGTTTGGTGAGCCAAACGACCTAGAGGTGTCGGGCGGGCCTAACGACCCAAATGTGTCGGGCGGGCCTGACGACCCAAATGTGTCGGGCAGGCCCAATGACCCGATCGACTCGTTGACCCGACAAGCATGACCGACCTGTTTCCAAATTTATCATGAACTCAAAACATAATTAAGCCTAAAATAAATATTGATAAAATAAAACTTTATCACACAAGAAATTCAATTATTTTGTTTAAACAAGAAATTGAAATGTAAGATATTTTAATTTCTTTATCCAAACAAGTTATTTAGAAAATGAAGGGAATTTGAATACAATGCATTTCAGTTTCTCAGCATTGTTGAAATGCTTCATCCAAACACAAGGTAAGGCAATGGGTTTATGGGTCTTTATCCTTATATAGTGCTCTACTTTCTCATTTCTAGCCAATGTGGGACTTAGACTCACACTTGGATTCCTAACACATAAGCAATATAAAAAATAATAAATAAAACAAAAATAATTCACGTGAGATTGGTTTCTAAAGCTTGTAGTCCCAAGCCAGGAATTTGTATTAGTAATGGCAACGATGCTTTGTGTTTTCTTCCAAATCAATTAATGTTTCGTTCCTTGTAAAAGACCTAACTCATTTCATTTCTTCTTCAGAGAGTATGTCTTGTTTCTTTCCTTTGAGATAACTAACTCATTTCTTTAGAGGAAGAAAAAGAATTTTCTAACCTCGTTAGAAAGGAAAAGTAGAAGTTGTAGCGCTTGTGTTCTTCTTCAAGAGGTAACTTATCTTATTAATTAGTACTTGCATAATATGTTTCAGTCTTCTTTTTCTCTTTATTTCTTCATTTTTCTTTTTTGCATCCTTTTTCTTTGAGAAAATTTGATAAAGCATAGTGTCAAGTGGAAGAAAGTTTGATAGAAAAATAGTTTTGCTTTGATGCATGACATCTCTCACTGTATTCATTTACTTTTTACAACTTTTTTATATGCTCTCTGTCATTTATATCCACATAAAGTGCAATTTCTTTCATGCATATCCATGTCAAAAAAAATTTCTCTCATGTCTGAAAACCGTGAAGAAATGGTTCATTTCATCACGGTTTTGGTTCAAGAAAAAATTTCAAAGTTATTCTATTTCTGCATGCGGTAATTTTTCTTTACTTACATTTTATAGACAATATTCATAGAATATAAATGTGTTTATATCTTCAAATATATAAAAATTTTCAATTACTTGCTTTATCTTGATTGCTACAGAATAAATAAGTAGAGTCTACATTTTTTTGTTATGAACTTGGTAAACCTTTCATTTTAGTGTGTTAGTGTGTTGTCACTTTTTCGATGTTTGATTCTTCAATTATTATATTTTTTATCTTTAATTAATGATGATTTTTATTTGAAAGTGAATTTGACTTGTTTGAATGGATGTTTTTGTTTTTATGTTTTTTATAGTTGTTCACATGAATATGTATCATATATATATATATATATATATATATATATATATATATATATATATATATTGTGATAGTAAGTGTGAGCATGATATTTTAAAGAAATTTATGATAACATGTGTCAAAATTTTATACTTTAACATGCATTGCTTGTGTGGCGCAAATATTTAATATTTATAAAAAAATATATTAATTTTATAATTTTTTATTCACAATTTTTTTAATTGGGTAAATTTATTAAATTTTATCTTATATTTTTATGATTTTAAAGTAGTGTTACTAAGTATTGTTTTGGACATGAGCAACATTTGGATAAAATATGTGAATAAATATGTTCATAAATTTTTTTCATATAATAATGTATGTAATTTAAATTTGTAAAGTCAATTAGAGTATTATTTTTTTATGGTTTAACCATTCACTTTTATATTTGTAAGAGTTAAACCTAATTCATAATTAAAATATTTTGAGAGTTTAACGATGTAATCCCATCATGTTCTAAATATGTTTTTATTGTATTAGTTCTAAGACAACAACGAATAATATAAATGGGATTTGCTAATATATATATAACTGTTATAAAATAAAGCATAATAGAGAGAATAGAGAAGAATAAACAATAGAATGAAGAATAGAGAATGAGAGAATAGGGAGCAATTTCTGTGTGTCATGTTATTGATAGGAAGAGTCATATTTATAGATATAACATGGTGACCCATAAAGGACACAAATCAAATAATTAATATAAATATTTACATAAAGAGTAATGAATCATATGAGTATCAATCATATCAATCATATGAGTAATTGTATCAAATCAATGGACGACCATTAATTCATAATACACCCCTTAGGTGTCCATTGATAAGAGAATGTGCCTCGTTAAAACCTTTCTAGAAAAAATCCTTTGGGATAAAAACCCAGTGAAGGAAAAGAAGTACATCATTCTACATAATAATGTTCTTTACATCTTCTATTTCTCCCCCTCATGTAAACTTACATCATTAAGATGACGAAGTCTAATCTTGTGGACCAATTGCTCAACAATTCTTCTTGGCAAAAACTTTATAATTAAACCTGCCAGATTTTCACATGAATGAATCTTTTGGATATTTATATCATCCTTTCAATATACTATTGTCTTCATATATAGTCATTTTTGTTGGGGATAGCCACAAGTTTCTTGCACATGTTGAATAATAGATCTTAACCAAACATATTCACAACTTTCCTCATAATTCTATATGATTAGACGATATTGTTACTATGGTTTGTTTCATATACCATCATGAAACCATTGTGCTGCCACATGTGAACAAACATCTTGTTTGTGATCAACCATTGTGAGAATATGTAAAATAACATGCATATACATAACCCATTAGGTCTGATTCTGAATCATTTGGATGAAATAATCTTATATTCGTAGTACCTTTAAGGTAACAAAACATATGTTTTACTCCAAATCATTTTCTTCTTGTAGTTGAAGAACTATATCTTGTTTAACAAATTTACAGCAAATGCAATATCAGGTCGAGTATAATTAGCAAGATACATTAGTGTTTCTATGACACTAAGATATAGTACTTCTGGACCAAAAAGATCTTCATCATTTTATTGAGGTCTAAAAAGAGTATTTATCAACATCTAACGACCTCACAACTATTGGAGTGCATAATGGACATGTCTTGTCCATTTAGAACATTTTAAGCACCTTAATCATATAAGCCTCTTGATGTATAAAAACAATTTTATTTAAATACTCAATTTCTAATTTCAAACAAGACTTTGCCCTTCAAAGATCATTCATCTCAAATTCTTTCTTTGAGCAATCAATTGCCTTGTGAGCTCATCAAGAGTTCCAACGATGTTTATGTCATCTACACAAACAATAATTATGGCAAATTGATTTTCTAATATTTTCATATAAATACAAGGACAAAAAAATCATTTCTAAATCCTTCTTTTAACAAGTACTCAATAAAACGGTTATACCACACACGTCCTGATTGTTTTAATCAATAAAAGGTCTTGTTCAATTTTATTGAATACCCTCTTTAGAATTTTCTTTGTTGGGTAAATAAAATCCTTTAGGTATTTTTATATAAATAAGATTCTCAAGAGAACCGTACAAATAAGCTGTAACATCGTCCATTAGATGTAAATGCAAACCTTATTGTGCAACTAGGATAATCAAATATTGCAATGTTGTTGCATCCATTACTAGTGAAGATGTCTTTTCACAAATCAATATCAAGTTTTGTTAAAAAAACTTAAGCAACCAATTGTGCTTTGTATCTAACAATGTCATCATTCCTTATTTAACTTTTGCACAAAAATCCATATGTACCCAATGGGTTTCGCACCTTCAAGTGTGCGAACTATAGGTCTAAAAACCTTTCATTTAGCAAGCAAATCTAATTATGATTCTTTGCATATTTTCATTTTGGCCAATCATTTCTTTGTCGACAATCTTCAACGATCATTGGTTATTGATCCTCATTGTCATTCATAACATTCATCGCTATATTATATGTAAAAGTTTTGTCAATGTTGACTTCATTTTGGTTCCATATTTATGATTCATGACATAATTTATTGAGATCTCATCATTTTGAACAATTTCAGGTACCTGAGGTTCTTCTGGAACTGAATCATTAATTATGTCAAATGAATCTTTTGGGATTTCCACCTTTTTGTTTAGGTCATCTTGCATTTTAGCTCTCATTCTCATTCAAGAGACTTTATCTTTGGAACCTATAGACCTAACACGCTTCAAGCGTGTCTTTGGAACTAACAGGCCTACCATGCTTTAGGCATGTTATGAATCAATATCAATTATCTTTAGATTATTAACAGTTGGTATTAGTTACCCTTTTTCTATCAGTAAAACATAAGGTAATTGATTGACTAGTTTTGAAAGTGAATTATCCTTTGAACTTCTAGTTCATTAGTTCACATTCTTTTATACAAGGATCAAGATGAGATAATGATACTTCATTCCAACCAATACCTTTTTCCAATTGTTTTCTTTCTCCCCCTAATGTTGAAAAAACTTATTTATCAAAGTGACAGTCGAAAAGTCGAATTGTAAATAAGTTTCTTGTTGGTAGTTGAAGATATTTCATGATTGAGGGAGAATCATATCCAACATATATTCTCAATTGTCTCTGAGGACCCATCATAGTCCCTTTTGGTGGGGAAAACATATACATCATTCCAAAAAAATTCTTACATGAGAATATTAGGTCATTGACCAAAAACCAACTGCATAATAGAGTATTTGTGATAACTTATTGGTTTGATGCGAATCAATAATACAACATGCAAAATTTCATATCCCCAAGTAGCCATTGGAATATTAACTCTCATAAGTAATGGTCTTGCAACCAATTTTAGATGGTTTAGTAATGATTCCACAAGTCTATTTTGAGTATGAACGTCTGGTATTGGATGCTCAACTTCAATTTTAATTGATATACAATACTCATGAAAAGCATGAGATGTAATTTCACCAGTATTATCAAAACAAATTTTCTTAATTGGATAATCTGGGAGGTGACCTCTTAACTATACTAATAATTTTGCAAATCCTTGATTGCGAGTTGATAATAAACAAACATGTGACCATCTAATAGATGCATCAATTAAAACCATGAAATATATAAATGATCTACATGGTAGGTGTATTGGACCATAAATATCACCATGTATTCGTTTTGAAAATGAGATTGACCTATTTCTAATTTTTTCTGGTGATGGTCTTATTATCAACTTTTATGAACGTATAGTACATGAGAAGTCATTGATCTAAAGAAGTTTCTTGACTCTTAAGTGGGTGTCCACATGAGTTTTTCAACCTTTTTTTTTTGCATCATAAAAGATCCAGGATGACCCAATTGATCATACCAAACAAGGAGTTCATTTTAATCCGTAAACTTCTAGTTTACCATGACATGCATTTTAATTGTACTAATATATGTGTAGTACAAATCATCCAACTGATCATGCCAAACAAGGCATTCATTTTGATTCATAAACTTCTGGTTTACCATGACATGCATTTCAATTTTACTAATATATATATATATATATATATATATATATATATATAGTACAAATCATAAGAGAATGTTGATAATTTCTCCAATACACCTTTTTTTTTTTCAACTCAATCGAAGAGATATAAAGATATTTCATATCTTTTTCATTGTTTGTCTCAATATGATTTCCATTTAGACAAATACTCTTGAAACTTAATAAGTTTCTATTCAACTTCTTGGCAGAAGTATAATAGCTCTTCTGGAGCCTTCAAATATATTTGTTGTACTATAAATAATACTAACATTGATATCTCACATTACCAAACAAGAGAAAATTCATTACTCTTGAGAATTGTATAAGTTGTTGCATTATCAATAAGGCACATATCCTCATCATTGATACTAGTGTCAACATTCGTTTTTCATATAAACGTAAATATCAATATGAGATTTTTTTTAACACTCTCATAACCAATGAGGTGATCAATACTTCCATTTGGTTTAGCAAATAAAATAATAATATCAAGATGAGTAGCAGCATCCATATACCATAATCTGAATCACCATCTTCATAAGCAAAATGTGTTTTTATTATTTGTAAGATGCTTTGGTGTACGACAAGTACAACTCAAATGGCCTTTACTATCGTAATGATAATACATAATTTCATCTTATTTGCTAATATTTTCACACTTTTTTTCCTTTTTTTTTCACATTATTATGCCGCTTCTGGTGACAAAATGTGTCTTTGAAATTTTCTTTATAACCATGTCCATAATCAATATCACGATCACAATCATGAAAATATAAATCAAATGTTACTGGATTGACTTTTGGGAATGGAGCATAACCAATTGGACATACTTCATGAATTTCTATCAAAAGCTCATTGCTTTGTTCAGCCATACAAAGGCATGAAATAAATTTATAATATTATTTACTGTATTCACTTTTGGGAATGGAGCAGATTAGGCATATCTCATGATTTTTCATCAAAAGCTTTATTGCTTTGTCCAGCCACACAAAAGTATGAATAAATTCATAATATTTGTGAAATCTCTATTCACAATATTGTTCTCGTAGGAACAAATTAGTTGCTCAGATGCATTAGTATCCAATATAAGTAATTATTCCTTGTAATATCAGAGGACATAAATCCAAATTTTGCATTGTTTCGAGTGTTTAGAACTAACACATAATAATAATAATAATAATCACCATACTAATAATAATAATAATAATAATAATAATAATAATAATAATAATAATAATAATAATAATAATAATAAGATGGAGAAGAAAATTGATAAAGTCAAACAATTTTTATCCCAAGAATAAGAATATATGATAAAATTGTAAATGAAGAAAGGATTAGAAAGAGTCTAGGTTGAGACACGCAGAACACTGTCTTTAAAAGAGAAAAAAACTTCCACTAGCCCTTAGTTGGTTGAAACATGGTGTTGATAACATGTTATAAAATAAAGCATAATAGAGAGAAGAGAGAAGAATAGACAATAGAATGAAGAATAAAGAATGAGAGAATATGGAGCAATTTCTGTGTGTCATGTTATTGATAGGAAGAGTCCTATTTATAGATACAACATGGTGACCCATAAAGGATACAAATAAAATAATTAATATAAATATTTACATAAAGAGTAATGAATCATGTAAGTATCAATCATATCAATCATATGAGTAATTGTATCAAATCAATGGACGACCATTAATTCATAAAAATAACAATATATAAAGAGGATTCCCTATTTTGTGTCCACATTTTAAAATACCAAATTTACCCTTTAAAATAAAATTATTTATTAAATTTTTGAAAATTGATCGTTACTTTTACAAAACATTTTTCTCTATATATCAACAATTATTCTCTTATCTTTTCTTATATATTTCACTTTATTTTTAATAAATATAATTTTATTTTATATATTAACTTAATATCATTATATTAATATAAAATCATACATATTTAAAAAATGCGTACACACAGACGCGACAACGCTTGTCTGTACGCTAGTATGTATGTATGTATGTATATATATATATATATATATATATATATATATATATATATATATATATTGTCTAAAGAGAATTTTCTTGTGGAAACTTAGGTATGGGGAGAATGTTGAAGAGGTGGCACAATTGGCTGATTGAACATGTTTGAAGTGTCGAGACTTTTGCAACCGTATTTTCTTCCAGTGGATTTCTTTTCTTTTTTTTATCTATTTTTTCTTTAGTTTGTATTTTATTCATGAATTAATTTTGGATTTATTTTTATAGGAAGTAATGAGACGAACAATATAATCTCTTATATCATATTGTCAATGAATTTGAAAACAAATTAAAAACTCCTAGAATGTTTTGGCCGGTCCTTTGTTTCGAATTGAAGGAATATGAAAATCTTCTCATTAGGTACATTAATTTTTTTATTTTTTTATTTATTTTTGTGGTGTCTAATTTTTCATTTTGGAGTGTGGTGATTTTGTAATTATTGTTTGTTATTTCATTTGTTTCTTGATTTTGTGATGCATTTAGATAATAACACTTTTGTTTTGTTGGTTTTTAACTTTCAAGTGCCGACAAAAAGAGAGAGAATGTTGTTGCAACATGCAAGAACTTAAAGAAAGCAAAGTTTTGGCACAAGTGCCTCTGACTGGGATTCAAGAGCACAAATGAAAAAGGTATGTCATGATTAATTGATTATGAGTGCATCATTCATGTTATCTTGGCTAAAATTCTCCACTTTCATCAAAATATTTTGGTGTGGTACAAAAATCCCTGGTTCAAATTATCCTAGTTGTAAACAAGTAGTTATCAGCACAAGACTTTAAAAACAAAAATAAAATTTTGGTTTGTGTATGGCAAACAACTGTTCTTCATGTATGTATTTTTGTTTCTTAAATAAATTAATGCTCTTGACAAGGCCAAAATGGAAAGTTTGGATACGTTATATCTTTCTAGCTTTAATGTTTTTTTATTGTAAGGGATTACATTTTTTTTTCTAATGTTAGAAGAGAACAATGGATGTGATGCCACGAGAATCAATCCAGAGTTTGTGGAAAACATTGGGATTTAATGTTTTTCTATTGTAAGAGTTGATGTTTGTTTTTCTAATGTTAGAAGAGAAAAATGGATGTGATGCCACGAGAATCAATCCAGAGTTTGTGGACAATATTGGGATGACATTTTGGAACTTACAAAGTTACACTGATGAATTTGTTATTTTGCGACAAGGCAATTCACAAAATTCATAAGCTCAATTTTTTTGACTGAGATGATACCATTTTGACTTCGAGTTTAGCAAGTTTTTTGAAAGAATGCAACATGTAGATATAAAAATAGAAATGAGCAGTTTATGTTTGGTTGACATGTTTTCAAAGCTCCAAAATTAGCACGGGAAATCAAGCGATTAGGTTAAATTTGGGTTGTTCCCTTTCAATTCATTATTTATGAAACTCCATCTTTGCTCTTAGAGTATCCTTGTTCTAAGCCTAAACTTTGACCAACCTTAAAATAGTCTATCTTTATCAATTCCAAATCCAAATTGGGACAGTCACTTTGTTTGTAATTCATATATTCCCATCATTCATTCTGAATTAGGGCATTTATTTACATTGAAAAATTTGATCACATTAGGGGCCACTTATGAAGATCCCGTCATTTTTCAATCTCCTCAATTGAGAGAAGCCAAACATGCTTTTGCACCCTAAGACCATCCTAGGCTCCCACACTAGGGGCAAATTTTTAAAGTCACCATCATTTCCTTCATACCATCAATAACTAGGGAAACCCCAAATACATTTTGTGCCCCAAGACCAATTCAAATTGGGGCAACTTCCTTATTAATAATCATCACCTCATCCAAGCCTTTTCAAACCCTTAGCGATTTTTGCATGTCATTCAAATAGTGTTTCAAAAGAATGATTAAAAGAAGGGTTTGTTAGTAAATTGCTTAGACCAAATAAATGATTTAGAAAAGTAAAAAAAATTTCAAAGTAGAATGATTTTATGAATTCGAAATAACAATGAAATGGGGATCAATTCGAATTTGTTTCAAAAAAATGCAAAAAGAAAAATTCATACATAAGGTATTTGATACATCATACCAAGTCATGCATACATGAGTCATTCATATTTGTGAATAAAATAATTTCCTTGCTATCAATTAAAATAAAGGAAAATTGAACAATGAAAAAAAAAGCAAATTTGATCCAGGCATCCATGCATCCATGTATGCATCATCATATAAGTTCAAAAAGAAAATCATAATATCTCATGCATCATCACATCATGTCAACCATGATACTCCATAGAATCATTGAAAATCATTTCCAAAAAAATAAACAAAGAAATTTGAAAAAAGTCAGCAATGAAAATTTTTTTTGTGTAAGTCTCACAAATGTTAGGCATTCACGCAGTGTTTGTCGACACTTGAAGAGCAAAATTCAAGTTCTTCTTTTATACATCAAGACCCTCTGTAAGGCAATGGTCATTGATTTCTTTCCTTTCGATATAGACATTTTCCTCAGAAATGGTCTAATTTCTTTCTTCAAAAAGTCAGAAAAGAAAATAATAAAACAAAGTGATTTTCATATCAGAATCCTCTACGTGGTAATGGTCACTGAATCTTTTGGATAGAGACCCTCTCTCTAGGATTGGTCTAAGTTTTTTCAAAAAGTAAAATTTGCAAAAAGAATGTGATTTTTAGATCGGGATCCTCTACATGGTAGTGGTCACCAAATCTTTTGGATAGAGACCTTTTCCTCGATATTGGTCTAATCTCATTTTTAAAAGTCAAATTTGCAAAAAAGAATGTGATTTTTAGATAGGGACCCTCTACATGGTAGTGGTCACCAAATCTTTTGAATAAAGACTCTCTCTTCGGTATTGGTCTAATCTTATTTTCAAAAAGTCAAATTTGCAAAAAGAATGCGGTTTCCCGGGTCGGAAGCCTCTACATGGTAAAGGTCACTGAATTCTGACCCTCTCATTGGGACTGGTCTAATATGTTTTTTTTTCAAAAATTAAAAAAAAATATGGTTTTTCAGGTCGAGACCCTCTACATGGTAATGATCATTGAATCTTTTGGATATAGACCTTCCCCTCAGGATTAGTCTAATTTGTTTTTTTTTTCCAAAAAAGTAAAAAAAATGGGGTGTTAGATGAAGACCCTTTATTTGGTCAAGTTTGTCTTTAACTTTGTCTTCTTTTGTAACCCGAACAAAATTAGTGTTTCTATCTTTACTTATCTTTTACTACGATAATATGAAAAAGTCAAACTTTAATATTATCTAGTAAAATATAAATAAAAAGGGGCATCTGTCAACACCCAATTTCGTTTGGGTCGAAAAAAAATAAAAAAATGAAATGTTTTTTAGTTAATGGTAAATAAAAAAAATGAATTAATTTTTTTCAAGGACTTTCAAACTTTAATTTTAGTAAAAAAAAAATGAGGGATAAAAAAAAGAAGAAAAAAAGAAGAAGGAAGAGCCCAATTTGTTTTTAATTGTGACATAATTATTCTTGAGCCCAACAACTCAACATATCTTAACATATCTTTTATCCTTATCCTTTGTTTTGATAGAGAAACTAGTGATATGATTCTAATAATTAAAAACAATATCTCTTCATATAATTAGAATCAATATTACTAATTGGGATTGATTTTGTGCTCTGATTTATTAATGATTAGAATCAATATTAACGATCTTTTTTTATATTGTGCTCTGATTTGCTATGATTTTATTCCCATAATGTGTTGTTATCATGATCAATTTCTTCCTTATATTGTTCATTATAATTAAGGCTAGGATTGCATTGATATTGCAATTTGTGAATATAAATAGACAGTCTGTCATATGAAAAGGGATCGAAAAAGAAAACAAAATTTTCTCTACACTTCCTCTCTACTTCTCGTTACCACCCACACAGACACACCTATTTTTTTTTTATCTCTCTTGGAACAAAAATTAGAAAAGGAGGCAAGACAAAAAAAGAGAAAAAGGTAGTTATGATATACAAAATGAGAGGGTGAGATTGATACAAGAGAAGAGGAATTAAGAAGTGTAGAAGGTATGCCACTAAAAGGAGGCAATACAAAAAAAGAGAAAAGACAGTTATAATATACAAAATGAGAGGATGAGATTGATACAAGAGAAGAGGAATTGAGAAGTGTAGAAGTATGTCATTGTCGTTATTTTTTTAATTTATTCATTCCTTTTTTCTTAAATTATCTTTTAATATTGAACGTGTTTTGTTTTACACCTAACTTCGGTCTTTTGCTTAAGGATATTATTTTATACTGTTCAAAAATATTTTATTTTAAAAATCATAAAAAATAGTTTTCTTCATTTCTTTTAGTGTTTGTTCGGTCGTTCGCGTGACACCAATTTTTAAATTTCTTTTTTTAAAAAAATATAAAAAAATATAAATAACTAAAGATTAAAAACAATTTTCTTTATTTAATTTTTGTGTCTGTCCAGTTGTTCAAACTCATTTCCAAATAATTAAAAATATCAAAAAAACATAAAAACGTCTTAAAAATTCACCAAATAAAAATCGTATATTTTCTCGAATAGGTTTTTCATAAAAGAACTACGTAACCTTGATTTTCTATGGTAAACATAGATACGTAGGAGGAGCGAGGATTAATACTTATTTGTCCTAAAAAACTATAAAAAAATATTTTTGTTTCTTTTGTACATCATTTTATTATTATTTTTGGGAAAAATTAAAAATTTTGAAAACCACATCCTTTTGCATGTTTAATTAAAGTCTTAGGACGGACGTTGTAGGATGGTATTTTTTTTTTCAGACATTGTCTTATATTTTTTATTTTTTCAGAATAAACTATGGTGGCGACTAAAAATTCTGTTTTTAATATTTTATTTCGGTTGCAACAAAAATATAATAATTTTTTAAATTAAATTAAGTATTTTGGTGTTAGTCCTTGATATAGTATATTTAGTAAATTAAAATTTGATATGTTTAAAAAAAATATATTTTGTTAAAATATTTTGTTCTACACTCGTATGATTTTTGAAATAAAATATTTATTAAAATTTAAATTTAGATTAAATGTATTTAGGAATCGTTAAAAATATTTAATATATTTATTATCATAGGTAAGCGAGTCAAGTTATTCTCATGTAGCAATCTTCTCTTTATTACACACTTTATCGTTGCAAGAAAAAGTTATTTTATTATTATTATTATTATAATTATAATTAATATTGACAATTAATATTAGTTATTATATAAATATTATTATTTATTATATTTAATTATTATATATATATATATATTATTAATTATTATGTATATATATATTATTTTTAGTTTTTATTCATTATTACTATTTATTTATTTATTTATTTATTCATTATTATCATTGTTATTATTATTATTATTTTTTATATTGTCTCATTAACAACCAATTTTAGTGATGAAAGAGTGGTTAGTCGTAGTGATCAATTTAGATATCAATTTATAAAATAAAAAATTATTAATTACTAAAATGTCAATCTTATAAATAAAAAATTATACTTGGTCTTTAATTTGATTTCTAAACTTTAGCTAGGAACTTGTTTCTAAATTGGTATCTAATTAATTAATAACCAATTTAATAATCAATTATAATTTTTTGATTCATAATAATAATAATTTTTTATTTTGTAAATTGGTATATAAATTAGTGACTATAATAATTAATAACTTTTGATTATTAAAATTGATTGTTAATCAAATATTTTCATGTTATGATTCATCCTTTCAAATCTTCTCTACATTAAAGAAATGTAAAAAAGTCTCCCATCTATTAATAGACATACAAAAAAGTTGTTCCACATCCTCTCCTTCTCTATTCTTCTTTTACTTCTTCTCTCTATTATTAGCTCTATTTTATAACACGTTATCAACACGATGTTCCAACCAAAATCAACTTAGGACTAGTGGAAGCTTTTTCTCTCTAACGATAGTGCTCTGCATGTCTCAAATCAAGCTCTTTTTAATCCTTTCTTCATTTACAATTTTACCTTATATTCTTATTCTTGTGATAAGAATTGTTTGACTTTATCAATGTTCATTTCGTCTTATTATTTTTAGTTTTATTATGATGGTGATTATTATTATTATTTTTATGATGAATATTATTATTATTATTATGATTATTATAAAGAAAATTTCAAAGACACATTTTGTCACCAGAAGTGGCACAATAATGTGAAAAAGGGAAAAGAAAAATATGAAAATATTAGCAAATAAGATGAAAATATATATTATCATTAGAATGGTAACCGTCATTTGAGTTGTACTTGTCGTATGCCAAAGCATCTCACAAATAATGAGAAGAACATAGAAACACACCTTGCTCGTGAAGATAGTGATTCTAATTATGGTCATATGGATGCTACTCGTCTTGATATTATTATTTTCTTTGTTAAACCAAATGGACAAATGGAAGCATTAATCATCTCATTGGTTATGAGAGTGTTAAAAAATGATTATAAAAATATTGATATTTATATTTATAGGAAGAATGAAGGTTGGCACTAGCACTAATGATGAAGATATATGTCTTATTGATAGTGCTACAATTCATACATTGTCTTATCAATGGACACACCCAATAGGAGTGTTATGAAGTAATGATCGTCCATTGATTTGATATCGTTACTCATATGATTGATACTATTATAATTCATGACTCTTTATGTAAATATTTGTATTAATTATTTGATTTGTATCCTTTATGGGTTACCATATTGTATCTATAACTATGACTCTTCCTACAAGTAATACGACACACAATAAAGTTGTTCCCCATTCTCTTCTTCTCTATTATTCCTTACTTCTTATCTCTATTATTAACTCTATTTTATAACTATGTTTTTATTCCCTCACAACTCCAAAAATCCGAACACGATTATACCCGCAAATCCATTCTTCAAAATCCTTCGATCTCGCAAATCTTTTGTGCGAACCCACTCTAAAAGATACTAATAATACACGAATTCTCATGCATAGTAAAGAAAACTAAAACTATAAAATTAATGGAACTAAAAAGGAATAAATACACGAATACTCATGCATAGGTAGAAAAACACTAAAACTTATTTATACTTTGAACTAAGGAAGATACACTCTCAAAAAAGTTTCTCAAACATGAAAAAGATGATTATACCCCTTTGACCATTTTTACTTTAAATATGTGTTAATAAAATATTTCTGTTCTATGTTAGAAATTTATACTTTTTTGTTTAGTGCTCTACCTAATAATTATTTGCATTTTATCTATATAGTGGCACTCGTTTTCTTTTAACCCATATTTGTATTTAAATTTCACTTTTAGTCAAGTAACTACTTTTTTTTTTTAATTATAGAAATCAGTGTGTTTTCAATACTTTTCAATTTTTTTGTGTCATCACACGATTAAAAAGAATTAATGGATACATAGTTAATGACACCTGAATAATAAAATTCAAAGGTAAAATAAAATTAAAATATTTAATTTAGAGGGCACTCTTATAAAAGATATTGAGTACTAAAAAATAGAAATAGTACATATATTTGGGGTAGCAATGTGAGTCCGCTTGACCCATTTAAATTAGAGTTCTCAAAGTGAGTTAAAACTCGTGAACTAACTTGGTCCATCACAGATTTGAGTTGGATTGGATAAAAAATAATTTACAAATTTTAGTATGGAGAAAAAATGGACTTGGTCCAATAAAAATCTAGGTCACAAGTTGGTTCACCAACTTAGACATAAAAAAAAAAACACATCACTCTTAATTGGTTGTTTCTTCCTATGCCTACATTCTAATATCACATCATATTACCCATTTATTTTTGGGATGAATGATTTATTTATTGTATAAAATGAGAAAAAAAAAATTAAAATAGGTTTGGACTTTTAGATTTTAGTAACATTAAAAAAATGTTAGATTGAAGAAAAATAAAGTAATTTTTTTAATTAAGTGAGTCAATCCGTTTATTTAACCCACCAATCCTGTGGTGGGCAAGGTCAGATTCAAATTTCTTGAGCTCACTAATGAGTGAGATGGGTTGGCAATGGCAGATCTTCAGACAAAATACAGGGGGTGCCAAAATAAAGGGTTAAATATAAATTTTGGTCTCTTAATTTTAGTAAAAATTAGAATTAGTTTCTCTTCAAAACTTTGGTCTAATTTAATTTCCTAACCTTAAAAATACATGAATTTAATCATTTTAATCAAATTTTATTAAGCTTATTTGACGTTTAAAATGTGTTTCTCATATAACATTGAAGTAGAAATATGTTAAATAGTGTAAGTAACTTAGATGATATATATGTAAACGCATTTCATGATAGCATTTAAGTTATTTACACCATTTAACACATTGTCGCTTTAATGTTAGTTGAGAAATGCGTTTGAAACGTCAAATAATCTTAACAAAATTTGGTTAAAATAATTAAATTCACACATCGATAAAGATATGAGACTAAATTAGCCCAAATTTTTGAGGAGAGACTAATTTCAATTTTAACTAAAAGTTAAGAAACCAAATAAATATTTAATAACAAAATAAATGCATAAAAGTTTTGTAGATGCAAAACACATAAATCACATCAAACACTTAAAAAAATGGTTTTAGCAAGGGTCCCCCCTCCCCCCACTTGGTATGTTACCTGTGATTTGACTTTTCCTTGGTAAAACAAGTGTCACCAACAAATTATCAATGATTTTGAATAATACTTGGTGAAGTTAAACTTTCCTAGAGTTTCATAAGTCCCATAAATTATTAGAGGTTTCAAAACCCCGATACTTCCAAACCCCTTTTACTATTACATTATCATCTTTTTGTTTTTTTTCTTGGGGTTTCAAACCCTCGTTATTTTTATAAGTTCTTTTTAGTGCAGGTAAATTGATTTTTTTTAATACACATAAATACAAGAGGCAAATGAAAAAGACAAGAGGCAAATATTTTGAAATGATGGTATTATACTGAATATAACATATATTAACGGAAAGAAGTACATAGTTTAGATTTTGAAGATAAAATAATGTAAAACAACTCGTTTAGGTGAAACTAGGAAACATTTCGATATCTTTGTTCACTATCATAAAATTGGACAAAAGGAAAATCAAATAACAATCTTCAATCACACCCTTATCAAATAGCTAACATTCAAAAGTTAGTCATAATTAGTAACATCCAAATTACAATATAAAATAATATTAACATATTAAGATTTAAATATTACCATATTGGATACTTATTCATTAACAACATTGGTTATTCTATGAGTTTGTTTTAATGTTGAGAGGAGCCAAGCTTGATAAGACACGGTGATGTTGTTAAAGGAGTTTTGCTGGTGATTCAAATGATATTAAGAAGAAAAAAATAGAAAATTTGTAAGTAATATAGTTACTAATTGTATCTGATATCTTTACATGAAAATAAAGCATGGTCCATCAAAAAAAAAAAAAAAAAAATAAAGGGGGGGTTT
>Ga0214544_1003136_pt1 | contig 34555 bp, 10 predicted proteins | sample CNSS3metaG_FD_160074 | JGI IMG/M metagenome (GOLD analysis project Ga0214544, IMG submission 160074) | Root nodule microbial communities from cowpea collected in UCLA plant growth center, Los Angeles, California, USA - CNSS3 | ecosystem: Host-associated > Plants > Roots > Nodule | place: USA...
CGCAATACAAATAACAACAACACAAGAATAAAAGCACACAAAACAATAAATACATTGAACAAAACCCCAAAAATTACCACAATGTCAGACAAAACTAAAAACCCTAAATGGCAGTGAATGCCTGCGCGAGTGGTTCGTCTACTGAATGGCAGGAACACATACCTTTCTTCCACCGCTAAACCCACGTCGCTGTCAAGGATGCTTCCGATCATGTACTGATTGCCAGTGAAAGCAAGCGCGAATCGATTCGCCGGTATCGTCTTCTCCCCTCTTTTGTTCTTCGAACTACACCAGTAACTTTACCAAAATTCCTTTTTAATTTTTTGCCTTCTACAATTAATTTTTACCATAACGTTAAATTACTTCTCCCACCAACAATATCCACGTCACTAATTCTCTGATGGCCACGTGTTATTTTCTTGCTTCTCAGACCAACTTAAATCAGTCAACGTTAACCACTGTAATGGCGTCTAAATTATTGGACCCAATTGATGCACATAAACGTATTTGGGTACGCAATTGATACTTTTTTAAAAGCGGGTACCAATTTGACACTCTAGTACCAAACTGGATACCTTGCGATTAATTAAACCTTTTTTAAAAGTAATAAATATTGAAATTAAGAGGATCATTCAATTTTCTGGAAGAGAATATACAAATAATTAAACATGAATCATATAAGTTTCTTAATAATATAAAATAAAAATTATATATTTTTATCTTTTTTCAAAAAATTTCTTACAAAATTATTAGTAAAAAAGAATTTACTTACAAATTTAATTTTGGAGGAAAACTTAGTTTAATTTTTTTTTTCAAAAAATTACTTGTAAATTTAAAATAGATAAGAAAATTATTCACGAAATTTAAATTTATAGAAAAAGTACCTGTTGTCTATTAAATTAAATTTTTTAAGAAAATTTGTTACAAATCTTTTTTGCAAGAAAATTTGTTACATATATTTTTTTATAAAAATTTTGTAATAAAATTTTGTAATTTTTAAGTTTTATAATATTATTTATGAAAAAATTACCAATCAAAGTTTATAAAAAAAAATATGAAATATATTTCTTGTAAATTTTTGTAAAAAATATAAAAAAAAATTTCTACCAAATATGAAAAATTCTAATAATATTCTACATTATTTTTTACCTAACTATACATACATATCTACATAATATATATAATTTCACGAAATTTAAAACATAAATTCTAAAAGGAGTCCATACGTTTTGTTTTGTTTAAGTAATGATTTATTGATATTTTACTTTAACACTTCTCTCCCGAAGATTAATAGTGTAAAGTTGAACACCATAAGGACAATTCTTCCCCAACTCATGTATATGTTAAATATATTCTGTTACTCTTCTGCACAAATTTATAGACATGAATCAAGTTTGACACTCATGAGATACACATTACAGAACTTTTCAAAAATCCTATTAGAGAGGTTTTCAGATTAACTACGGAAACAAAAAGGAAATACAGTACTAGATTAACTACAAAAAGATAATGCAAGGATAAAGACAAATATTTTACGAGGTTAAATATTTTTTAGTCTTTGAAATTAGTCAATTTTGAAATTTTTGACTAATTTAGTCTTTTATCTCTCAAAATACGTAGATTTAATTCTTTTAATCAAATTTTGTTAAGTTTATTTAATATTTTAAATGCGTTGCATAAAAGTATTTGACTTAACTTTAAAATAAAAATATGTCAAACAGTATAAACAACTCAAACAGAATCATCAAATGCGTACGAAACATCAAATAAATATAACAAAATTATTAGATAAAAATATTAAATTTACGTATTTCGAAAAAATTTAAGAACTACATTGATTCAAAATTTTAAAATTAATTAATTCTAAAATTGACTGAAAGTGAAAATTAAGGGACCAAAGTATATTTAACCATAATTATAAATGCATTATGTCAAAATGAAAAAAATAATAATAATGTAATGACAATGAGCCTTTTCAATTATTATTGTATACGTGTGGTGATTCGCTTGAAGAAGCTGGTCCACACACGATTCAAAAAAAAAGCAGGTACAGAATGAATGAAGATTTAATGTTTTCAGTCCTTTCTCACACATTTTTTGTCGTTGATTTGTGTGGAAGGGGAGAGTGATGGATATGAAGATATCATACATAGCGAAACTTGTTCTGCTCCTTGCACTAACCCTTTCGATGCTTACCGTTGGTAGAACCCAAAATACTAGCACTTCATCCGCCAGATCCTCCCGGAACAGAGAATCCTGGAACAGGACACCCATCATGACCTTATTTTCCTGTTCTTGCACCACCACCAGCAGTGGCACCACCAAAACCTTGCAAAATATTATCTTTTTTCTTTACCCACCTACAAAATTACGGTATTTCCACCACTATTCTATTTCTCTCTGTATTTTACTTCTTATTTCTTGCAATGATAGATGTTGATTTAGGGATCTTTCAATGACTATGAGAAGCTCAGATGATAAGAAATAAATGAAAATTAAGTTAATTATTGTATGTTTATTAGTATCATTTACTATGTTTTGTCTTTTGTTTCCTCTGATTTTCTTTGAGGTCCTTTTAGAGAATACACTCATGACGGCTTCAAAAATTTTTAACTTTAGTTGAAGATAAAAGAATAAATCTGATTGTGCTATTTTAATTCCCCAATTCTTGTCTTGAAACTCCATTAAAAATTTTAGACCTGATAATGCTAGAGAACTTGCCTTGACTGATCTGTTTTCAAAAAGGCGTATTATTCATCAATTTTCTTGTATTGAACGACCACAGCTAAATAGTTTGGTCAAAAGGAAATATTTTGACATTCTTAACATTGTTACAGCTTTAATGTTTTATTCTAATGTTCCTTTAAAGTTCTGGGGTGAATGTGTTAAAACTGTTGTGTTTCTTATGAATAGAACTCCTAGGATAGTTTTAAACTCTAAATCTCCTTTTGGAATCTTGTACAATAAGATACCCAAGTATGCTGATTTTAGAGTTTTTGGTTGTTTGTGGTATGCTTTTACCTTATGATCTAAATGTTCCAATAGAATTGTTATCCCTCCTAAATATCTCAGTGATTATCATTGCTATAATATTACTCATTCTTCCATCAAAGATTATCACATGCAAAATTATCTTGACTATTCAAAATTATCTAACTCCTACAGACATTATATTTGTCAAATTTCTCAACATTTTGAACCACAAAGTTAAACGCAAGCTATGAAATTTACATCTTGGTAAGCTATGAAATTTGCGCCTTGACAACAACCTATTTCAATTTTTTTTTTACCGAAAGAGTTCCGTACTTTTTCAAAATCAAATTTAACTTTTATATAAATGTTGTAATAATATTTTTATTAAAATTGATATTTTTGACAAGATTAAGTTTATTTAAATTTATATTTTATATTGGACTTTATTTTCAATTTTTGTTTTAAAATTTGAAATAAATATATTTATCTTAAATAGTTACAAAACTATTTTAAAATTTTACATTTGAATTTATAAAGTCGTCATGTTAAACCAACTCTAATATTTATATAGAGATCGTTGATAGATAAATATTTGAAAAAAAAAAGTTCAATATAAAATATAAATTTTAATTAATTTAATCTTGTTAAAAATATCAAATTTAATAAATATATTATTGTAACATTTATATACAAGTTAAATTTGGTCTCAATTTAAAGAAGAATGGGATTGCTCTAGTTAAAAACAAAATTGAAGCTAAATTAAGACAAAATAACAAATACATGGATTAAATTCATATTTTTCACATGACACTTGTCTTAACAGTAACACGTACGTTGCAAGACCCCTCATTTGGCATATGACAATTTAAAAAAAAAATTAAAAAATTGAAAATAAATATTAAAATAAAATACGAGCTGACATGTAAATTGTTAACTATAATAACAAAAATGACTAAATTACAACACATTTCCAAAACTGAGAACCAAATTGAGATTAAAAAATTTTGACTGCAAAATTGATATTTTTGAACAAAATCAAGGACCAACCAAGTTTAAACCTTAAAATTATTATAGTTGTTGACCAAGTCCAAGACTCTATGATAATTGATTTTTGTACAAATATTTTAGATGAATGAAAATTGTAATCATCTAGTAATTCCAAAGTTCAACATGATAATTAATAATTTTTAATATTATAATAAAAGAATTTTTAATTCGTAATTTTGTTTTAAAAAAAATGATTTACATGTGGAAATATGAACTGCCAAATAATAAAGCTAATGAGGGGATGAAAAGTGAAACGATATTTTGAAAAGCAAAAAGGGAAGCTGAACCCTAAACTGTTAAAAAAACATTAGAAAACACACAATGAGGTGCAAGCAGTGAAAAAAGGGGTTCAATAGTTAATTAATGGTCTATCCAAATAAGCAACAAATGGAGGTACAGAAAAAATAAAAGAGGGTGCAAAGTAAAATGAGAAAAACCCAAGAAAAAGAAGGTGTGGGAGGAAATCGGGGGGTGCAGAATGTTAGCCCAGTCCCACTTTTATCTTTCTGTTCAAAATCGGAACTCTGCTTTCTCCATATTAATGAAAGATGGTATGCAATTGTATAAATACCTGGATTCAAGCATTCTGTAATTCATGTGTTGTATCACCAAAAAGAAAACAAAAAAACTGCAAATTGGAAAAACGAAACCAAAGATGTTGCTAAATTATAGGGATCATAATACAATACTTATCAATGAATTAAAGAAAAAAAAAAAAAACTTAGCTAGAGGTACAAGTATTTGCTCAAAATGACAATAATAATGCTCAAATATTACTGGCAAAGGTACAAATTAATACATAATATAACAAAGTATCTTGGTCGACTACTGTTGCTTAACTACAATTTTTGCCACAAGCGATCTAGGGCACTGTCTGCCACAAAATGGTATTCAAAGTCAGTTCTATTGCACTGCATTAATTTTATTACCTTCAGAGCAACAACAATGAAACAATAAAAGTGATGTACTACTTGTTCAAATATATGTGATGATATTATTTTTTGTTCAAATAATAAGTCTACGTATGAAAAGTTTGTTGCAGCTAGTGAATTTGAAATGTTAATATTCTAATAACTATTGTAATTGTCATTAGTGCAACAAAGAGCTTTAATGACGATTTTTTTCGCCATTATACTCGAATTCTACAATTAAAGCATATTTAGACAAAGTAAAAAAGGGACATTTAGGCTTCATCTCCTAACCGAAACCTATACTGCAAGAATAGACTTTGGTTTGTAGACAACCGAACCATAGCACGATTAAAAAAATAAAAAGTAAAAGTAATAGGTTTCAATAAAACGCGAGCAAGAATGAGAGTGAAAACGAAAGCAAGAGCGAGAAAGACAAAGACGACCGCTCAAATGTGAACCAACAATCAATATAACAACAATGTTGTGACATCCCAAACACAACAAACCAAGACTAACACAAACTTGCAATGTTGCGACGCCCTAACACGAAAAGATGACGATGGCAACCAAGATGCAACAGTGACACTAAAATGAGAAGAAAAACAACGTTAAGAGAAGGAAGAGAAAAATAAGAACGAAAGGAATAGATAAACGAGAATTTGAGAAGGGAAAAAACGATAATGAAGACAAAAATGAACCTCAACGAAAGTTATAATGGAGAAAAACGCGAAATTGCAGCTACGAAGGAGAAGAATGCAGGGACACAATGCAAAAACAAAAAAACCTATCGCAAGTTGTAAAAATTCACAATTTTATCATATGTAGATAGGTATAGACTTCGGTTATAGATTAAACTAAAGCCAATACCCTGATTACATCAGTATAAACTTCAATTCTTTCAAATAATCAGAGCATATACCCTTGTAGTTAGGGTATAGGCTTTAGTTTAACCTAGGACCGAAGTCTTTACTTTAACACTCAGAATATAGTCTTTAAAAAATGCAGTGACATTTTTGAAATTATTTGTACAACTATAGGTTTCGATTATTAAGTTTTGTAAATATATTTTTAACTAAATTAATTTCAAAAAAAAAATATATGTGACATAATTATAAAAATTATATATTTTATATATTTTTCATAAATATATTTTTTAAAATCTAATAATATTTTTTTTAATAATTATAATAAAAACTTAATATTTTATCTTTTTATCATGAGAAAAGAAAAAGCAAAGACATATAGTGATAATAGTTTTTTTATTTTTTATCATCATAAAGAACAAAGTGGATTGTGTTATGCAAATACAAAGTATACACATGGAGACAAAATCTTTTACTTGAAGATCAATGACAAATCTTACTTGCTAAAGACAAATATTAAATGAACTAGATAAATTATAATGAATAAAAACGGCAGATAACTAATTTAGTTTTTAAAAATACTACACGTTCTCACTCTTTCACTCAGAAGCGAAATATTTATTTTAGTTCCTAAAGAAAAAGTTATACAATTATATTTGTTTGCTAATTTTTTTAAAATTACTTTATCTTAAAAGAATATTTTTAATGACCAAATTTGACGAAAATTAAATAACTAATATAATATCACCAATTTAATTTTTTTTAAAATATTTAATTAATAAACAAAATTAGATTTTTCTTTTTCAATGAATAAATTATTTACTCACAAAAAAAACTCCCCCAAAATAGAATTAGAATCTATCCTCTTTTTTTTTTCTTTTTTACATCAATCTACTATATTACTAGTCCTATTATATCATTCTTTTCATCTCAATTTTTTCTCTTAGGAGATTCAATCTTTTTAAAGCTCAAATAACCCCTGCTTTTCTAACCTAAACAAAATACAAAGAAGTAATTTAACATTATTAACTGGCTGAATAATCGAAATTTTGAAAAATAGCCGTTGGGGATTGTCGTAATGAAACTTCCAACGGCTACTTTCTCATGAGAAGAAAAAGAAAAACTATCCGTTACCCTTTCAGAACTCATAAAACTCCACAACCTTCCTTCTACGGTTCATCACACATCCTTTCTATTATCGTCCTTCACTCATTCTCTTCTCCCTCTCGTTTCGCTTGCACATATCAAAATCAATTATTCCATTGTTCCATTATCTATCCAAAGTTCTGAAAATGAACGATCTAATGACCAAGTCCTTCACCAGCTACGTGGATCTGAAGAAAGCTGCGATGAAAGACGTTGATTTGGAAGCGGGTATGGCTGGTCCTCCCGGTGTGGAACTCACCTCTTCCATAACCCACTTGGACACTGACATGGGTCTCTTCTTGGAAGAAGCTGAGAAGGTGAAGACTGAAATGGGGTCCCTCAGAGACATCCTCGGAAACTTGCAGCAGGCCAACGAGGAGAGCAAGTCTCTGCACAAGGCTGAGGAGCTCAAGGCGCTAAGGACCAGGATCAACGCCGACATTGTTGCGGTCCTAAAGAAGGCCAGGGCGATCCGGACCCAGCTGGAGGAAATGGACCGGGCCAACGCCGCCAACCGGAGGCTCTCCGGTCTCAAGGACGGCACGCCGGCGATCTACCGGACCCGGATCGCCGTAACCAATGGGCTGAGGAAGAAGCTGAAGGAACTGATGATGGAGTTTCAGGGGTTGAGGCAGAGGATGATGAGCGAGTACAAGGATACTGTGGGGAGAAGGTAATAATCTACACACCTTCTATATATCTATATTCATGTTTGCTTTTGAATTTGTGGAAGTTATGAGAAATTACTATTGAATAATTCTCCTATTTCTTCAGTCCACTGCATACCAGATATCGATGCCGATACCAGATATAGAAGGTGTATAATATAAGCCTTGATGGAGAAAAATGGGAATGCTTTCTTCTTATGAATGATTCAAATAAAGAATAAAGTTGATTATGTTCTCATCTACAATTTATGAATCCAATAATTTATAATTTATACTTGCAGAACTGTAGTTATATATTTGTTTTGTTGTATGAATTTGTTTTATGTATGTGAGGTGTTTGATAAAATGTTGGTTTTTGTAAAATCTGATACATCTGTGCATTTGAGACTTAATTTGTGTGACATGTTGTACATTTTGTAAAATCCATCAGGTACTTCACAGTGACTGGGGAGTACCCAGATGAAGAGGTGATTGAGAAGATCATTGCAAATGGGAATGAGGAAGAGGTTTTGGGGAAGGCGATTCAGGAACATGGGAGAGGGAAGGTTCTGGAAACTGTGGTGGAGATTCAGGACAGACACGATGCTGCTAAGGAAGTGGAGAAGAGTTTGCTGGAGCTGCACCAGGTGTTTCTGGACATGGCTGTGATGGTTGAGGCACAGGGTGAGAAAATGGATGACATTGAGCATCACGTGTTGCACGCTTCGCACTATGTTAAGGATGGGACTAAGAATTTGCAGACTGCAAAGCATTACCAGAAGAATAGCAGGAAGTGGATGTGTATTGGGATCATATTGCTGCTCATTCTTATTCTCGTTATTGTTATTCCTGTTGCCACCAGTTTAAGCAGTTCTTGAGTGTTTTTGGTTATTCGCAGTTTGAATGATGATTCTTCTTGATTCGTCAGTTTTATTTTGTAAAGTTTGTTCGCTTTATTAATATGTATGATTCATCTATTTTTTTAGCAGAAGTTAAGGTTTACGATTTTTCATTAGAAAGTTGTAAACTGCTGCATCTTTAATTATAGTAGTGTACTGAATTACCAAGGAAAATGCTGCAACTCTACTTGGCTCTAAATATTTGATTTTGAATCTGCTACATACCTTTTCTATCTTTCTTTATCAATTGAACTCAATTGTTGAAAATTTAAATGTCTTTTAATAAAGGAAAAATATGTATTTTTAGTTCAATTAAACATTTAAAAAGATCATAGCAAATTATATTGTCACCCCTTCTATTCAAGAAATATTACACTCTATCACCCTACTAAAGACTCTAAAATTTGTATTCTTGCTAGTTAGGGGACCCTAAAGAAAACCATGTAAAATTTGAAAACAAGAGCAACTTAAGGATATTTAAAGCTGATATTAATTACTATGAGTGAATCCATAGAAAAAGAAAAAGTATAATACAAGGCCTTTTTTTTCGCATATAAAAGAATTAAGGACTCGATCAAGTACAATACATTATTTATCAATTCATCTCCACATGACTCAAAATTTCAAATATAAATACATTACATTATACTTTTTGATCCTTTAACTTTTCTATTTGATTTACTAAGATATTTTGTATGAGATTAAATAGGCATGATAAAGGTGTTAGAAAATAAGAATACACATTTGACAAATATTATGTGTGTATAGCAGAAGGAGCTGAGATATGATACATGGGCAAGCTAGTATCAAAAGCTTGCAAACTATATTATCTTATTTAGATACCCACCTTTGCAATTAGGATATTTCCAACATTACTGCATTTCCCTTTTTTACCTTTTGTAAGCATTTTTCAACAAATATTTTAAACGTGTGAAAGTCTTTATATTAGTGTATAAAATCTTTTTTTTTTATGTTATTTAAAGTGTTGTCTTATTTATGTAAGCAGTCTTCTGTAAGGTACATGAGTTTTGGGTAGTAGAATTTTTTTTTTTTTTATTTTTACCAACACACAACCTACTTAGAGGTGTTTTTATTTTTGTTTAAACATACATGTAAATCAAATATAAAACATTATACCTAATTTGTTTTAATTTAGTTGAAACATAAAAAAACTGAACCAGACTAAATCAATTTTTACAATTTGTTTTGGATTCATGTTACAATTTTATTGTATACTTTATCATTGGTGCAAATATTCGGTTTTTTTTTTCTCACTTTTGAATAAGTTCTATTTTAGGAGTTCTTCGATTGAGGGGACAAAAAAAACTCTAGTCCCCAAAGTTCAATTTCAACTGGTTTAGAGTCAAAGCTAAGGTGAGTTTAGGCTCACTACAAAACTTTAATTAACTCTTAAAAATAATACATTCAGTTTAGCTCATATATCAAGTTGGGTTGTCTTGAGCCGAAGACTAACATGGACCAAAGGCCAAGCCAAGCCAATCTAAGTCAAAGATTGAGACAAGTTGTTTCGGATGACAATTTGAGATGATCACTCTTAGATCGAGTATTGAGATGGGTTGACCTGGGTCAAAGGTCAAGAATGGTAAAAAATCGAGTCAGGTCGAACCGAAGGTCAGGATGATCTGACCAGGACTAAAGGTCGAAACCAGTTGGTTCGGGTCAAAGGTCGAGACAAGCTAGTTCGGACTAAAGATCAAGATGGTCCAACCCTCGCTAACGGACAAGATCGGGTAGAAGGTCGACACAAGTCGACCGAGGTCTCAAGTAGTCTCGAGCTGAAGGTCAAGATAGGCTGATCCAGGTTGAAGGACAAGACGGGCCAACCTGGGCCAAAGGTCCAGACGGGTCGACCATGGAAGATAGTCGAGACAGGTCAGTTATGGTCAAAGGTCAAGACAAGTTGGTTCAAGCTGAAGGTCGAGACTGACCAATCCGGCACAGACCAAAGGTTAAGATAGGTGGGCTCAGGTCAAAGGTTAAGACAGACTAACTTGAACTGAAATTCGAGATTGATTGTCTCAAATTGAAAGTCGACACATGTTAATTTGGCTAAAGGTTGAAGTAGAACTATTTAGACCAAAAGTTGAGATATAATAGTCTTAACCAAATGTCTAATGTATTTTAAAAAGCTAATATTTCGACAAAAGACCTTTATAAAAATAAATTCACCATTTTTCTACAAAAACCTATAAATTCAATCTCCCATTGAAATTTCCATTTCAATATATAAGAATCTATAATTTTTTTATTTTATTTTATTTTAGTTTATAAAGAAAAAAAAATTAATATATACTTTTTACCATAACTTTGTGTATTTTTTATTGTTAAAATGCTTTTTTTTAGTGTAGATTCCATTACTTTTATATATATCCTCACATTTTTTATTTTAGTTTTTTAATAAAAAAAATTATTTTTTTGAATTTTTAAAATTATTTTTACCACGTGTCACGTCAGTATCATGTCACATATCAAGTCAGTATGGTAATATATGTCAAGTCATTATCTGAATCTCAATTTAGTACTTATATTTGTTATTTTAATTCATTTTCAATCCCAATTTGTTTTAAAAAAATTCAATTTCATCCTTCCAAATTCAGATTAAATTTAATATTTATATAAATATTATATTTTTATTAAATATTTTAACAATATTAAGTTTAATTAAATTTAAACTTTACATTAATTTGTTTTAAAATATGTTGCAGGAGCTCTCCATGCTTCCTTCTTTGTAAGAAATAGATCTGGCGAAGTGCAGACTAAATTAGTTGTTCCCTTGTAACTCGTTAGAGCCACAAAATTTTCGAGAGTAGAGATCTTAAATCTTGTTGAGAATGAACTTGAATATCACATGGTGCATGCTTTTAGAACCTGACTTCCGTTTCCTACAACAACTTACTTTCCACTCCACTCTGGTTGAGTAGTTGTACCAGACTTAGCACACTCTTGCTTAATAGTTGGATTTGGTTTCAAATAGGTTTTGTAATAATATTTGATTTAATATTAAAAAAAATGTGTTAAACAATATAAACAACTCAAATATAATCTTAACATAATCAAATAAATTTAACAAAATTTGATTAAAGTAATTAAATTCACATATTTTAAAAGATGAAGGATTAATTGATCCAAAATTTTAAAATTAACTAATTCTAAAATTCATTAAAAGTTAAGGAACAAAAACATAATTAACCTTAATAATAATAATAATAATAATAATAATAATAATAATAATAATAATAATAATAATAATAATAATAATAATAATAATAATGCTTTCTTTCACTCATCTCCTCCTTCACAAGATTTGAACTCCTTGACCGTGCTTGATCTTTCGGATAATAATTTTGATTCTGTTCCATCATGAGTAGCCGAATCGAAGGGTCTTGCAGTCTTGGGTCTTGATATAATTTTGATTCATATTCAATATGCTAAAAAATTAAGGTATTATTCATAATCTTGTGTACTCGATACGAAATAAAATTTTATATTTAATGAGTCTAATCTTTAATTGAAATTTAGCTTACTATTGAGTCTTTTCTTAAATTGAGTCTGGAAGCTCGTGAAAGTTTATGCAATTAATTAAGAGTTCTAGTTCCTAGTCTGTGTGAAAAGAAAAGAAGAATGTATTTGGATAAAAAAATTTTGTAATTTTTAGAAAATTTAGATATATTAAATTTAAATTATTTTTATTTTAAATGGTTTGATATTTTAAATGTTTTGTTTAGAATGGGGTTAACAAAAAAATTCAAGCAAGTCATAAAAGAAACAGAACATAACAAAAGCAAAAATCTACACACCTTCTATATATCTATATTCATGTTTGCTTTTGAATTTGTGGAAGTTATGAGAAATTACTATTGTATAATTCTCCTATTTCTTCTGTCCACTGCATACCAGATATCGATGCAGATACCAGATATAGAAAGTGTATAATATAAGCCTTGATGGAGAAAATTTGGAATGCTTTCTTCTCATGAATGATTCAAATAAAGAATAAAGTTGATTATGTTCTCATCTACAATTTATGAATCCAATAATTTATAATTTATACTTGCAGAACTGTAGTTATATATTTGTTTTGTTGTATGAATTTGTTTTATGTATGTGAGGTGTTTGATAAAATGTTGGTTTTTGTAAAATCTGATACATCTGTGCATTTGAGACTTAATTTGTGTGACATGTTGTACATTTTGTAAAATCCATCAGGTACTTCACAGTGACTGGGGAGTACCCAGATGAAGAGGTGATTGAGAAGATCATTGCAAATGGGAATGAGGAAGAGGTTTTGGGGAAGGCGATTCAGGAACATGGGAGAGGGAAGGTTCTGGAAACTGTGGTGGAGATTCAGGACAGACACGATGCTGCTAAGGAAGTGGAGAAGAGTTTGCTGGAGCTGCACCAGGTGTTTCTGGACATGGCTGTGATGGTTGAGGCACAGGGTGAGAAAATGGATGACATTGAGCATCACGTGTTGCACGCTTCGCACTATGTTAAGGATGGGACTAAGAATTTGCAGACTGCAAAGCATTACCAGAAGAATAGCAGGAAGTGGATGTGTATTGGGATCATATTGCTGCTCATTCTTATTCTCGTTATTGTTATTCCTGTTGCCACCAGTTTAAGCAGTTCTTGAGTGTTTTTGGTTATTCGCAGTTTGAATGATGATTCTTCTTGATTCGTCAGTTTTATTTTGTAAAGTTTGTTCGCTTTATTAATATGTATGATTCATCTATTTTTTTAGCAGAAGTTAAGGTTTACGATTTTTCATTAGAAAGTTGTAAACTGCTGCATCTTTAATTATAGTAGTGTACTGAATTACCAAGGAAAATGCTGCAACTCTACTTGGCTCTAAATATTTGATTTTGAATCTGCTACATACCTTTTCTATCTTTCTTTATCAATTGAACTCAATTGTTGAAAATTTAAATGTCTTTTAATAAAGGAAAAATATGTATTTTTAGTTCAATTAAACATTTAAAAAGATCATAGCAAATTATATTGTCACCCCTTCTATTCAAGAAATATTACACTCTATCACCCTACTAAAGACTCTAAAATTTGTATTCTTGCTAGTTAGGGGACCCTAAAGAAAACCATGTAAAATTTGAAAACAAGAGCAACTTAAGGATATTTAAAGCTGATATTGATTACTATGAGTGAATCCATAGAAAAAGAAAAAGTACAATACATTATGCATTTTGAAAAGAAAATATTATTTATCAATTCATCTCCACATGACTCAAAATTTCAAATATAAATACATTACATTATACTTTTTAATCCTTTAACTTTTCTATTTGATTTACTAAGATATTTTGTATGAGATTAAATAGGCATGATAAAGGTGTTAGAAAATAAGAATACACATTTGACAAATATTATGTGTGTATAGCAGAAGGAGCTATGACAAGCTAGTTTTGTTCCTTGCACTCACTCTTTCAGTGCTTGTCCATGGTTATGGTGTTGACTTTCTCAACCGTCGCCGCCGCTAAAATCACCGGCACCGTTAATCTCTGCGACCACCTTCCAAGGTTACAAAGATTGTACCAAGGTTACAAGGTCTCGTCACGAAAACATAACCATCATGTTGTCTACTATCAAAAGCTTGCAAACTATTATCTTATTTAGATACCCACCTTTGCAATTAGGGTATTTCCAACATTACTGCATTTCCCTATTTTACCTTTTGTGAGCATTTTTCAACAAATATTTTAAACGTGTGAAAGTCTTTATGTTAGTGTATAAAATCATTTTTTTTTATGTTATTTAAAGTGCTGTCTTATTTATGTAAGCAGTCTTCTGTAAGGTACATGAGTTTTGGGTAGCAGAATTTTATTTTTTTATTTTTACCAACACACAACCTACTTAGAGGTGTTTTTATTTTTGTTTAAACATACATGTAAATCAAATAAAAAACATTATACCTAATTTGTTTTTATTTAGTTGAAATATAAAAAAACTAAACCAAACTAAATCAATTTTTACAATTTGTTTTGGATTCATGTTACAATTTTATTGTATACTTTATCATTGCTGCAAATATTCGTTTTTTTTCACCTTTGTTCACTTTTGAATAAGTTCTATTTTAGAGTTCTTCGATTGAGGGAACAAAAAAAACTCCAGTCCCCAAAGTTTACTTTCAAGTGGTTTAGAGTCAAAGCTAAAGTGAGTTTAGCCTCACTACAAAACTTTAATTAACTCTTAAAAATAATACATTCAGTTTAGGTTATATATCAAGTTGGACTGTCTTGAGCCGAAGACCAACATGGACCAAAGGTCAAGCCAGGCCGACTGTTCTTATGGGACCGAGTTGTACTTCACAAGTCTCGCGTACTATCTCGATGGTCGGATGCCGAGTGAGTCTTCTGTCTTCTGAGGGAGGGGAGCCACGGTCGCGATGCAGGTGTGCCTGCAAAAGACACTTCGATGCCAAAGTCAGTGCTGAATGATGTCAGTAGTTACAGAGAATATTTAATGCGTAATCAATGCATAGGGTAGTGTGCTATTTATACCTTTTTTTACCTGTGGGTCCTACCTGGGATGAGCTTTTGGCCCAATATTCCCTTCTTGGCTATTCTTGGATCCAGTGCTGAGGGGGAAATTACCAGGAGATCCCTCAAGGGTAGGCGGTATTCAGCACTCGGTCGTGAGAATGTCTGCGGATGGTTTGATTTCATCTTATTGATCGAGATGGTTACGTCATAGGTTTGGATTGTCCTGGGTAGGGGTACTCGTGGTGCAGGATAGGCGGCTTAGGGAATTTGTTGCCGTGAAAACCTCTTGTCCGTGATGGGGATGTCTTGGAAAAGGATGCGGCTTCAGAGGTTCGATGGTGACTGCCTGGGGGAGGAGGGGCATTCTTTAGAACAAGGTATGTGGTCCGTAGTGTGTTTGGTGGTCGCATACTATGGGAGGGGATGTCTATCGAGAAGTGTGAAGAAGAGGTAGCCGACACAGGGTGTGTGGTGGTTGGGTTCACTGAGGTTGCATGCTCAGAGGCCGAGGCCGAGGCCGTGTACTTTGGGTACGGTTGGGACACCGACCTAGGCCAAAGGTCGAGACAGACTGTTTCGGATGACAATTTGAGACGACCACTCTTGGATCGAGCGTCGAGATGGGTTGACTTAGGCCAAAGGTCAAGAAGGGTCAAAAATCGAGTCGAGTGGAACCGAAGATCAGGACGATCTGACCAAGACTGAAGGTCGAGACCAGTTGGTTCGGGCCAAAGGTCGAGACAGGCCAGTCCGAGTTGAAGATCAAGATGGTCCGACCCTGGCAAACGTACAAGATCGGGTAGAAGGTCGACACAAGTCGATCAGGATCTTGGGTAGTCTCGAGCTGAAGGTCGAAATAGGTCGACCGAGGTTGAAGGATCGAAAGTCAAGACGAGCCGACCATGGAAGATAGTCGAGACAGGACGGTTATGGTCAAAGGTCAAGACATGTTGGTTCAAGTTGAAGGTCGAGATTGACCAATCCGGCTCAGACCAAAGTTAAGATGGGTGGGCTCAGGTCAAAGGTTAAGATGGACTGACCTGAAATTCGAGATAGATCAACTTAGATCGACCTAGACCAAAGGTTGAGATTGATCGACTCAAACTGAAAGTTGACCCATGTTGATTTGGCTAAAAGTTGAAATAGAACTATTCAGACCAAAAGTTGAGACGTAATAGTCTTGAGCAAATGTCTAATAATGTATTTTAAAAAGTTAATATTTCGACGACCTTTGTATAAATAAATTCACCATTTTTCTACAAAAACCTATAAATTCAATCTCCCATTGAAATTTCCATTTCAATATATAAGAATCTATAAATTATTTATTTTATTTTAGTTTAGTTTATAAAGAAAAAAAATAATATATAATTTTTACCATAAGTTTGTGTATTTTTTTATTGTTAAAATACCTTTTTTAGTGTAGATTCCATTACTTTTATATATATCCTCAAATTTTTAACTTTTTAATTTTTTTAATAAAATTTTTAATTTTTTTTTTAATTTTTTTTTAATTTTTTTTTAAATTTTGTCACATGTTACCTCAGTATCATATCTCATGTCAAGTCAGGATGGTCATATTTGTCAAGTCATTATCTGAATCTCAATTAGATACTTATAATTTGTTATTTTAATTTATTTTCAATCCCAATTTGTTTTAAAGAAAATCAATTTCATCCTTCTAAATTCAAACTAAATTTAACATTTATATAAATATTATATTTTTATTAAAATTGATATTTTTATTAAATATTTTAATAATATTAAGTTTAATTAAATTTAAACTTTACATTAATTTGTTTTAAAATATGTTGCAGGAGCTCTCCATGCTTCCTTCTTTGTAAGAGATAGATCTGGCGAAGTGCAGACTAAATTAGTTGTTCCCTCGTAACTCGTTAGAGCCACAAATTTTTCCAGAGTACAGATCTTAAATCTTGTTGAGAATGAACTTGAATATCACATGGTGCACGCTTTTCAGAACCTGACTTCCGTTTCCTACAACAACTTACTTTACACTCCATTCTGGTTGAGTAGTTGTACCAGACTTGGCACACTCTTGCTTAATATTTGGATTTAATATTTCAAATACATTTTATAATAATATTTAATTTAATATTAGAAAAAATTATTAAACAATGTAAATAATTCAAATACAATTTTAATACGAGTAAGAAGCATTAAATAAATTTAACAAAATTTGATTAAAATAACTAAATTTATATATTTTATATTTTAAAAAATGAAAGATTAAATTGGTCTAAAATTTTGAAATGGACTAATTCTAAAATTCATTAAAAGTTAAGGGATAAAATCATAATTAACCTTAATAATAATAATGCTTTCTTTGACTCATTTCCTCCTTCACAAGATTTGAACTCCTTGACCGTCCTTGATCTCTCGGATAATAATTTTGATTCTGTTCCATCATGAGTAGCCGAATCGAAGGGTCTTGCAGTCTTGGGTCTTGATATAATTTTGATTCATATTCAATATGTTAAAAAAATTAAGGTATTATTCATAATCTTGTGTACTCGATACGAAATAAAATTTTATATTTAATGAGTCTAATCTTTAATTGAAATTTAGCTTACTATTGAGTCTTTTCTTAAATTGAGTCCGGAAGCTCGTGAAGTTTACGCAATTAATTAAGAGTTCTAGTTCCTAGTCTGTGTGAAAAGAAAAGAAGAATGTATTTGGATAAGAAATTTTTGTAATTTTTAGAAAATTTAAATATATTAAATTTAAATTATTTTTATTTTAAATTGTTTGATATTTTAAATGTTTTGTTTAGAATGGGGTTAACAAAAAAATTCAAGCAAGTCATAAAAGAAACAGAACATAACAAAAGCAAAAATCTAAAACCGGTGTTCAACATGGACTTGTCAAATAATAAAAATTTGAGTGAAACTATTTCCAAATAAATAACATTGCTCTCTGCAGAACTAAAATCTTTTGACATCTATCATAACTAACTTTCAGGCACAGTGTCAGATAGCATATCAAGTTTAACTTTGCTTAGAACAGTAAATTTTTTATTCAACAACTTTCAAGACCAAATCTCAAGGTAAAACATCTTTCTGTTAGAGGAAGATTTTCTCCATTTCTATACTTTTAGGAAAATAAATGAAATGGAAATGTTAACAGATTTATTTCCTCATAAGCACAGTAATGAAAGAAATAGAGAGGGTCTTTTCTTATCTCTGGAACTGTCACATAGCTTTCTTGCTTCCAGAATAAGACCCTAAAAATGTGGAGGATGTGAAAGAACAGAACAACTTCTAACAAGAATGAGTCATAAAAGAGTGTAGTTTTCTACAAAAACTTGTCACTTTTGATTTCTTAAGTAACACTGTTGAGTGAATGATAGACAAAATTGATACTCTTTATTGAGTTACCTATTGTGCTTACACATTCCTACCCATCTAATTTAGTACACATGTTGAACTGTTTCAGTGTGAGTTAACTGCAAAATTAGAAGCATTTATGTGGTATTTTACATTTGGCATGCTTATCATGCCGAGCATCAATGGCATCAATGATTGAATCCATATGCTATGTGTTCAAACATCACTACAAATATAACCTCATCTGTTCAGGTTAAAAAAAAAAGTAGAATCCAGTGTTTGGCTGAATCCTTGAGCTCAAGGCAAAGTGACAAACAAAATACAATAAAGCATATAAATATTACTCTCGAGTAGTAGCATAACAAATACAGGCTTCTCATGTTTCTGAAACATGGTAGGAAACAAATACAGAAAACTAAAACTCTCAAAGGCCAAAAACATGAGATTTATTATAAATTAACACATAGACAGAGAGAGTGAGAGAGTAGTTCACATAATACAAAGGCTTCCTTCATATGAGGAAGAACCACTATTAATGATTATCCATTCAATGTTACAACCAGTACACAAGATTCAATGATGGCTGTCTAAGTGATCAATAACCCTAACACCTCTATGAATGTGTTAATATCAATTCGTGTGTTGAAAAACCTAATCTTGTCACAAGATATCTGAACAACATACAAAAAAGAGAGAAGAGATGAAAGAGATACAGCAGCCAGAAAAACTAACTCTTACAAAGGATAGGTTATTGGTACATGTTGGCAAAACTCAGACATAAGTGACGATCTCTATGATCCCCCCAACCTCCCCAGCCTTTAAACCCTGCTTTATAACCAGGCTGATTCTCATACGTGTGGACATTCCAACCTAATTCAATGTTAGAAACTGTGTCAGGCTGTTCTACATTAATGTTCACCATGCCATTGTCCATGCAAGCCTTATTCTCCCCCTGACCCTGATGCAAGCCACATCTCCCAAAATGAACAGCACTGGTCCTAGGACCTCGTAATGAGTAAACAGGACTACCAAATGAAGGATAAACAGTTGCCCACATTGTGATATCCCAATTGTAGTCATCAAAGAAACAAAACTCTCTAGCCTTATTGTGTATTTTCTTCCAAACAGTTCTATTGAAAGAGTAACCTACATTTCCCATTCTCTCAGCTATCAAAGTTGCCCACCCTTCACCTCTAGAGTTCACATCAGAAGGTGCTAAATTAGCAGCATAACAATCAGGACATTTCTTAGGCTTCAACGAAGTTAGAACCTGCAAGTTGCGATAGGCATTGGGAAATATGAAGTGGTCTTCTTCAATGAAAAGAACATGACCAGAATGATCCCTCGTTTCTCTCAATCCATCCCACACTGTGTTCATCATCCACCACCAATGATGCTTCAGCGATACAATCTTTGGCGAGCGGTGGTTTCCATACTGATCAGGATTCCCCTTGCAATGCTTTTCTGTGGGATCATCCTTATCTTTGCAGTCATCAGCCGAAACCCCAGGAAAACTATCAGAAAACAAATGGGGTGAATAGGGTGCATATATCTGTTTAACTTGACAAAATCTGATACCATCAATGATCTTGTTCATATCCTCAAAGTATCCATCATGACTAACAATTAGTAAAGTCTCACCAATCCCCACCACATGCGAGAGGCTCTCAACAACTACCTTCAGATACTGAGGCCGATTGTGAACATACAGAACAACAATGATATGATCCTTTGCAAGAGTTGGATACAAATCCAAGTTTCTTGGAGGCAACCTATTCATCTTTTCCAATCTAAGTGACAAGTCACTCTGTTGGGGGAGATCATGCCACTTTTCAAACTTCAAGTCATGATGGTATGCATCAACACTGTCAGTATCATGAGTCACAATTGTTGTCGATGTTGAATTTGATGAAAGAAGAAAAATCAGAAGCAAAACCCCACATAAAGTAACAAACACCACAGATAACAGCCGGCACAAAGCCACATCTCTAAGCCTAAGGCGAGGTTTCTTGGTAGCAGCCATAATAGTAGAACTAACCATACAGTGGCAAGACGCAAGGCATCAGAGGGACTCTAAATTCATTCACAAATTACATCAAACATGATCTATACAAACAAATTGACCACAAGATACGAGCTACTGATAAAAAAATAGATACATCAGAAGAGAGAGAAAGAGTTTTGAGAGCCCAAAACCTATATTGATGGCTTTGATGTAGAGATTGATGCAGCCATGGTGAGAAACCAAAACCACTCCTACTTGGAGCTAAAGAACAAAACTTTGCGCTTCGTCGTGGAAATAGAATCAGACACACAAAGCAAGGTTGTGATGGTAAAAATAAGCAAGACCCTTTTGGGTATGGGATCAAAAGTGGAGTGGCGAAAGAAGGACCGTGGAATTGGGGTGCAGAAAATATGAGAAAGGTGAAGACTTGGAAGAGGAAAAGAAAAAGGTTTTATTTTTAATAAAAAAAACGTATAAAACACGACAGAAAGAGAGGTTTGAACTGCAGGCACAGCTATGGGAAAACCAAAGATTTGTGTCCATTGGATCGGGTCGGGTATGACGGCTTTGTAAAGCAATTGAGTTAAGGGAAAATAACAATTTAATGCTAATTAGATGAAACAAGTAAATTTTCAGTCATCAACAATTCATGGTTCCTACTTACTTTTAGTAGGTGTTTTAATGATTTATCATAAGTTATCCTAAAATACTTTGTAATTATAGTATTATTGAAATTAATAAATAATATTTATTTTGATAATTATTTTTTATATTGATTTTTCTTCTAAATTTAATAATATTTTTTATTTAATAATTATCATAATTTCTATCTATTTATTTTTTATTTATTATTATCATAAAAAAAGAATAGATTCACATTTCCAATAGTTAATATAAAAGCCATTGTTATTTTATTTTTCCTTCTTTATTTATGATTTTTTTTCTTTTGTGAATTTTGCGCCTTTCTCTTTTTTACATAGTATTTTTTTTTTTACTCCTTTCAAATTCCCATTTTATATTCGTTCTTAGAGTAAGTTATTATGGTACATTTTTACTTCTTCCTCCTACCAAACTTTGTTTTGTGTTTTTTATGTTTTCGCCTTTATTAAAAGAAATATAACTTGTATAGTCTCACTTTTACTTTTAGTCCTCAATTCTTTCATTTCTTCATTCTTTCTATGATTTTAATAGTGGATTCATTGTTTAATTTTAGTGTATTCCACAAACTGAGTGGAAGAAATATACTTGATAAAATTTATTAAGTATTTGGCTAATAACTATTAATTTATTAAGTATTTAGTTAATAAATATTAATATATAAATTATTTAACAAATAACATATTAATCTATAAACTGTTTATTGAATAAATATTGACTTATTAATTTTGTAACTATCTTCTTCCTTGTGGCATCACAATTTTTCTTGTAACTTTAAACTTTAATCCTTAAACTTTTAGACAATTATGTTAAATTTTGGTTTCGTTTTGCCTTTTCTATTTATAATTATATTTGTTAGATTACATCAATAATTTTATATAATATGCCACTTTCATTGTTGATTTCATAAGTCTATATAAAATATAGTATTTATAGCATGGAAATTTTAAAAATTATAATATTTCTATTATATTAATATGAGTTTATAAAAATATTTCTATTATATTTCATAAGTCATATTTTCTGATTTCTTAATTATTAATCATAGTATAATTCGTTAGTAACTCTAACCCTTTTTAATATAGTTAACGAAGTTGTTTCTCACACTATTTTTTTTTAATCTAATGTAGTTAAAACTGAAAAGCTTATCTAAGAATTAAACATCTTTTATATGCACTTATATAAATATAGACAAACTTCAATGAAAAATCGTTGATTAAATAATTTTATGTTTTGAACTAAGTAAATAGTGAATTTTTTTTTACAAACTCTTTCACATCTTTATTACTATCTCTAAACCACATCTATTTTATTTCCCAACTGTCTCATTTTAGTGTAGATTTAGTTTAATTATTTTTTTTGTTTGAAAAAATATAAATTTCTATTTAGAAAAAAATGAAAAGAATATTTAAAATTATAAAAATATATAAATTTTATTTAGAAAAATCTTTTATTTATAAAAAATATATAAAATACAAAATATAAAATATAAAAAATATATTTTTTTTTAAATGAAATTTATAAAAAAAAATAGAAAAGTATTAAAATTTATTATATATTTAGAAAAAAATTTAAAATAGAAATTTAAAAATGTAGCAAAATATATAATTTTTAATGGAAATTCATTAAATTTTGAAAATAGAAAAACTATAGAAATTTATTTAGGAAATTTTATTTTAGAAGAAATTTAAAAATAGAAATTTAAAAATATAACAATATAATATATTTAAAATAAATTTGATTATTTTTATTATATTTAAATATGTAAATGTAAAGAAATATTTTCAAGAATTTAGTGTTTTTGTATTTAATTATTTAAATGTGAAAATGTTTTTTCTTTTATTTTACTTTTTTAGTTTTTTTATTATTATTTTTTTCGTAAAACAATGAGAATTCTTTCTTTCAACATTGCACATTGTGCACATATTTAGAGAGATAACATGACTTTGCTTATAGGTCAAAATTTTATCTTATGAGGATCCAATTCTTATTTTCAATGTGCTATTTGGCAGTAAAAAAACTAGTCAAAGTTTAGTTCTCAATTATCCAAATTTTGAACTGGATATTTAAATGTTTTTTGTTATTCAAATTATTTAGGAAAATAAAAAAAAATTAACAATACTCAAACTTCTTAAAATTAAAAAATAAAATAAAATAAAAATGGCATAGAAAAGCTCCATCTTCTATTTTTATAATTGTTTTCTAAATAATTTTTTTTAATAATTTTTAATAATTTTTCTATTTTATAAATTTTATAAATTTCAATTAAAAGTTTTCATATTTTGTTTCATTTTTAAATTTCTGTTTTTATTTTTTCTTTCTTATTAAAACTTCTATTAAAACAAAATATTTTTATTTTTATTGTGGGAACTTAGAAAATTACTCTAAAAAAAGTGATTGTGTTTAAAATAATGATATCTTAGTATTATTTTAATAATAAACCGCTTATATATAAATAAAAATTTCATAAAAGCATTTCATTATTTAGAAAACACTATCTCTAAAACTCTGTTATCTAAATTCTCTCTTACTTCTATTTGAAATATCTCACTATACTCTCACCCTTTTTAAGATCGGAGACCGCCAGAGTGATCACTACGGTGAGATCTTCAAGTCTATCCGATTAGAACCTTGAATTGACTAAGTAATAATTTTGCTTTTTTCTCGATCTTCTCTTGAAAACCTTGCATGTGATCTAATTGTATCGCATGTGAGATTTGAGTATCTTGTAAAAATCTCTACTGATCAGTGGCTCTAATGATGTTCTCTGATTGTGTTTCTGCTAATTCTAGATTGAATTGTGAGCATCGATAATAGAAGAGGATTTTAGGTTTTTGTCGTAATCGTATGCTAGTCAATCAGATAAGGGAAGGAAGTTGATAATTGACTTTATTTAGAGGGTTCAATGAATATAATTGTGTATAATTAGAATTGACTGCTTGATTTGCTGTGAATTTGTGAACTGGTTGATGTTCTGTATAAGTTGAAATGTGAATGCATTGTATGATTTGAGGTTGAATTGAGAAAAATGGACACTTGAGTCATAAATCTAATTGGTATCATCTCCCTTTGTTTAAGAACTATTTTGGAACAAAATAAACTTGCAATGGATGTGCCAATTAGGGTCATGAAACCAAACCAAAATTTGTGTTGTTTTACTGGTGTGACGTTAAGCCTCAGAACCAACACTGAGCGTTGAAAAATGTAAGAAGAATGGCGTTGAGCGCTGGCCGAGCGGTGCCCCAGTGCGGGGACCTCTGCAGGTCTGGAACAAAATTTATGTTACTAAGACATTTTTATGGCCTTCCTCTAGAATTATCTAAACCATCCCATCCTTCAACACATAAACACGCACTGAACTTCATCACCCCATCCATCCTCATCTCAAAATCCTTTGTCTGATCCATTCCTACCAATTCCTTTGTACGCCTCATATTTGAATTTGTCAACTTCTTATCTTTGATCATTCCAAGAAAATCATAAGTGATGATCAATTGACTATAACTAATGAAATTATCACCTAATTTCACATTCAACTTCATATCCTTGAAGTGCTCCACCAGCCCCAACTCTTTTATCATAAAGGATGAGATTTGAATTTTTTTTCTACTCAATGCATAAACCACTACATTGGCTTTTCCTAGGTGATATTGTAGATGATAGATATAGTCTTTTAGGAACTTCATCCACCTACGATATCTTGTATATATCTCCTTTTGATTAAAGACGTATTTCAAACTTTTATGGTCACTAAATGCTTGAATTTATGCACCATAGAGATAATGTCTCCATATCTTCAAGGCAAACATCACTTCGACCAACTCCAAGTCACGAGTAGGATAATTCTTCTCATGAATCTTCAGTTACCTTGAAGCACATGCCACCACTATTTTCTCTTATATAAGCACACAACTCAATCCCTAATAAGAAGCATCATAATAAACCTCGAAAAGATTTTCGTGGTTCGGGAATGATTAATACAACACATTGGTCAACCTCATTTTTAGTTCTATAAAACTCTGCTCATACATGTGTGTCCAAATGAGCGACTGCTCAAGTTAGTTGCATTGTTGCAATCATTGAAAAACCTTCTATAAACCTTCTATAAATTCCAGAAACCATTCACCCTAAACAAGCGACTAGTATTTGGAAAGAAAGAAAATGGTTGTTTCTATTTTTACCGTTTTTTTCTCTTCACACCCAAGTCTTTTTTTTATCATATTGAAATTAGTTTTAAAAATGTGTGTACCTTTTCATTTTAAAACTAATTTCTAGAGTGCAAACAAAAAAAAAAAAAAACTAAAAATAAAAAAAATATCAAAAAAAAAAAAAAAAAAAAAACCAAAAAAATATAAAAAATTAACCCACCTTACAAACCACTTTTGAAAATTAAACTCCACAATTTGATAAATGTGAAAAAAACAATTCTTTCAAAATATAATTTCTGAAATGGGCTACCGAAGAAACTGGGCTAACGGAAAATTTCAGTCCACTAACACATAACTTGTATGGCTACAAAACTACCCTTTCACTTGAATAACAAAATGGCAATTGCTTTATGTACCCCATCAATTCTACCTGCATATACATAATAATATGAAAAGACTAAAGCATCATCTACCATTGCACCACACCACTGCCACCACTCCACTCACTTCCACCGTCACCACCGCTTGAAAATAAGGAGAACGCTTACAGAGGAAAAAGAAAAAGATACAAAAAATAACTTGTTCCAGAAAGTTATTTTCGAGACATATTTTTATATTTCAGGAAGCTCCTTTCGGAACATATTTTATGTGAAGTTTTCTGAAAAGTTCATTTTGGAAAACATTATATGAAATTTGGAAAGTTAATTCTGAAAAATCTATTTCGATTTCTTTTTTCAAAATATATTTCATGAATTTCGAAAATTCTATTCAGAAAATTGTGATTCTGGAAATATGATTTTGGAAATTATTTCCAAAATTTTTGGAAAACTTATTCCAAAATATATATATTACAAAAATTATTTTTTTAGACGACAAAATATTTTGTGGGGGAGCATAAAGAAATTGTTGGGTGCGAGAATTAATTCTTGATCACGGAATAATGAATTCATTAAGTTCAATTGAAGGTCTTAATGGTAATTCTGCTCTATCTCTTCTTCAATAATTGTTCTGTAACTACAAAATTTAAGTTTTCATTATTACAAGGAAAAGCTTTGTGGAAAGCTGATATTAAACCTTTTAGGAAAGTTTTAATTATGTACTCAGTCTCTCATAAATCAGAGAATAATTAAGTTTTTTTATTAAAAATTTATAAAATTTTATGGTTTACTGCATAATATGATAATTATTTTACACTATCATGCTTAAGTATCATCATATCATATTTTATTACTAGATGTTTTAACGAGGATATATCTTAAGGATTTGTTGTATTTAATGAAAATTACTTTTAAAATAAATTAAAATTATAAGTTTAAAAAATATAAAAATATAAATTGTAAAATTAAATAATTAAAAAATATATAATTTTTTATATTTTTTATCTTTCAATTTTTTATTTTTTAATTTTAATTTATTTTAGGTATTATTTTCATTAAATACAATAAATCATTGATGGAGATCGTGCTCGTAAAGTCTTTAATAATAAAGTATTATATAACAATATCAAAGTCAAATAAGAGTATAAAATAACTGTTACATCATACAATTAATAATAAAATCAAATGATAAGAACTCAATTGAAAAGCTTTAAAATTTTAAAAAATCAACAATAAACCACACAAATCTAATACATACTCAATTAAAAAAGTTTTAAAATTTTGAGAAATCAATAGAGCACAATTGACTAGAGACTCAATTAAATTTATCCAAATTTAACAAAAACTCAAAACATAAAGTGAAGCATATTTCATATTAGATTTTAAATTGTTCCAAAAAATCATTTCATAACTATAAATCTCATTATAGATTCTTTTTGGCAATAAATAACCCAAAATAAATAATAATTAATTTCAAATTACACATTAATTTTTTTTTTATTCAGAAGATCTTTTTATAATGGTTTGGAGTATTTAATAGGAAATCTTTTAAAGACATTTCAGATAAACAAAAATTGAAAATGGGTAAGAATTTAAAAAGGTTATTTCTGTCATTTCAATATAATGGAAAGGTCTAAGAAATAGTTACTGAGGTGCAGATAGCAAAGTTTACCTTTTCGGCCCAGACGTTTATTTCATTGAAGAACAAAATAAAAGTAAAACGAAAAAGGTTACGTTTAAATTTTAATATTTGAAATATAATTGAAATGAGTTCAAATGAATTAGGGAAAAAATTTACCAACAGTATAGTTTATATTTTGTGGAAAAAATATTCTTGCTAAACATAAAAAAAACATATTGAAATTTATTTATTTTTAACTAAACATATCTTAACTTAAAATTGATAAAGTGGACTAAAACTAAAGGCTGACTTGGTGTGAATCTAGCAGAATAATTTAGTACTTCACGATGATGAAACTGGTTTAAAATTTTTCTCGAAAAAAATGCTCATATTTATTGTTTGTTAAAGTGAAAAATAAACATTGATTATGTAAAGAAAAAGAAACTTGAAAACAATAAATATATATTTCAAATTGTTTGGAATAATGATTCATTAAAGGAATGGAAACTATAAATTTGACCTTTCACTAGAAGTTGTTTTCCTTTGTAAGAGATAATGAGACTGATGAGTTTTCGAAGATATTCATCGAAAAAATTACATACATTAGTCCAATTTATAAGTCTTCTATTGTACAAGGTATTTATTTTTTTCATATCTATTAAATTTACATCTTATACTCGTACTTGAATTTCCAACGAAAGACAATATTATATTTATATATAAAGTACAATAATTTTTGTTGTTATTTACATTTTTACTCTTTTTTATTTATCTATAATATTTATGTTATTTGGGACAAATTTATTTTTTTCTTACACCACAATGTACATATTTACATATTCACCCTTTAACTATGCATAGAAAAAAGGTGGTGGGTGATAAAGCATTATTTTTGGTACTAATATTTTATTGCACCTTGAAAATTATACCTAAGTTTTATATAGAGAAGATATGATTAGGAAGCAAGGAATAAAAAAGGCATTTTTTGTGAAACAACATGAATGATTATTGATATTGATAGAAAAGAAACATAATATTAGTTTTGGAGGTAGCTAGGTTGAGCATATTTAATTATTTGGCATTTTGTGAAGCACATGGCATTCTCCATGATAACTTATTTGGTTGACCATTTCCTGAGCTTAGGTCTCAACCTTTGTTGTCGTATTCTTTTTCCCCAAACATTCATGTGATCACATGTGTCCCCATGTTTCACATCTCTTTCTCTCTCCCACCAGGGAACATTTTCACTCAATATTATACTCTTCATATGCTACTATTTCAGTTATTACAGTTATGGAGTTAGTTGCATCCAACCTTTTTTATTCTATCATCATCTCTTTATAATAATTCATCTGTCAGTCTTTTCTTATTTTTTAAACTTTTCCTCAGAGTTTAATTACATGAGTTAGATCTTCAAAACTCACTAGGGTTTAACTTGTTAATGAATAATTAGAAATAAAAGCAAGCATGAACAAACTATTTCGTATAATACTAAATAATTGATATATTTTCTCTTCAAAACTTTTTCTCACTTATAAAACTATTATATTCAAATTTTAAAAAATGTTGTTATAATATTATTTGTTCTTACTTGAGGCCACAATATTACACATCTTTGATTTTTCTAGGATAATATGCTGTTGGTATGATAATAATACTTGAGGCCACAATATTACACAATATTACACATCTTCCTTATTATATACAGTTGCTAAGAAGCAGACAAGGATTGGTCTCAATAACTAACTGCATGTTCCACATTCTAACTTCTGATTGCGTACAAGATCAAACGTATCATATCTAGATTCATTGAACTATCTGATTGCCAGTGAAATCCATTTTTAGATTCCCAACAAAAACTTCTTTCAACTTCTCCTTCTTTTTTTTTTTTAATTTATTTATTTATAACAACAAACCAAATCCATTAACCTTTCTTCAACCAAATTATGTATAACGTTTCATTTGACTTCACCCCTTCCTATTAATTACTCTCAAACAAACAATAATAATCTCACAGTACTCTTCATTTAATTAAAATTCATTTTGTCATAAGGAAAAATAATTGGTACATAAACTAAAAAAATAAAAAATAAAAACTGTATGGTATTGTTGGCGGTCTAACTCTAAGCCGTATTTTGTCTCTCTTGAAGCTTTACAAGCACTTATTATTTTAAAAAAATTAATGTGAGTAATTTTCTAAAAGAAACGAGAAACTAACCTCAGATGAGATTTCCTTTATTAATTAATTAGCCAAAATGATAAAGGTTACCAGTGATTTTTATATATCGGTGTTGGAAATCTAAGTATGAGTATAAGTCTCATATTGAGTAAAAATAAGAAGTTAAACATCGTTTATAAAAATGAAGATCCATACATCCATAATTTAAGATTTTGAATTAAGAGTGATGTTATATCTCATGTTTTTATCCAAATATCAAACAATTGGTATTTTCGTGGAAAGCAAACTAATTACAAAATTGTAACTTTAAAAAAAATAGCTGAAAATATAATTTTTTTTTTATTTATTTATAAGTTAGGGAATCCAAGAAATAATTGAATTTTTTTACATTTAAAAATGACAAAACTAAGTGATATATAAAAGTAAAATCTAAAAATATAGAATTTTAAGATTTTAGACTGAAGTTAATATTAAATTTCTTGTATAACTTACTTTAATTCATTGATAATAATTTCCTCAATCTAATTTCCTAACAAAATACCAACAAGTAAAAACGTTAGGATCAGACAAATATATCCTATAAAATAATAACCCAACATTATATTGTTATGAAATATTGACAAGAAAAAAATTTCATACGAGAAAAAAAAAAAATATATATATATATATATATATATTATCTTTTTCATCTCTATTTTTTGTTTTTTTTTTTTAATTTTCACTCACTTACTTGTAACCAAACATTTTCACCCCTCTAAAAAAATAAAACATACAAGCATATTTTTAACTCTGTTATAATATTGATATTTATTTAAAATAAAACTGATCTCTCTATATATTAAAAATTAGAGACTTGTAATTTGCCCTGATGAGAGAAATGGTCATATTTTTACGTAGACTATCCGTTATGGGAGCTTCATTAAATAATTTTATTTATTTTTATTTAATGAGAGTTATAAAATTTACATAATAATGAAGATTGAATATATACAAAACATGTTATCATCCCCCGCGTTTTCTTATAAAGCATGTTTAATTTAATCTTAATATTGTAACATTATCAATTAAGATTTTTTTATTCATATATATATATATATATATATATATATATATATATATATATATATATATATAATATTTGTTGAACAATTAGATATATCATGTGATATATCCATTTAGCGGCTAATTAAATCTCCTTCAAGAAAACGTAGTTGACCATTATCAATAAGTATTTTTCAAACACATGTTTTACTCCTACAAAAATCGTATATAAGATTCTAGTCAAGGTACCAACTTGTTTAATTATTAATTAATTTGATAATTTTTAGTTATAGTTTTTATATAATAATGAAAATAGTTAATACTATTTTTTTTTTCATAAAACAAGTCGTGTCTCGTGACTATAAGTGTGAACCAAACGCATGGGAATAACCAATAGAATATTAATATTAAACAATTACATTGCTACAAAACTTTCAGCTAAGAAAAAACCCATTAAAAAAGAACTCTATGATGTTCAAAATAATAAAGAAATGAATATATTTGAAATAATTAAAGATATAGAACAAACATCTTAAACCATTAATAATCTGTAGCACTCAAAATAAAATAAAATTAAAAACCTCTAAATTTAATATAGAAATTGAGTTTGCGGAAGAATAACCCCCAAATAATGTGAATTGAATATGGTCACAATTGGTTTCAAGTGCAATGGTGTCTGCGAGAAACTGAAGATTCTAACTGAACCAAAAAAATTGGGGTTTCTTTGTACAAGTTGGTTTTTTTTTTTTTTTTTCAGTATCTACTTTAATAGGGGTCAATTTTGAACCCATCTAGAGCATTTAACTTCCTTCAAGATTTTTTTTTTATGATAACAAAAGCTAAATGATATTATATATAATCATGTTCATGAACTTGTTAATGTAGATTTTGTGCTAATTTTAAATCATATAATCAATAATTAATATTAAAGTTAGTGTTTCAAGTTAAATTTTCATCGGTATAATTGTCAATAGAAAGATTATTATAAGAGATATTAATTGTTTCCGTGATAAAAAAAAAAGTAAACAAATCATATTTAACTAAGAAAAATGTTTATAATTATTAATTACAACTTTATTTCATAATGATAAACACCAAATCCAAATCTAAGTTATCACAAACTATTTGTACTTTAAGAGTTTTTTTTTTTTTTTTTAAAAATCACCTAGTAAAATTTCATAACAACACTCTTGTATATTACTTGAAAGCATCATTTGACTTTTTTTTTTCTTTTTTAAATGGATAAGTGAAAACACACGCAGTATCGCACCTTGAGTTATTAAAAATAAAAATAAAAAATATATAATTAATTTTTAAAATAGTTATTAAATATAAAATTAAAAAAAATAAAATATATATAAAAAGAAACTTTAAAATAATTGTTAAGACAAAAAAATTAAAAATAAATTATTTATAAAATAATTAATTTTTAAAATAATAACTAATAGTAAAATTGAAATAAATAAATATGAACACCAAAAAATATTATCTTTATATATTATTATAGATAAATCATCAACTAAATTCTTATAATGGTAGAGATTAAAGGAGATAATAAGTCAGAATGGATACATATAACACTTATATGCTACTTATTATATCTAAGAAAATATTTTTTGAGTATCAATTTTGTTATTCGTAGGGTATGGAGAAAAAATATTTATTGATATTTTATATTTATAGATACTTGTGGATATTTTTATATATATTTTTTATTTTGAGTAGTTATTAAAAATAAATTTCTAAAATATAAACTTAAATAAAAATTAATAATTTTGAAATAGAATTAAAATCAAATTATTCACTAAAATATTAATACAAATAAATTTAATTTTCCTAATAAATAATTTTAAATGAGTCATCAAAATATAAATTTTAAGAAAATAATTTTTTTAAATATAACTTCAATTTCATAAATTTAAATAAAAAAATATGAAACTAAATTTTAAACAAAATTTTTAATAATTAATATTAAATAACATTCACTAACAAAAACTTATTATAAGTAACGGACATCCAAGTGTAGAATACTAATATAAGAGAAGGAGAATGCTAACCAGTGTCCTAAGGACACTAGCTAAGAAAAATTAATTTGCATTAATTTCTTCATTTTTACAGTTTAAATAATTAAATACATTAATTAAGATATTATAAATGCATATAAAATATTTTATAAAGATTTATTTACCCTTTTAAATTTGTAGATAATAACATCCAGAAGAATGATTTTGGAATTTTTAAGTCTCTACTAAAATAAAATAAAAAAATAATCTTTGGTGGCACTTAATAGTCTCTCAAGATGAAAGTTTCAAATGTGATCTCAAGGTGAAAGTTTCAAATGTGAATACTGTAAACCTTTGAAAAATATGTCTTTTTAAGTTTTACAAAAAAATTAATACTATAGTTGTTTTTTTATAAATTTTTTAGATATTTAATACTATTTTTTTGCTGGTTGTTATGTTAATTTAAACTTCCTTATATTTAATTATATTTAATTTTTAACAACTTTAAAACATAGTTATTTTATTATTTTTTAATTTTTATTGGTGAACATTAAATAAAATATGAAACTCACATGTACAATATTTATGGACAACTTTATCTTTTAAATAAAATAAAATTACATTAATAGTGATTAAGTCAGATTTAATTTAATATTATATTTATCTATGTATTTTTTATAAAATTCAATGCATATTAATTATCTTAACCAATATTCTTAGGACATTGGTTAGCAAGACTCTATAATTATTAATACAATTTACTTTATTTGTAAGACAAAAATGTCTATAAGTATTATAAAATTTAATGTCTATCAAATTTAATTTTTGTCCGTTATTAATATTTTTCGATAAAATTTTATAATTAACTTTTTCATTCATCCCTCGATTTAACTTTCTATTTTATTTTAATTACGTAAAAATTATAACATTTTGCATCATGGAAAACACTGTACAAATACTTTTACAAACACACCATTACCGGTGAAATAATCATAATCACCTCCGATACTAAAATAAATCAAAACAAAAGATTTTTTTTTTTGAATAATGATAAATAGAGAGAAATTTCTATATTATTGAATATAAAATTAGTTTGTTAAAATTATATCATTTAATGATTTTTATATTATTTAATATGATATTTTCATTAGTCATTTTTTTTTATAAAATTATTGTATAGAGTTCTAAATTTAATTTGAATTTTATTGTACTATAATATTTCTTTAAATCAAGACATATAATATTCATATTTAAATATAATTTTATTTAACTAATTATATCTTTTTATTATTTTATTATTTAATTTTTTATACATTAAATAAATTATCAATAAAAATTATATAATGTTTATAAATATTTTTATCTATAAATAAAGTAAAATTACATTAAAATTAAATCATAATTTATTTAATATTAATATACTGAAAAACTGACTACCATTTCCCTTGATCCCGACGTTATATACTCTTAAAAACTAAAACTGATAAAATTGGTTCAACTAGTCAAATCAAAGAAACTAAAGTTGAACTTAAAAGAATACCAACTTTAATAGAATGGAAAAAAAAAATCAATAGTTTTGAGGGATTAAATATCCATGAGTTGCTTGTGTAGGCATGAACCTCTGCTACAAAACAATTTAAGGTCAAAACCTAAAGAACCACCAAAGCTAATAAAATAATATTCTACTTTATAGACTGTATCTCGAGATCAATCATCACATGACCATATTTAGTTATGTTTTTCAGTATCTGATATATTGTGGTCAAAGGCACCAAAAACATGTACAAAGATTCGGAACGCAATTCTTTTAAAATTTCTAAATAAACTGAACTAAAAAACAAATGCTATTTTTCCTCATTGTAGATGTTCATTTTTCTTTTCTCAATGATTTATACTATTAATTAATTGTTAAGATGACCCAAATTAAAAGAACTTGGCAACCCCATTTATTATTCTAAATTAATTATCTTAACCGACCTCAAAAACAGTATCAAATATCATAGAAAACTGTGTTAATTATCATTGCATCTCAATTAGAGATGGCAAATAAACCCGTCCCCGTGGGTATTGTCCGAACCCGTCCCCGTTTTGACGGGGAATCCCCGCATTGACTGGGTATGGGTATGGGTATGGGGAATCCCCGACTTTCTCAGTTGGGTATGGGGATGGGTATGGGGAT